>Ga0209671_1008905_pt1 | contig 10508 bp, 6 predicted proteins | sample WorMetHERISLAND2_2_FD_187401 | JGI IMG/M metagenome (GOLD analysis project Ga0209671, IMG submission 187401) | Marine gutless worms symbiont microbial communities from Max Planck institute for Marine Microbiology, Germany - Olavius geniculatus... | ecosystem: Host-associated > Annelida >...
CTCTAATACATTGTCAAATTATGTACAGGGGGGTCAGCTATATGCTATATACATACAATTTACATCACAATTTTGGTCTGTCTATGACCGTTGGAAAGTTCAATCTCCCAGCTAATTTTTCACAATTCATATGGTGGGTTTTACCTTTTTCTCCATTTTTTTGTTCGTTTTTTGTTTCTCTCTTATTTTCCATCTTTTCTTTCAAATCCAGCTAGGTGGTCTGGAGAGCACTATTAGCATACCCAGCAGGGTCCGATGCGGAGCTCTAGCCGCAAACGCATTTTATGCATTTTGGGCTTTTCCCATGCATCTCATGGCAACATTTTTAGTCGTTTGTGCAGTCCATATGGTTGTGTTTTGTTGATTTCTCAAGGTTTGTTTTCATGCTTGTCGTCTAGACAGAATGCAGTTGCTGATGTTTATTGTGTCTGTGTGACAGGTCTAACGACCGAAGGCATCTATCGACTGTGTGGCCAGCAGTCTGTTGTCACACGTCTTCTCAACTCATTAACGACAGGTTGGTCTGATTATTATTATCTTTACACCTTGTGGAAAATTGACCTGTTCATTAACATCTTCAAAGCACTGTATGACAACTCCAGCTGCTGTGTCAAGACTGCAAGTGGGTACACAGAGTTCTTTGAGATTGTCTCAGGGGTTCGACAAGGCTGCATCCTTTCACCATTCCTCTTCATCATAGTCATCGACTTTGTCATGCGCAGAACTATGGACAAGTTGGAATACGGCATCATCTGGCAGAAGCGGAACCGCTTAACGGACTTGGATTTCGCTGATGACATAGCAATAGTGGCGGAGGAAGAGAACGTATGCCAAGAGATGACTACCAAGCTTGAGGAACAAAGTGCACAAGTTGGACTGAATATAAGCCGGAAAAAAACGAAGGCCATGGGAATCACCCAGCACTCATCACCGCAGCCAATAGTTGTTGCACAAGGGAACATAGAATATGTAGTGAGATTCACCTACCTGGGAAGTGTGATATCTAGCGATGGAGATGTTGAAGCAGATATTAACACTCGACTGGCAAAAGCAGCAGCGAAGATTACAGGACATTGTAGCAGATGGACGACTTTGGATGGCAGGCCATATCATCAGGATGCCACCTAGACGTCCAGCCAATCACGCCATGTCATGGACCTCTCGTTGTAGTGGCAGACGATGAGGTCGTCCAACGTAGACTTGGCAGTCTACATTTAAAGAAGACCTGGTGGACCGAGGAGTCGATTGGAACAGCATTCGGACTGTGGCTGCAAACAGAAGCAGATGGCAAACTCTTGCTCCCCATTGTCTTGTCAAGGATTGGAGGATCTAAGTGTAAGTGTAAGTGTGGTGGGGCAGCAAATGGAAAATAAATTAGTGAATAATAGATATGCATTTGTTCAGACATCCGCATCGCAAGCATTGGATGTCGACAACTGCAGCATCTTTTGTATATGGATGTATCCGCCTGCGTTTGTCCATGGGATACATGTGTATAAGGGTGTATTATTATAGTATTGGTGTTAAGTTTTATGGCTTTAAGTACACTCACAACAACACCCAATACCATAATCGAAAGTTTATCTCTTGCTTTTTATTCATCAAGGGGGAATGGCAAAACATCGTATCTACAGTTTCCTATGTCTAACTACAATGACGAAGTTTTTCAAAATGCTGCTTAAATATTTACTTCATTACAAAATGAAATGTAGGAAGCACATCTGTACTTTGTTCATTAACAAATGTTACAAGAACGTTAAAAGTGCTACGGAAAGTCCGAAAAAAATTCACCGCACAGAAAGTTGTTTTCATTTTTCTTGAAATGTCACTGACAACAGATAGGGTGTTTTGCTGTTTGGTTTTCATCATGCTTAACTGTAGTGAAATTTGTTGCACGTCTGAAGTTATGCTGTTTATTGTGGATACATAATTTTCATCAGTAATAAATGGTGTGTTCAGAATTAGTTGGGGCATGGAGTTGCACTTTTCTGACACACAGCGGCAAATTTCTATTAGGGAAAATATTTTTTTGGCTGAACAATGTTAATTTTGCTTTTAAATTTCCCCAAAATGGAGGCTTGCCCTAAATTTGGCATTTTTGGCCAAAGATTTCTCGATGAGAAAATTTCTTGAGAGCCCAAAATTTAGGGTGAATTGCATCTCCCCACCCCATCTTGATGCCTTGATGGTGTGTAAATGATGCAGGAAGCGGCGCCCGTGCTGTGTGTCTGTGTACTGAGGACTATCAGGTTCATGATGTCACGAGCGCGTTGAAGAGATTCCTGCGTAACTTAGATGATCCTTTGCTCACTCAGCAGTTGTCTTCACAGTGGATACACACCGCAGGTGCGTGCATTCAACTCACATGCAGAATGAATCAGTCAGCCGTGTGCCGTGAACGATTCAGAATACTATACTTTCTTTCAGAACTGGAAAAGTCAACTCAAAATTTACGCTAAAAATAGTGCATTGAAATATGCATTATTCTGAGCTACTTGTGTGGCTCGGTAGTCTAATGGTAACGTGTTGGACTTGTAATCCTGAGGTAACTCAGAGGCGCAGGTTCGACTCCGCACCGGGACACTGCCGGGTAACGACCTTAGGCAAGTTGTTCACACACATGTTCACGAAGCAGTATAACTTGGTACCAGCTTCACAGCTGGGACGTAAACAGGCACACCGCGTGATACACTGGCCCTGTATCCATGGTCTCGCAGTGTAAAAACTGGCGTCTGGCTGAGGGTCTTAAGAAACGGAGATCAGCGTTGCCCTATGGGCCATAAGGCTCGGGAAGGACTTTACGTTTTTACGTTTACGTGTCGGCTCAGCTTTACAGATGTGTGTTAGCCCAACTCCAGTTTTGTTCGGCTGGCGCAGTTTCTCTTGAATGAATACGATGAATTGGCATTATTTCAACGTTTGCTATATTTTAGTGAGCTACAATGGTCAAGTTTGCGAGCGAATGGTGAAGTGGCATCAATACTGGTTGTGTGAATATGTGAACGTTTGGTGTCATTTGCTCTTTTTAATTTTTGACGAATTGAAATGACTAGCAGACAGTGCAAAACTAACTGGAACGTTGCGGCATTTGTGTACGTTGTATCAGGAGAAGCTGACTCTAACGCTAAACTGCACCGCTACAAGCGCTTGTTACTGGAACTGCCGTCAGTCAACTACAGCACCTTGAAACGTCTTATTCTTCATCTTAGTCAGTACGTATTTTCAGTCCCCCGTGTGATACAAATCTGTATCTGCCATCACTAGTACCATTTTCTAGGACTGATATTGAAGAATTCTTACTTGCAATTTTTCACTGTTGTGAATGACTTAGCATGTGTATAAACTCTGTAATCAATCAATAAATAAATAAATAATCACCTTTCATGTTGATGTTTTCACTCTTACTACCTTTGCTTCTTTTAGTTTTTGTTCGGCTTGCTAACGTTTTTAACATTGGGTCAAACTGGATTTGCCAAGGTCTTCTGGGTCAGTTTTTATAACCACAAATATATTGAAATACAAGTAATGGTAATTAGTTAAATAATAATTATATAATAATCTATAATAAAAAATAATCAGTCACATGCTGTGCTGCAGCAGTGGAACAGAAACAGAAAACCTGCAAATGCATGTGGAAGAAGGTTGTTGTGAGAAGAAAGTTAATGAACGTGTTTAGAATTAATGCATAAAATTGATTAAGAATTTGTTCAAACTGACACAGACGTGTCGATGTTAGTGTATACGTAATTGTGTCGTTGGTGTGCAGAGTGGCTGATGTAAGCACTGAGAACAAGATGAACATTTCGAACCTTGCTACTACGTTCGGACCCGTTCTCTTCAACACTGAAGCTGTAAGCTGCCAGTTCCAAGTTGTCTGATCTGTCCTGTTATTGCCTCGAATCATATTTACTACAAAATTTGTTTTTCGCATTTTTTTGTATTCTGGCAGTGAATAGAATGACACTATTCGGTAACGTATTTATTCAAAGGCCGTCGTTAGCAGCATTGTGGTTAAAAAGATTGGGGGTAGGAATTTGCTATTTTTCAACAGACAGCTGTAATTTTTGACAAAATAGATATACACAGTGTTTCATAAAAGGACCCTTTTTTCTTTCTTTTATAATTTACTCAAATGATGATCAATTTGCATGAGATTTTTACCACTTTTAGCTGAAGAAACACTAATTCAAAATATTTTAACAAAATATGGCAGTTGCTTAAATATTCTTTGCTGGTCGTGACGTAACGCTGAAGTCATAATGTGTCACGGGTACAAGCTTGTTTGTCTCAACTGGTGCTGTCAGTTGCTACCCTGCTCCAATGGTGAAAAATGTGGTTTGTTCATGAGAAATTTTTGAAGTTTTACAGTTACAGTTACAAAAAGTGTGCAAAGCGATCTCATTTATGTATCTGTGGGGATAATTGGACTTTCACATGTTTGAGCAAGACAGTGCACTAGCACACCGAGCTTGCGATAAGGTTGAGTTTTTGGATCGCAAGATGCCTGATTTCATGTCTTGATGTTGCTTAGATCTGATACGATAAACAATTTTTATTAGCGAATTAGATAAAGTTCACCATTGAAGCAGGGTAGCAACTAACAGCACCAGTTCAGACTAGCAAGCTTGTACTCACGACACACTGTGACCTCAGCGTTTTGTCACGACTAGCAAACAATATTTAATCAACTGCCATATTTTGTTGAAATATTTTGAATTCGTACTTCTTCAGCTACAACAGTTAAAAATTTTGTGTAAATTGATCAACATTTGAGTGAATTATGAAAAAAAACAAAAAGAGATCCTTTTTATGAAACACTGCAGTAGATGTTTTAAGTTTCGATTTTGCCCTTGAATTTCTTATATTGTCGGAACTTTCAACCCTAAGTTTTGTAGTTTTTGTAGTTTTGGGAGAAAACTTTCTGACAATAACAATCTTTTGACAGCATGAAGGGAGGCTGTGAGGCAACAGCCCCTCCCTTTCTGCCAGTGCTTCCTTTTTACCTCCCCACCACAACATTACTGGTTGTCGTATTGTTGATGTACTGCCGTTATGCCTGTGATTTTCTTATACACTGTGGGCCATAAAAAGCGTGGCACTTTACTTTTGTCCATATCTTCACCAATTATTGATCAATTTTCAAAATTCTTTCACTGGCACACTCTGCAGGCAGTTTGCAAACTCAGCATTCCTGGTATGTGAGTTGGCGGCTGGCACGATGACGTAAGTATCGTCGTTCGTCGACGACTACAACTACGATACCTACTACGACTTTTGCATGCAATACACCGTGTTTTAAAAAAAAACAGACAAAATGGTTTTGGGCATGACTTTGTCAAATTTTTACCAACTTTGATAATTTTTGGCACAAAGGTGGCCAAGACAATATTATTATGTACGGTGTACTCATTTACCACGTCACCTAATTTATGTCAACGCATTACCGCGTGAAATACAGATGCTCCAAATTGTTACATTATGCGGCGATTATTTGTATCAGATGGCTCACCTTTGCATCATCATTTCGACAGAGGGTGCAACATGGTTTAATAATTTTGAGGTATTAAATATTTTATGCTGAAAACAGCAGACAAAAATAGCTGGCTGATGAGCTTAAAGCATGTCTAATCGATGAGTGAATGCATTTAATCAGTCGATCGTTGATTCTGCTATCAGTCATTGGCGTTACATCTAAGCCATTGCGTCTTTGTATGCAGAGCACACATTGGCATAATTTTTAATTTGCAAGCAAGTTGTTATACAAACTTATAATTCTGTTAAATAATTTACTTTTTAGTGTATTTTGTGCCTAATTAACTTGTTACAGCATTTACTTGAGACAACAACTCAGCATTATGCAACAATTTGGAGCATCTATGTTTCACGTGGTAGTGCATTGACATAAATTTGGTGAGGAGGAAAGTGAGTGCACCTTACATAATTTTGTCATCTTAGTCATTAACGTGCCAAAAATTAATAAAGTTAGTAAAAATTTGACAAAGTTATGACAAAAACAATTATGACTGTTGTTTTCTGAGACACGGTGATGTGAATGATGCTGATATGATGATGAGTTGTTGATATGTTTAGGAGGGTGGATCGTCATTTTCGTCGGAGATCTGCGTAGTGCAGGATCTGCTGGAGAACCGCGAACAACTTTTCCACGTTTTGGACGCCGACTTGCAGCGTGAACGAAGGCTTCTCATAGAACAGCGCAAACTGCAGGACACAGTCTCTGATTCTCAGGTCTGCTTCTTGCTAGTTCGTTACATGAAATCTTTTTACCATAATGTTTGTAAATTTATGTACACCGTGTCCCAAAATTAGCAGCCACCTTGCTTCAAACACTCTTAATTCAGTTTGTAGTTCATGGATTTAAACGAAATATTGTACACTGCACTACCATAACATTACTTACCGTCACAGCTATTATGACGTCCACACCTTACCGTGTGTACTTAGTGTAACGTCATTATGACGTCAGAGCTTGTTTAAATTAAGGTTACGTTCAATGCATTGCCCGTGGACAGTACTTAGCCTTGAGCAAGGCTGGATGTTGTTGTTGTTGTATAACTAGAGTGTGGACGAGAAGTCGCCGTTGCTTGTTCCTGTGTACGTTGGCAGTCGAGATGGCAACGTCATTAACATTCCACTGCAGGTAGGTCTGTCAAGCATCTAGCTCTTATCGTCATGCTTATACATTTTATCACTTAAAACTGAATTGAGCCAAATGTAGTTTCATGCCAAATTGTAGACACACACACTGTGTTTTAACTACACTGGATAAACTCTTGTTTATAAGCTAGATGCAATTTTAAGCTGCTTCACTGAATTTCTTGTTTTTGTATCTTTAACTTTTATTTTTTAGTTTTCACATTTGGGACTTATAATGTGCAGCTATTCATTGGTTGGCTTATTTCCGATTAATATTTTGACAATTTTTTTGACAACCAGGAAGTAATTTAATGCTGAAGAACAAATCAGTTCCAAGTACCGCGTACAAACTGACCCATAGTCTCTTGCAATTTGTCAGCTGCTGAAAGCAACACCTCATAGTGATAAGTGAAGTTCTGCATTGTTACCTCCGCCAAGGAGGTAATGTTTTTGCCGGTTTTTGTCTGTTTGTCTGTCTGTCTGTTAGCAAGATAACTCAAAAAGTTATGGATGAATCTTTCTGAAATTTTGAGGGTATGTCGGGCATGGCATAAACTACCAGTGATTCAATTTTGGGCATGATCCGGCAGGAATCCTGGATTCTGGATCACATTGAAATTTTCGTTACCATTACATTAAAGAGGGCATACGGGAACCGCTGGCAAAGCGAAGATGGTGACGCCACCTGGCAAATAGCTTTGCCTTGGTGGAGATACCTGCGGGCTACGACTGCTTATCTAGTTTAAAGTAAAAAATGTCTGTTGATCGTGGCTTGCATGTGTAGGCGTCATCAGCTGTGACAGTTGGTGAACTTCTGCTGCAAGTCGTTCAGCAATCTGGAAGGACTGATGACGACTGGTTCCTACAAGAGGTCGTCTGTGCCGAAGAACTGGGTCAGTTGTCATGTTTCAACTTGACCTAGTCAGTGTAGGCGTACATGAAAGCATTATCACTGCTGTGTTTTTCGTTCACATTTTTTTTTGAATTTACAAAGAAAAGATTCGGAAAGATAATTATTGGCTTTATGAATGTAGAATGTGCTTAATTCCACCTGGAACTGCTAGGGGGGCTTGCAGTGTTTCCCCAGTCTCGTATGTGGATTTAGGGGGTGGGCCTTTGAGAAGGCGAGACAGGACAAGGGAAAAAGGAGAAAGATGAAGGAAGAGGATGGGGAGAAAGGAAAGGGCCCCATAACTCTATCTAGCCTACTGCCCCCAAAACCTTAATTTGGTACTGAGTATTAATATCATTAACTGTGTTATTGCGGGTGTTTATGTTGCTGGTGCAGAGAGGCCAGTTCACTGTTCTGAGAATGTGGCAGAGATATTAACACGATGGACTTACTGGCCAGACGAGTTTTGTTACAACAATTACCTCGTTATGAAGCCTTACTCGTCGATTAGTGATACATTCAAGGCGACGGTAAGCCATGTTTCATCAACCTAATAGCTTGTATGCCAGTTGTTGCATTTGTGCTACTTCTGTTACAGTTAGTTTATATCGTGTTATTTTTAAAAATTAAGCTAATTGTACGGATTTATATCGTGGCTACAAATGGTGCAAAACATTTGCATAGATATTTTGCAAATTGATTCGTATGCAGTGATTTAAGGGCATGCATATTCATGATATGGATGGTACTGGCAGATCAGCTACATGTAATTGAGAACATCATGATTTGACAACTTAAAATTAGGTCTTCAGTAAAAGATCGTAATTGTTTTTATTTGTAAACTGTGATTTTTGTATTGTTTTTTTTGTTGTGAACCTGTTATATTTGTGGACAGTCTGATACAAGTGTGCCATTCACCAGTGAGCTGAAATATGCGTTCAGCAAATCGTTCAAGAAATACTTATTCGAGTTCAACAAGAACTGCCTGTCATATCGAAAAGACAAGGTAGCTTTTTGCATCGTGTGTGATTATACTTCATAGAAGCTACATGATTTGAGCGCATAATGTTGTTACACAATGTAATGTTTTGCTTTGTTTTTACTGGATACTGTACTTTACTGTTGGGGATATATTATGCATGTTGGTTGCGCAAAATGACCTGCAACGGTAATCTTTATTGACCATTATCGTGTGAGTGTTGTAAGGACGACCTTCAAAGTCTGTGGGAAAAGGCAAACTTTTATTCAGCCAACCAAAAACTCCTGAACCAATCGCCACCAAATTTGAATGGCGTGATTACGTCGTGGACCCCTATCACCAAAAAAATTTGGGCTCAATCCACCCAGGGGCTTTTGCTCCTCATATAGGTGAAATATAGGCCTACACCCCTCCTGTTCGAAATTTACTACACTTTTTTGGTTTTTCAACTCACCTACAGGCGAGTCTGTTAGATCGATTTTTACGCTTAATATGTCAAATGACGTGGTTCTGCGCAAGGAAGTGCCCTTTTAATATTACAAAGTAAAAATTTAATTTTTGGCTTATTTATTTGAAAAATTCGAAAAAAATATAATGACGCCTATGGGGAAAATTTAAAAATTCTTTAAACTGTTATAACTTCTGTTGTGTGCAAGATAGAGTCGTAATTTTTGGTTCTGGGATATGGTTTTCGGGATCGGCCTAGTTAATGGTGACATTTATATTTACCGCCGGTTGACCCCCGTTGCCATGGCAACGAAATTTGGGACAAAATTGGCTATAACTCAACTTGTGTCAGAGATATCTGTGAGATTTTTTGTATCTGTGGGGTAGTTTTCGGAAATGGGCCATCAAATGCTGCTAACTGAATTTTACCCAGACCGACCCTTGTTGCCATTTCAACAGAATTCAAGACAAAATGGGCTATACCTCGGCTTGTACAACACTATCACCAAGATCCTTGCATCTGAGGGAGGTGCAGGTTGAGGGTTTGGCAATTAGATGACGTCAGTCGAAGTCTACAACAGCCAACCTTGATTTCCAGTTATAACGAGCAGCAGCGTAGTAGGAGCAGCAGCAGTAGTAGACACATCCAACGCCCAACGTTCTATATCCGACCGGAGGTATACTGCTGTGCCTTAAAATAATAAAATAAAATAAAAGACTACTTTACTTTTGCATTGCTTCTGACCCGCATTCTGCCAAGCTGCTCCTAGCGTGACAACGGGACAATGTTTAGTTGTTTCAGCTATTCCTCAGTCCTAAAAGCCCTGTTGAGTTCAGTTCAGTTCAGTTCACTTCCATCGCTCTGTACACTCCTTTAGACTGTTACTGAACCGAACTGCTTAGTTTGTTACTGATGTACTACGCATGTAGTTTTTCAAGATATACTAATTCCCCGTGCTGGTGTGTTCGTTGCAGAGTAGTGACGTCGTGTTGAAATGGAGTGTAAATGATTTGATCGTCTACATCAACATTCCACTGAAACGACCTACTTCCAATCCACGGTCTCGTCTCTTCTTACTCACTGTCTAATCTGTACCAAGCTAGTGCATTTAATGTTTTGATTCTGCCGTGCTGTTTGCTGTGTGGTCTTTTGTTTTCTTTCTTTGTTTATTGTTTTTTCCGCAAGTTTCGATCTTTATTCTTCTGACAGAGTTTCAGTTTTCACGTCAGATTACGCCAACTTCTGGTAAGGATTTAGTCTGTATGACATTTGTAATGCCAAACCCTCAGCAGTAAACAATGGGAAGTTGTTTGCTCTTTGGCTGCTGAGTGTTCTTATTCCTGAATGCATTGACGCCAGCTTTTTTATTGGCTGTAATTCACCAATAAGGTAAAATAAGTATTAGCTAATGAGTGAAATAAACTGACTGTTGGCATTATTGGTGTTGAAAGCGAAAATTGTCTTTGTTCAACTGCTCATGCAGCAGCCAGTGGCGGTTTTAGGCCCGGACCAGGAGGAGGCTGTGCCCCCAGTTT
>Ga0209671_1008907_pt1 | contig 10508 bp, 5 predicted proteins | sample WorMetHERISLAND2_2_FD_187401 | JGI IMG/M metagenome (GOLD analysis project Ga0209671, IMG submission 187401) | Marine gutless worms symbiont microbial communities from Max Planck institute for Marine Microbiology, Germany - Olavius geniculatus... | ecosystem: Host-associated > Annelida >...
GTGTTTACCTACCCACTATTTTCGGGGTCGGCCAATCCAACGGCGTTATTTAAATTTACCCTCTGTCGACCACTGTTGCCATAGCAAGCATTCAAAAGTTGCAAAATTTTGCATTACAACCAACGGAGATTTCAAAGCGGTATAACTCGGTCCCCGTAAAAGATAATTGCGCGCTGTTTGCACCTACCCCCCTACTTTGCGGCTCCGGGCTATCCGACGGTGTCGTTAACATTTCTTCCCCGCCGACCACTATTGCCACGGCAACGAATTTTGGGACAAAATTGACTATAACTCGGCCCCCGTGAAAGATAATTGCGCGCTGTTTGCACCTACTCGCCCTATATTCGGAGCCAGGCTATCCGATGGTGTCATTTATATTTTTCCCCTGCCAATCCCTGTTGACATGGCAACGAATTTGGGGCAAAATTGACTATAACTCGGCCCCGTGAAAGATAATTGCTAGCTGTTTTCACCTACCCCCTATTTTCGGCCCGCGTTATCCGATAGTGTCATTTGAATTTCTCCCCTGACGAATCTTGTTGCAATGGCAACGAATTTTGGAACAAAATTGACTACAACTCGGCCCCCTGTGAAAGATAATTGCGCCCTGTTTGCACCTACCCTCTTATACGCTGCTAAGCTACATAGCGTGGCAATGGGACAGATACCTCGTTCCACAGAACGTATGTCTATTTTTTTATTTAACTTTAATTTCAATTGTTCGGTTTTTTAATACTGTAGTTATAAATATTAGCAAAAACAAAACTCAAGTGATGGAAATTACGATTGTTTACGATTGATCAGCTGGACATCTCCTAACGAACTGCGAAACTATTTAGCTGATCTGAAGTCCCTCACTGAGGACACCGATGCTGTGTCTAAAGAATCTCAATATAAATGAAAGAAAGAAAAAGGGGTCTATTTTTATGAAACACCGTGTATAAATGCATTGGGGGTTTTGGCTCTAAATATAGTTGCAGCACCAGCTTCTCAGGCATTGTTGATAAACTGTTCTTAGCTGTTCGTGGCGAACTGACGGCATGAAAACGCAACAGAACAAAGCAAAGTCTGGAAAAAGTTTTCTGAAACTAAACTGTGCAATGCTGGCCAAACTGCCCAAGGGTACAGTGGCTATTAGTCGATAACTGAGTACTGTATTATGTCGTGCGTGAATGATGACTAGCAGTTTGCAGACTAAAGACAGTGTTCACCGACAGTGTGCCACCATCTGTATACGTGCAGTTTGAAAACTTGACATTACTGGCAGTTTTTATTCTTTATTGTGTTTAGTCCCACACATAGAACTAAAATAACAATTAAAATTAAAACAGCAAAATTTAGGAAATTAAAATTAGATTTAAAAAGTGGAAAAAATAAAATTAGAGTTGCTAAATTTTATTAAAAACTAACTTAAAATTACAATAACACTCCCCACCGAGGTCAGCCACCTTGACGTGGTGGTGGGGCTTTGCTCCGATGACCCGAAAGATTTCTACAATCTGGAGAATAGGAGCGTACTAAGAGCTGACCAAATACGTGAGAACATTTACTACACGTTACCAGTGCTTTTGTGCTGGTTTCGGCTTTATAGCCGACTACGGCTTTATGGCCGTTTACTTACGGCCTCACAGCCGTTATTTACGGCTTCACAGTCGTCTACGGCTTTATAGCCGTTACTTGTAACCTGTGGTTACTTTTGGCGACGCGCATTGGGCCGAACTGATACGGCCTCAGCGCTGGGCAGGTGTAAGAGCCTGCCCACTCCGACGGCAAGGCAAGGCAAGGCAAGACAAAGCGTATGGTACTTTCTATTAGTGATTAATAGTAACCTTGGCCGTATCTCTCACCGTTTCCGCGATTTAGCTAGTTTTCCGTTGAAAAGCGGACATTTTGCCTATTCTCCGTCCATTCAACACTGAATTTGCAAATGTTTCCCTTGCACTGGATCGCTGAAATTTTGCATGCCTAGGTTTACGATACGTGGCTAATTACTCGTGTAAAAATGTTTCCCTACGACCTACCGTTTAGCCACAATACGACTGTTACAGACGAAGACGACAGACGACAGACGACAGACGACAACTGTACCATAAGATCGACCGTTGCTTAAGTACGGTTGGCTAATAAAATGATGTTGACAGTTTTATTATTGAGACCGAGTGACGGGGTCCGTACGTGTGTAGGCGGCGCAGTGTATCTGGCGGACGAGCCTTCCAGTCTCGGTTCAGCAACTGACGTGGTACGAGTGTTCGAGTCGACTGGACCGAACTCGGGCACGTGGTTCAACGTCGCCAGCATGCTCTACCGACGAGCTTACCACTCGGTCGCTGTCTGGAGACACCAGGTTTTCGCCGTCGGAGGCGAGAACGAACACAAAAAGTAAGCGCGGCGCCGGTGGGTGCCCACAATCACGCGTAAAACATTAAAACACAAGAAGCCCAGTTGTCGCTAGGGTGGGGCCGACCGTACTGGTTGTCGCTGACCTTAAAGGTCATCTAAGGTCGATGATTTTTATGTCATCTGAAAGGGCGTATGCTACTTTCTATTGGTGATTAATAGTAACCTAGGCCCTATCTTGCACCGTTTAGCCACAATACATCCGTGACGGACGACAGACAGGCAGACAGACGACAATCACGACAAAGGGCTGATCTTAAGCTTAAGCTTAGCGGTCGGCCCAAAAACTCAAACTCGCATGCTATTTTAACTATTTTATTTTAGGCAGATGCGGTCACTGCCAAAATGCATGCCCCACAGTTTATCAGGTTTTCATTTTCCGTGTAGCCTGTGGGCGGCCACCTTCCGACGATCGCCTGCCGAATTTCACTATTGATAAAAATATTTCTTCCGCAGAAGAATCCGGTTTGGTTATGTGACGTATGCCATCTACATGGTGGTCTGTCCGTTTTTTCGCTTGGTCGACTGGATTATTCTTAAAAGTCGTGAACGGATTTTGAAGCAATTTTCTGAGCACGAGCAAACGACAAACTGGTTGAGATTTTCGTGGCCGCCATTCGTAACATTGTTTGGATTCCGCGATTTTTTTACCGTTAGGCGATAGGGTGTATACTAGCAATCTGCGGTATATCTCGGCAAGGCATAATAAACGGCGAAAAAATTCTACCCCAATACGCACATACCGTATTGGGGGGTTGGAAATTGGCCCAAAGCTCGATCCTTTGATATTAATGGCGAACCTTATAGTACAGTAGTACTGCGGCGGTAGGTATCTGGTACAATCCAGGTAGGCCCATAGGTCTGAACCCGAATTATTTAAGTGTTTCCATTCTAATCTGTCGACGAACAACTCCGCCTTCTTAGTATAGTATACGTAGTAGTAGGGAAGTTGCCTATACAGGCAACGCCAAAATCGCACCGTAGCTCTAGGATGGGTTACATATGAAGAACTATTCCATTAACTATTTTAACCCTTTTGCGCGTTTTTGATTGACACCGATACAGTATATATTTGCTTGTAGGCATATAACGAGCTGTTAGTTATTCAGTCAGCTCGTAGTTTGATGTGTTGTATCACACGTGTTATCACGGTGGTGTGGCGTGGCGTAACGGCAACGCGTTTCATCCGATCAACGAAGATGTTCTACGCCGGGCCCGGTTAGTACTTGGATGGTTGACTGCTTGCGGGCAGGTAAACCATTTCGGTATGTAACCAGCCGCCTAGGTCAACTCAACTTTCCATCCCTCCGGGGTAAGTAAATCGAGTACCGCTCTATCTGGCTGGGGTTAAGGCAGGGCACGTTCACCTGCGTCGGGTGGCAGGTAACACTGTGGGATCCCATACGGTAGATGACGCTCCTTAGCTCCACTAAGAGCTATAACACCATCTTTAACTAACGTGGCTGGACTGTGGTGTCACAGCAAGTTGTCGAGTATCGAGTTGTTCTCGCCGGACTTCAACACGTGGGGGTACGTTGCTGACATCCCGGGCGAACCGAGACTCGGCATCGCCGCCGGGGTGGTCGGCGACGCGTTGATACTGGTCGGAGGATATGGCAAACGCGACGATTCTTCGCCCGGAGGCGACATCAGCGCATCCGTCGTGCGATTCGACATACTCGCGAAGAGGTAGTGCATATTATGTAGCCAGATAGGGGACTGCATGTCGAACTGACTTACGAGTCTCGACGTTGAGTAAGGCGTAAAAAAGTCATGTGCTTCCAGTTGCAGTCTGCAGGCAAAAATTTAAATTGTACAGTGTAGGTGGGTGGGCAGCAGTCAATAGCTAACAATTAAGTTTAAACGTTGCCTGGCAAGTCAAGTATAATGTTTCTGAAAACCATAAGCAGCCCACTCTGTCGAGTCTCGATAGGCCTAACTCACAGTACAAAGTTTCACCAAATATTTGGTTTCACCGTAACATTGGATCAGCGTGTAACATCGCAGCCACCGTGTGTCAAGCACATGCAGCATTGTTTAGCGGTAAACAGGCGCATATCCCTTTTGACTCGGTCTCGATCCGAGTCTTTCCAGGTTACCGTTAAAAATATCATGATATTCAGATGTGGAATCACGTACGGTACGGCAACTGTTCTGCTGTCAGGACTGTCTCAGGTGTTAATCAGTCGTTCGGACCACTAACGGTAATGTGATGACGTCGCAAGTCTGTCGTAACGCTCTTCTTAACGAACTCGTGTCAGCGGACGTGGAAGCTCTGAAATGTTATGGCCTACGCGCGCCGAGGGAAAAGGGTTTGTATGAGGAGGAAGCTTCCCTCTTCTCCCCAGTTATGTGAATCCTGTGTGTCACCCCTACATTGTGTTTTAAAAATAGGGGTACAAATCTGTGCAACTTGGTGCACTTTCGGGATGAAGTAGGCTTACGCATTATTGAGGTCTGGGGTGTTGATACGTTCATTTGTCGTCCCTTCCTTAGCGACCACAGCCCTATGTTGGGCTGTTGCCACCGTACTGGTTTCACAAATCCGCCATGATGTTGCGCTGGGTGCAAACGTGCTCAGCTGGAGCACGCTGACAAATCTCGAAGTGCCGCGCTGCCACGCCACCATGGTCACGATACAAGGACGCCTCTACCTGGTCGGAGGCCGCGCTCCCGTGGACAAGTCGCCCGGCAAGAGTGTCAGTCTCAACACGATAGACCGTTACAACCCGTACAGCGATTCGTGGCAGCTCATTGCTAAATTACGATCCGCGCGTCACGACCATGGCTGCGCCGCTGTCGGTCAGTTCGTCTGCTATAAGAGACCCTTGTTGTCAGACAACGTGTCTGTCTGCCTGTCTGTCCGCATCTCGCCATCTTGGCGACGTCGCTTACCGGCTTGTTTGTCATTTAGGCCTGGCGTTTATAAATTAATTGTCAAGTGCTGCAGTTCAGGACAGTGTGTTGTAAGAGGTGCTGTACAAAATTTTGTGATCGATTGTGTACAGTGTTCCAAAAAGTAGGCATCTACATTTTTTTGTTACAGCCGCATCAGATGTTGGTCTATTTTCAAAATTCTTTCACCAACATACTCTGCAATAAGCAGTCTCATTACACTCTAAACGCGTCAGTCCATACCTTATGCATCTAGTCAGCTGTAGAACAAATGAGGGCGCTGAATTTGCAAGGAATGGAATTTGCAAGGAAAAGAGATTGGCCGTTCTGTATGTGTGTGTATGTCTGTGTACGCGAATTGGCGGAGATATGCACTCTAACGATCGCCTTCTAGTCGTAATTGGCTTTGATGCTTTGGCTTTGAAACTGTTGTTATTGTGATTGGCAGGTACGCTGATCTACGCAGTGGGTGGCATGCAGAGCCCTGGTTCAACGTGTCTGCGATCGGTCGAATGCGTCGACGTCGCTGCCGGCGAATACTTCGACGGCGTTCGTGACTATCCGTATCGCGTCTGTGGCCTCGGCTGTAGTCCCCTACTCAGACTCGCAGGACCATAGCGATAAATTCGTACAATGTCGTCTAACATCTATTATCGAATCAACTTAGCTTTGACCTAGCTATTAAAGGCAGCCCCCCTGACAAGAACATTTGTGAACGCACCCAAGCTCCATTTTTTTAATGTCAGGATAACTAGCATCTATCGCTTTAACTTGCACGCGAACTGTTTGAATACGCATTGCACTTTTATAGACAGGGGCCATACTTAGATATCAAGGCGGCTATTTTTACGAAACAATTGCAGTTCACTCAGTTAATCACTTTGAGCAATTCATTCCAAAGTTAAAATAGTTAGTTTTAAAAACAACATCATGTCGGCTTAATCAAACTCAAAGGATAAATCTGTGTGGCTTGAATCCTACTTTGTATCCGTTGCAAATTTAGTGGAAGAATCTGTTACAATTCCGAAGATAGAAATTTTTTCTTAGGCGATTGTATTTTTATTGGCGCACCCTGTATAAACCGGAGCATATGGCTGAAGATTTATGTCCTCTGACATAGGCCTAGGCATAGCAAAAAATTGGAGTTGGAGGCGCTTCATACAAGACCGGAGGCCCGAAGGCCCGAAGGACTGAACAATGAGGCCGAAGACCGAGAGCGTAGGTGGGGTTCTTCCCCACCAGCTACGGCGCTTGGGGAGCACTTTTAAGCTCCTCCCAGCGGGGTACAGGCGAAGCGCCGGTGTCGGCCGCAAATTTATTTCCGACATGAAGGAACCCTGAAAATGCACGTAGCGAGTATAAATACGGCACAGATTTGCATTTACAGCAGTCACCCATATGCCGGCTCCTGGTTATAGGCCTACCGTTAGAATTATTTGGCCTAATGGAATTTTTTTGCTGTTTGCCCTTATATTATTGTACACCTTGGATGATGTATTTTAGTTTTTAGCTCGTCAACAAACTCTGTAAGTGTTATTTGCAATGATTTAATTTAAACATTTCTTGGACTTTGGGGGTGTATAAGTTATTTGACGGCATCAAAATTAACTGACTGTGTAAATAACCGGAGACAGACCGAGACAACCTGCGTCGCGCGTTACACAAGCATTAGCTCAGATTTCTTGTTTTTCTAGTTTTAGTTTTGGTTGTATGAAACAATTTATTTCAACGTAACTAGTTCACACGTACAAACATTTCATTAAAATTATACGAGAAGTGAAATAAAATACAGCAATCAATAATAATACTATGTTAGTTAATCAGAAGTAAACATCACAGTCTAAACAACAGCAGATAGAATTTATCACTTGAACGTATATATACACCAAATAAAAAACAAACAATAAATAAATTTATACAATAAATAATTTAGGCAGGTTTCAGCAAAACAAGTTTAAACACAAGAAATGACAACTGCGTGAAATGATGTTCAACACAACTACTACAAATACTACTACAAAACAACTACAACGACGACGAAAAAGTCAAAGCAAACAACAGAACGCAGCGCAAGTTATATATCAGTAAAACAATCATGGACATCAGCAGTATACGTTTAGATCAGCAGTATATTCCAGGACATACGCAGTGACTCAGAAAACACCAGTAGTCTGGGTAACATATAAGCTGAGTCAAAACTAAAGTAGTACATATCATGACGGCGACTGCAGGAATGTTTGCAGGCAACAATTTAATTTTATACTCAGCAAAGTTGTCGGTATACATGTGGAACAGAAATATAACAATTTTGCTTCAGTTTTGTTTGTGTTTCATTTTTGTTTCAAGCGCATGAACATTTTTCGGATGCTAGCACTCATGTAAAATAAGCATATCTGTGAGTTTAAAAAACGCAGAACTAGTCACATGGCCCCAGAACTGTTTTGTCGTTTACAACGTAGTAAATTCAGCGGCAGCCAGGAATTTGTAGCAAAAAAATCCAGCGAAGGGGTTTGAAGAGTGTCATAAACTGGTGACATCTGAGGCAAAGCTCCAGCCGCCGTCGATTTTTGGACATTCTGCGTCTAAAATCACATCTAAAGCAAGCCAGAGAGGAAGTTGATATCATAAGAGAGGTCCAAGATTATCCATATCATCTCATCGCCCCGCTGAATGCCTGAAAAACTTTTCCCCGCGTTAATAATGGAACATTTGCTTTGAAGTTTATAACTGTAGACGTCACCTCTAGACAGCGACGGCGCCAGGATTTGGTGCAGGGGGCACAAAACTGAGAAAATTGATTTAAGGGCGACACACCGAAATATTATTAAATTCGTGCAGTAAACAGTGACAAAGCTAGATGCCCGAACATGCTACGCTGTTTTTTTACTGGATAGGCAACGCACAAAGTCGAACGTCAGGAAAAAATCTGAAAAATTAAACAGTTAAAAGTCGAGTACGCCATGGGCTGTCTAGATGTCGAGGCTGAGCAGTATAGCGGTGCCGCGTTTGATCCAGTGTTCGGGAATCTTTTCACCGGACTTGAGATCCACGGCCACGATGAACGACGGCCGCTCACGAGTGCCCGTACGACGTGGGTAATAGTAGGCCGGACACGAATAGATACCTACACACAGACAGACAGACAGACAGACATACAGACAGACACCGACATATAGATAGACATACACACACTCAGAAAAGCCGGTGGGCAACGTGGCTCGCGACTGCTAGCGACAGCTGTCCTGCAGACGCACACAGAGTCGGATACAGTCACGCTGTCTGGCAACAAGGGTCGCTTACATCTTGCAGCGTCGCCTGAACAGCAGGGCAGCGATGTCAGCCATTTACTGCAGACACCGTTTGAAAGTAAAATGTTTATTATTAAAAATACTAATTCGCTATAATATGATGGTAGAAGAACCAACAGGAAAACAGAAACTTAACCAAATCACAAATAACGAAGACTACCTGGGTAATATATAGAAACAGTTATCATAACGCGTTAAAAATGATGTCGTGCTTCGTTTCTCAATCACGGAGCTAGCTAGATCGAAGACGAAATAGTCCTGACAAAGTCTGATAGTATCCATGACATATGTATTAGATAGTTTTCACGAAAAATCGAGGAAAGTCAAAAAATTATTTGGTTAGATATTATAAACTAGAAAGCAGTCATAGCCCGCAGGTACCTCCGCCAAGGCAATGTTATTCGCCAGGTGGCGTCACCATATTCACTTTGCCAGCGGTTCCCTTATGCCCCCTTTAACGCAATGGTAACGAAAATTTCAAAGTGATCCAGAATCCAGGATTCCTGCCGGATCACCCCCAAAATTGAACCACTGGTAGTTTGTGCCATGCTCGACATACCCTCAAAATTTCAGAAAGATCCGTCCATAACCTTTTGAGTTATCTTGCTGACTCACAGACAAACAAACAAACAAACAAAAACCGGCAAAAACATTACCATCATCATCATCATCAGTTTTATTTCAGGCACTTGGCCCATATACATATAAAACACAGAGGTAATAAATCTACATAACAGGTCTATAGCAATTACAGTGTACTACTGCGTCTGTAAATGGTAAAAACTAAAAAAACTGTTTATCTTGTTTCGTTTTCTTAAACTCTTCTTAGTCATTTTCGCTGCCATTCAGGCGAAATAACCGCTTATAATAAGTAGCTCACTGCCTAGATGCAAGCGTAATAAAACGTAAGCTTTCACAATCTCAAATGTTATCATTTAGTACTCAAACACAAGAGTAATAGACTACACACAACTTACTACACAAACTTACAAAACCAAAATCAACAAATATAAATATTATTATTACTAATATATGAAAAGTACTACTAACGTTCAAATTTTAAACCAAAGTCACTGTTTCGACCGTCATTATCTTCAGTTACTATTGTTAATCAACGAAGTCATCAACAGGATGACACTGATCATACAATTATCAAACAGTTGACGAAGATGATGATAATACTGATGACGATAAAACATTTCGAACTACGACAGATAATTCGACAATACGTTAATATTCATTAATTATCACAAAAGTTAATGACTACATAACGCAAAAACACCGAGTGCTGGAAAAAAATTAACGCAGCTACATAAATAACTAAAAATATATAAATTATACAAACAGAATTGAAACGTACTTTTTAAATTAAAATTCAGAACCCTTTCACTACGACGTGACTGCGCATCAGCTAAACTACGTTATAACATTCACATCACTAAAAGCCTACTAATACTAGCAGAGGAGCATAAGAATTGAAACTGATAGATAAATAACCCGCAAACAAATGATATGTTAATATACGCAAATACAAGTCAGCTTGCATTAACATAAAACCTCAGCGACACGAAATGCCAAGCAAATGATTAAAAAATTAAAAAAAGCTATTAAATAGGTGCAACGATAAAACGGCCTCTTTCGATTATCGGCCTAAGACTGAACTAGGCCTAAGTACAGAAAAATCACACTACGTGGATTGAAGCAAAAACGAAATAATAAGTTACAGCAACAAACATTATTGCCAATTTATACACCGTGGGGTCCGTGGGCCATAAAAACGTGCCACTTTACTTTTGTCTATACCTTCGCCACTTAGAATTTTGAAAAGCGATCAATAGATCAATTCTCAAAATTCTATCACTGGCACACTGCAGACAATTTGCAATAATGTGATTAATATCCCACCAC
>Ga0209671_1008908_pt1 | contig 10507 bp, 9 predicted proteins | sample WorMetHERISLAND2_2_FD_187401 | JGI IMG/M metagenome (GOLD analysis project Ga0209671, IMG submission 187401) | Marine gutless worms symbiont microbial communities from Max Planck institute for Marine Microbiology, Germany - Olavius geniculatus... | ecosystem: Host-associated > Annelida >...
AACTAATTGTTGGTGGTTATTTTTACTGTTTAGCTTCTTGAAGAAATTGAAAAAATAGTTTACTCAGTGAACGCCCGTTTTCGGCGATAAAGAGCGGTCAGACCTCATAAGCTCAAAAACTAACCTTGAAAACCTTGACATTGCTGAAAGAATGGGCAGTTGGGAACAGTATGAAATGACTTCGAATGTCATATCGTAAACTTTAGTAGTATAAAATGTCCTTGTTTTATGCAATTTGCCAAAATATGTAAGAGTGCTGCTGTAATTGTACTGATAATAATTGTGGCTGCATCGTTTACTTTCCTCTGCGTTAAGCGACTTGTTTGTTTTGGTTATGCGACGGTGATCGTTGTGCTTTTTGCTGTTTTTTTTTTCAAAAAGTATGTTACGTTAATGATGCACATGGCCAAAAATAAAATTTGTATTAGCAGCATCAGCAGTTTAGAAATTGCTTCTCCATTTAATATCCTACTGTTGGGTTGAAGCTAAAATTATTGTTCTTTAAGTTTGGCTTTACCTTATAACCCAAAGGTTTCACCTTGGCCTTAGCCTTGTACTTTGCTGCTTGATTGCTTACGCCAGTAATGTGCAATGATCCGCAAACGTTCTGTTGCGACTGCAGAGACTTGTGTTCGTGCATGCGGATCGGAGCCGGCGAAATTCACCGCAGCTAAAGGAACAATCCTTTCGCCCGGTTATAACCAAGAAAAATATCCGAACGACGCCTACTGTAGATGGATCATTGAAGCACCCGCGGGACAGGTAATCAACTAAAATCTAAGAGTTTGTTATTGTAAAAAACCCTGCAAATGATCTCTGTACGATACGATACGATGCAATAAGTATTTGCCCGTTAAAACTGACATACGACAAGCTGTCAGTTTAATCTAGCACAGTATAAAAATTTAAAAAACTGACACGTTTTAAATTAAAAGAAAATAAAAGATACTGAAATAAAATCACTTAGTACAGTTATAATATAAAACATAAAAATCAATAAACTGCCTAAAATTAAAAAAAATAAAAATAAAAGAATTAATCATAACTAAAACTAGAAAAAAAACTAAAACGAAAGAAACCGTAAGCAAGTCTAGATATCCGTGAAATTAATACGAAAGGATGACGTATGTTTACGGAAAAAATCTGGGAAAAAAGTTTTAAGATTGGAATGAAAAACAAGTAATTTAAGCAAAGCTCACGTGACGCGCAATAGCAGCAGTCCTGGCACTTTGGCAATCAGTGTAGGCCAACAGCAATAAGATATTAATGCATTTTAAAAGAGTACTTAAATTGCGGCCTCCGTACGGAAGACTCCAAGAATTTAAAAGATCGAAACTTATATTCTTAAAAATGTACGTTCTATGCTAAAAATGTGATACGCAGGTTGTCCAGGTCCATCTCAGGTCATTTCGGCGCAATTCAATCTTAAAATGTGTGTCGCAGCCGGAATTAGCAAAAAATTCACTAAAACCCCTATTTTTGAGATTCAAGGTCATTCAAGGTCATCGACGCAGGTTGTCTTGTTGTCTTGGTCTATCTCCAGCCATTTCGTCGCAATTCAGTGTAGTGTTAAAATGTGCGCTGCATTTAAAAATTGCGAAAAATTCACTAAAACGCCTTTTTGGGGGTTTAAGATCGTTCAAGGTCATCGATGTTGATAAATCTAAAAAGCCTGTCACCAGTGCTTGTTATGATAAGCAGCATGTCTGTACCTATCTGCAACGTTTTCACATTATACAAGCCAATAACGGCAAAATAACGTCTTTTTAGACGGGGGAGGGGTCCCCCTCTTTGACGTTCTCGTTCGAGGGGAGCCCCTGCATTCGGGGGCACAAAATTTTGTGACAATAAACTAGAGTCCTTCGGGCAGGCACAGTGAAGATTACGTGATCCTAGCTTGCAGCGTTTTAATACAGATCGCGAGTGTGACGGACAGACAGACGGACGGACAGACAGACGGACGGACAGACGCATAGACGATGACTAAGACGCGCGAAGCATTCTGCTACAGTATCTCGCGTAAAAATAATGAGGTGGTTGCAATGAGATAGGGTTCTAGTAGCCTATGGGCGGTGACCGATGGGGAGCGCTTATTCGGGGGAAGGCGTGGACACGCACCCCGGCGACCGCGCGTCGCAGCGGAAGTAGGCATTCGGGGTCTGAGCGGTGACCGAATCAGAGAGTAATAACCGCTTGCCGGCCAGCCACGTTACCAAAGGCCGGGGATTGTCTGCATGTATATTCTGATGATGATATTGTGCGCTGAATCGTGGAATTATAAAGTATATTAACTGCAACGTGTTCGATACATTGCCCGCCCTCGGAGGTTCACTGCATGAGGCCTTTAGTTTATTAGAACTAAATTGGCCCTGGCCCGAGAAGAAAGAGAAAGGATCAGAGAGGGAAAGGAAAAGACAGAAAGGGAGTGGGAGATCGAACGAGAGAGACGTGAATTGGGCATGGGACTCTTACTCACTCCAACAACGGTGGTATGCGCAGTGATATATCGCGTTTATTACCTCGTATGTCTGAAGGTGGGCCTCTCGTCTTCTTTTCGGCCTTTGAGTGGACTTTGACTCTTAACGGGGTCCCCCGAGAAGATTGGACCAAATTTCTTGGTGGCTCCCTTACGCCCAAGGCCCATAAAGCTTTTAGTAGACTCTCGCTGGCAGAACACCAAGATTACGATCTGTGTAAAAAGACGGTGTTGGATTACTATCGCTTGGATTGCAACGAATATCTTAAACGTTTTAAACGTTGGCAAAAGGCACATGAAAACGTGGCTGACGAAGTGAGTGAAAAAGTTGATTTCAGCGGCTAGATAAAGCACGTTTAAAAGAACGACTGGTAATTTTTAAGGACGAGTGAGTAGGTGAGCAAACAGGACTGACGACAGATGAGGATCGAGACAAAACACAACTAACTACATTGCAGAAAAGAGTTTTGAATTGCGTTTTTATGGTACTCAAACGAACTGCCATAGATAATCCTATGCAAAGTTTGTTATTATCGATGAATAACTGTGCGCTCTTTCCTTTAGTCCGCAGCATTGCACGTTGTCCGTTTTCGTTCTTTCTAACTACCGTCCTGGAAAAAATGTCAACTAACTTAGCCTACGTTAATTTCATGTTTACTTTTTTCAACCAATTCTGTTTTTTTTCGACGTCTTTGAGCCGCATTCTAAAAAGTCAGAACTGCCTTCAAAAATCAACGCTGACGCCTACTCAAAAGTAACAATGTGATGTCAATACTTAATTAAAATGCTCAATCATTGGGCAACGTCGATGTCTTTATACGTAGGGTTATACTTGAGAAACGACATGTAGTGTACAATTCATGCCAGCAATGCCACTAATGCAACACATTAGAGGTTAATTTTACGATATGCGCCATATAAGTTCACATTTTACTCGCTTTACTTTTACTTTACTATTAATCATATCACGTGTCCGTTACGCAATGTTGCAGACAATAACTGTAACATTAGACCACGTGAAGTTGGAGACCCGAGATTCGGGTCGGAGGTGCTGGGACTATGTCGCAGTGTACGACGGTCTTACAATACATGACATTCTTATTCACAAGTGCATTGCCAACGGCATACAAGTGACGTCAACCGGGTCAACTGTGCTGATCGTCTTCTGGTCTGATAGTGATAACAACAGTGGCCGCTTTTTGGTCAGCTGGAACATTGTCGGCAGCGGTAGGTTTAGTCTTTGTACTATAATAGACCATACGTAAACCAATATTTCCCCCATCGTTTTGACTTTTTTCGCATCTAACTTTCAATTACTGTATTAAACATTTACTTCGCCAAAAACAGTACAAATAAATTATAACAGCAAAACGAAGCAGTACACGCCAAAATGCATTTATGCCCTATGTACCAAATAGGTGAAAACCGAATACAGCAAATGCACTATGTAAAATAATATTAACAAGAAGCCCAGCTGTCGCTAGTATAGCCGACCGTACTGGTTGTCAGTGACCTTCAAGGTCGTCCAAGGTCAATGATTTTCATGTTATCTGAAACGGCGTATGACACTTCCTGTTAGTGATTAATAGTAACCTTAGCACTATCTCTCACCGTTTCCCGAGCGGTGTTTGTAACCACTTATATCTTGAAACGTGCTATTGAAAATTGCGGCCAAACTACTGCAGATTGTTACTATTGACAACTTTAAAAAGTCGCCAGCACTCTATCTAATGATACCATGGTACCATCGCCGGTCCCTACGACTTACCGCTTAGCCACAATACATCCGTGACAGCAACGGACAGACAGAAAGACAGACGACAACTCGTACCATAAACTCGACCGTTACGTACGTTACGTATGGTCGGCTAAAAACACAATACGAAAAGAAAAAGACACGCTGACACGTAAACACAGAAAAAATTGAGAAACTCAACAAAAATCAGCATGCTTAAATTTATATAAGTACTAAGCAGTTTCGCCACACTTAGCTTGACATGCTATTTGTGGGTGTTGTTTTGCAGAGATTTGTGTGAATCCATGTGGAGCAAAACCCATGAAACTGACTGAAGCCAGTGGAACGATCCGCTCGCCTGGTTATGAGGACGGAAGTTATCCAAACCAAGCCTACTGCCGCTGGCTGATTGAGGCCCCTGCAGGCAACGTAAGAAATATGAGTTTGTTGTTGTAAAGAACCAGACCAGTAACTTCTGTCACTGTCAGTTTTGCTACTTGCTTCGATTGCATGATAAAGTCACACGGTAGCAGTACTGCCCTTTGACAGTAAACTGCTATTTGGCATGGTGAACGATGATTTTGTGGCTGGTTTTATTGAATTAGTACCAACTCATCGCGTTCATATCTTATCTTCGGTACGTTGCGCATATTCTGCCGTGTGCTCTTAGTAGTTTCTTAATGTAAATAAACCTATCGCCATGCAGATAGCCCATTGTAGCGACTAACCACTCAGTCTCCAAGTATATGCAAGTTGTTCTATACACTATATTGGTCACCAAACAGTAAAATTTGCAACCAGTTAAAGACTGGTGACACACAGTGCCGCTATAAAGATAACTGCTGGCGGAAAATGGGCCTAATAGCAGCATACCGCTAGGTATTTATTTTATTTTATTTATTTATTAAACACGCCACATGGCAGCACGTATGACTGCGGCGTTTTTCGGCCACAATTTGCAACACAAAGTTGATGTTTGCATCTATTATCGATGTCCGTGGAAACAGTTTCTTGCTTGTCTAGTAACAACAATTTAAACAGAAGAAGTACTCTATATTAACTACGTAAACAAGATCCAGTACAGTTAGTATATATTGTATAAGACATTGTGTCAACCTGAAATTTATTTCAGCTTGTGTGTAGGCCTAATTGTATGTACTATTGACCGTATTATGTGTGTTTTTACTATTTTTAATCGTCTGCATTTTTGCGAAATAAACTCATATATATATAGTACGATAGTTTTCTTTTAACGACAGCTGGGTTCTTGTTTTACCTCTCATCACAGTGTCTATAGTGTTATAACCGCCCGCAATCTCACTATAATCAAGCAGGACGGTTTAATCAATCGTATATTGCGACGCAATACACGATTGACACGCACGTCTTACGCAGATCGCACCGTCGATTACAGTCAAGAAACTGAAATAATGACGGTTCAGCACAGTCTAAAGTTTACAAGGCCTCCTTACAGTTGCACAATACACTCTATAGACCGTGATGACAAAACATGTACATAACGTGATGGTCTAGGTGATATCTTTGAGTACGACGATGATGGAGATTGAGTGTATTTATGATTCGGTGACTTTGTATGACGGACCGTCAGAAAAATCTGCAGTTCTTCGCTCATATTGCTCCAATGACATTTCAGTCATCACGTCACGCGGTTCTTCCATGTTGATTGTTTTCGAGTCCGATTCGTCTGTCAACAACGGCAGCTTTGTTTTCAGCTGGACTTTCTCCGCCATCGGTATGCATGCATATCGTTCTTATATTGGTAGACAAAATAAGGATCGCCTGAAAACGCAAGACTGGAAAACGTCGGACAAAAGTGCAAGGCTGTAATTTGACGTAGGCCAACTGGCAATGCGTGTAACGTTGTTAGAGTTTAAAAAAACGCATAATTAAATGAGGGTAGCTGTCACAAACATTAAATTAAAACTGCATGCTGCAACTCAGCCTTTTTATTGACGCGTGTTTATTACATTAAAGCATACACAGTCCAGCGCACTTACAGTAAAAACAATGTCGTAATTCATGCACAATGTCTCAGACATTATATTAAAATTACATGATGCAGTCATAAACCTCAAATATTTACATACATTTAATACAATATCTTACACAGTCTAGCACAAACTTGAAATCTAAACACTGTCTTACCTCATGCACAATATCAAAAAAAGAATTCGACGTGGTCAATTTTCGCAGAGCCATCACAATGTTCGTAATAGCACTTTAGGCATATCGAGGTTTCTCTCTTCTTTGCGTTTCTATACAGGTTATTCTCAGACACATACAATGTCATAACCGCGATCTTTCGGAATTACTTTCTTCCATTTTTGTTACGCGCGAAAGCAGCTACTGCTTTCAGCGCGTCTTAGCCATCGCAATTCTGTCCGTCCGTCCGTCAGTCCGTAAGTCCGTCTGTCCGTCACATGGGTGGATCAGCAAAAAACGGTGCAAGCTAGAGTTACCAAACGTTTACCGTCGGCTGCCCGGAAGACTCTAGTTTCAGGAACCGTAAAGCTTTTCCATAAATTCAAAGGGGGTCACCCCGAACAAGGGCGCTAATTGAGAAGGGATGAGTAGAATCTGCGATTTTTGGCCAATAAGTCGCTGTATCTCAGTAACGGTGCGAGAAGGCCTATGTTACTATTAATCACTAACAGGAAGTCGTACACTGGCTCTCGATTGGCGCCGAATTCAATGATTTTGAATGATTTTGAATGCCAAAATAGGGAGTTTTGTGGATTTTTTGGCGATTTCGGGCTGCGACACAAGTCTATATCATTCACAAGGTGTCGCCACGCAACGTTATGCTATGGCCGATGTATACATATACATGGCAGTAAATAAAATGTCGAACCTGATCGATTTCAAGCATCTACAAACCGTTTTATTATCTGTAGCCTACTCTAGACGTGCAAAGGATTACATGCTGTTGCGTACAAAACTATAGCAACAGTAAACAAAAAAACGTCAAAACGCGTTTTTTTCCAAATTGAAAAAGAACATTTAGAAACTTCACACGTACAGCGATGCGTAAGAGATACTGGCAAAATCATAAACGAGACAGCAAGTTTGTTTTCAATACGCATCTCCAGTGGCAAGACTGAGTTGATATGGTTGTTGATATGGTGCAGCGACGTCACCGCAGCCAGAACCAGTGACGACAGAACCAGTGACGTCAGGAGTCACAGGACCAACGACCACCAAACCACCCACACCATTACCACAGTGCGGCAAACAAGCGATCCAGCCAGATGCCTCACTGACTCGCGTCGTGGGTGGCTCGGAGGCTAGACCCAACTCTTGGCCGTGGCAGTGCCTCGTTCGGGCAGGTTCACTCTATTGTGGAGGCAGCGTCATCAGCAACACTTATGTACTCACCGCTGCTCACTGCTTGTAAGTCCAGCCAAAGATTAACCAAACAGTTCTGCATTTGGCATAAAGAAACCGGTAATGTAGTCCTTGACACCATTGTCTTTGCCTTGAGGCATCAACGTCGCAAAATAGTCTTGCTGTTGAAAAAGTCTACTGGTTTTGAGATAAAAGCATTTGTTTTATTCTTGGTTTTGTTAAAAAGTCTTGGTTTTGGTCTTGGTCTTCGAAATTTTAAGACTACTTGCTTCAAATTATTGCTAGGGCTATTTAATATTTTAAAAAGCAGTTAACTACTTATGGAGTGGAATAATATTTAGCCTATGTTACCGGTTACCATCGACTGGCATCGAGTAGCACACATTTTATACTTTTGACGATCATTGTTAAAGATTGAGTAGCATAAATACGTTAAACAGTTGGTGCTGCATGAAAAATTGGTCTTTTTCTTTAGTAATACATCCATGAAAACTGTAGTAAAATTTCTGATAAACGCCGCACGCAGTTGCGCAAATGTTTTATTCTTTACGTACAAATTGTGATCAAGTTTACAAGTTCTACCATATGCCAGGTAAAGTGGGTTAATTAAATACCTGCTCCTGTACAATTTTCTTGTCCTTATGACTGGCGTAAATTACGAAAGTCGGTTCACACAATGTTTTTCTTTTGATGCTATCAAAATTTTTGTCGATGAATGAAGTTGATTAGAAGATATGCCGAAAAACAAAGTCGGCCATTTTTTAATTTTTAGCGGTCATCGTAGATGGGCAGAATTTGACACCATGTTATTGTTTTGTTGACGCTTTTTTATTGGCTTGTTTGCCCAGCTTCAATCGACAAGGAAGAATACCAAATAGCAAAGTAACGATTGAATGCGGAATCCATAGTCGTGAGGTAATTAATTACATGATTTTTTTAATTATTTACAACCGTGTTTGTTTCTTTTTTACAGTTTTTTTGTTAACCATTTTAGTGATATTTCGATTTCTGGGTATTAATTGCCTGTGGCGCTATTTAGCTAATAGAACTAGCTGCATTTATATATCAATACGAACTCAATAATATTACGCATTACTATGTCGTAAAAATAAATGTCAACTGATTATAATGGTGCGTAGTAAACAAAATAACCTACTTCTACACTTCGTTGAATAGGTAACAAGTTAAGGTGCGCTATCAGCTGGCATATTTCTTAAAACACGTTCAGCAGTTTACGTGGCATCGGAATAACAGTTATTTTTGAGAATATATCGTGAAAAAATTGTGTTGACTGTGAGAATAATGACATCGAAGTGTAATTTCGTGCTTAGCATTTTAGGAGCGAGCTTTAAAGACCCGTCTAACTGCTGAATGCCGATATATATCAGTTAATTATTTTAGCTAAATCGTCGTCGTTCCAGTGTGCAAGTTGGGAGTGTTCTGTTGACAGGCGTCGAATCCTCATCGTCAGATAAACTATCGCGTATCTGTCACGACGCACGAGGGCTACCCAAATTCCGAATCTCGCGATGACATTGCCGTGGTGCGCCTGCATAGGCCGCTGACGTTCAACGACTACGTGCAGCCTATCTGTATTCCGAGCACTCCCGTTGCTGACGATACGCCCTGTGTCATCACCGGATGGGGAATAACCCAAGGTAAGCCTATGCAAATTGTATTTTTCTTATAGCAAAGGTGTACTTCATAACGTGACTAAACAAGAATCAGTACACATCAAAGATACTACATTTGATGCCGTTTGCAAGCAAGCAAGATAGGACAGACTGATTCAACCAGCGATTTGTGCCGTTAAATGAGCAGTTATATGTTCCTATGGGCTGTCAGTAGTGACCACGTTGCTATCTGAAACAGTTCGGGCATAATTTGTAACAAAAATATTTGGGTGAGGTCAGTAGTACCTTTGTTTAATGTGGAAAGAAAGAGTCGAGAAGTAAACGATATTGGTGATAATGTAAATAAGAACACAAGAACATTATTTGAGGAGCCCGGTAAGTATTAAATCAGAGTTAGATTGTTTGTTATAGTGCAGCTGGAGGAATCTTGGATATTTCAGATTTAGTAGCAGGACTAAAAGTCAAGAAGTAAAGCCGGGTAAAATGTGAGTGTGGAACATCTGGAGTAGAGTTGTTAACCAGGGAAAGACGATGTGGTAAAGAAAATTACGTAGCACGATCGCATTCGCATTAGTGTTGCTAGTTAATTTTTGCTACAACCTGTGCGGTCCGTTGTTCTTCATTAACCGTCATTTTTATCGATTATTTTATTCCATCTTAGAGCGTTTGTTCGTGTTTTTATAACTTTTTTTCGTCAGAGCACATTTCATTAATTAACGATAAATTTGTTTATTTTTTGTATTATGCCTTATTATGAAATCGTAAACGACGTAAATGATTGACTGTTTGGTTTGTTGACTGTTCGATGCGATGTATGTATTGTTGTGTAGGTACCGGAAGCAACAGTGTGCTGCGACAGGTCGTTATACCGATAGTAAACTGGGACAGATGTCGTAATCTGAACTCAGATTTCCAGAAATACGTCAAGCCGACCATGATATGCGCCGGAACGGTTCAGGGCGGGAAGAGCTCGTGTGGCGGCGACTCCGGCGGTCCTTTGCAGTGTAAGCTCGGTGACCGCTGGTACGAGTACGGTCTGGTCAACTTTCGGCTCACGCGCAGATGTGCCGTTCCCGACCGACCGACAATCTACGCCAGTGTCCACGCATATAGGACCTGGATACAAGAAAAAACTGGAAGTTTGTATCTTTCTGTCGTGTTGTAGACTAGGCTAAGCATAGGCATAATCGAACTCGAAGCAATCATGCAGAGATCTCAGATCCTGAGATCTCTGCTGAGAACAGTGCTGCCTCTGAACGAATGCAACAAGTGGCGTCGTACGTGACAGGGCAATTG
>Ga0209671_1008909_pt1 | contig 10507 bp, 11 predicted proteins | sample WorMetHERISLAND2_2_FD_187401 | JGI IMG/M metagenome (GOLD analysis project Ga0209671, IMG submission 187401) | Marine gutless worms symbiont microbial communities from Max Planck institute for Marine Microbiology, Germany - Olavius geniculatus... | ecosystem: Host-associated > Annelida >...
CGTCGATGGCTCACAGACAGCCTACGGGCTTCAGGAAAAACCCCACGACCGTGGGAGATCGCCGCCGGGGCCGGAAGATAATTACACCAGCGGGGCGGCGATTTCTTCCACAACACTCTACACTTTCTACACACAGACACAGACAGACGCATGTGTCTGACAATATCAGACACAGACTAATGGCTGGACATTGGGCTTAAATAATATAATCACTTTCACTACCGAGATTCAAAACAATCTGTCGATAAAAATATTCCTGCAACACCGCGAATAAGCACATATTTTGTTGTAATGATTCGTCACAAGTCTTGTTACAAAATAAAACATGTCTTGGTTTTAAAAAATGTGATAATAACATAATCAGGAGGCAGAGATGCTGCAGCAAGCAGAGTTCATCACTTGTCTGTTTGCTTAGCAATTCACAACAAGATGTGTGCTTTAGACTAGTGATTTGTACCAGGAACCGGGGTATCCGGACCCAGTTCCAAAGTTTAGTACCCAATTCAAAATTTGAATAACTGATACCCGCTTTTGCACTAATTACTTATGAAACCGATGAAAATCTCACTACTTGCAGCCTTTGCGGAAAAATTCAGCACTGCAGAAGAGATTCAACTTCAGCCATTTTCGTTGACGGACTATACATATTTGGTATTACAGACACATTATAGACGTTTTATATGAAAACTCAACTCTGTGGAAAAATACTGAATAATTAGATGTACACATTTTATTGTCATTTTTTCCTTTACGTGCTTTAAAGTTAAAATCGGGTCTGGGTACCCGGGTAATTGCAACCGGTTATCTGGTTCCTAAGACGGGTAATGCTGCAAATCATTACTATACAGATAGCAATTACTGGCATTTATGGACGAGACGGTAATGCAAGCAGCACTCTGGACACATTATGCAGCAATCTCCTCTTAGCGGCTCATCCAAGTGCCTCAGATTCGGCCACTGGCTGACACAGTGCACTTTAAATATGCATTTACTTACTTACATTTATTTACTTACAATGTCATAACAGTGACAGTCTGTATTATTATTAGTGTTGTTGCTGACTGGTGTGACTTTATATGGCCATAATGCTTCAGGAACTATGCATGAACCAACAAGACTGTCACGTGCTAGCCTACAGCCATAGAAAAATGGGCGTGGCCAGCTTTTTATACTGTATACACCGAGCTGCCATTAACTCTCTGACTGTGACGTTCCTAGCTATACACTGGTACGTGGTAATTGCGGGGCCGGTGGTCGATTTGCCCTAAGCACGTGACAGCAGCAGCCATGCAGTCATTCAAACACACAGCCAGCGACTGGACTCGCTCGAGTGAATATATAATACACGCTGGAGGTATGAACGTGACATCAACCAATGCTTAACCAATGCAATGAATGCACATCATCATTACGGTCTCAATCTCCCACGATCGCAGCTGCAGCGCATCGGCCCAGTCCATATCGGTGACATCCACTGTTTCCAGATCTTCTTTCACTGCGTCTTGTTAGAGAAACATCTTCTTTGGTCTTCCAACCTGTTACTGTCTCGTCTCCATTATAAGGCTAGCCTATAAGATGTCTTGGTAGTGTAACGGTAGGACGCTGGACTTGCAATCGCGAGGTCGTTGGTTCCACTCCATGTCGGGTCACTATCAACTACTACTTGGACGGGTGACTGTCTGCAGACAGGTATTAAAAACATCTAGCCATATAACCAACACCAAGGTCAACTCAGCCTTCTATCCCTCCGGGGTAGGTAAATCGAGTACCGGCCTGTCTGGCTGGGGGTAAGGCGGGGCGCGTTCACCTGAGTCGAATGGCAGCTAACGCTGTGTGATCCCATATGGCAGACGTCGTTCCGTAGCTCAGTGATGGGCTTTCTATTAAAAGCCATACACCACTTTTACCTTTATCTTTTACAAGGTTACCTAAATCAGTGTATATCGTCACATTGGTGTTTGCAACCACATACAAGACTAAAGCATCTCAACTTCTCTGAAATCATTTTCAGCCATCTGGACAATGTCATAGCAGTGGTGCTTTATGGCTTGTACAACGTGGGATGACAATAGACCCACAGCAGTGGCGGATTCAGGACCTCCCTCCCCAATTATGGGCATGACGCATCTTATAACCAAGTAAAAAGTTTGCACAAAAATGCATTATTTCTGCATAAAATTTTAAAAAATCCTGGGGAGGAGGCACAGCTCCTGTCCTTCCGCCCCCCCCATTCCAAAATTCTGGATCAGCCACTAACTGGACAGGCCTGGGGAAATAATGACGGAAACCAACCACTGCACCGCAGACCGCGCCACCGACCATCCAATTGAGACTGGCGGACAGATGTGGGTCAGGTCAAGAGTTCACGTCCTCGCAACTGGGTTAAGTCGAGCGCACTGACACTGAAGGTCGACCTCTCTTCTGCTGAATCGCTGACACGAGTCATGGCAGCCGACCAAAACCAGATCAGATCAGATCACCCACTGGTGAAAAATACAACGGCCACCCACCACCCACCGCCCTGTATCAACTCTCCCCCCTCTCCCACCCACACAGCGGGCACATCTGCGAATTCCTCATATCTGATCATTCTGGCTAACAGCCCACCCGACCGACCGAGAATCTGACAACGATCTGCAAATGCATCTATTCTATAGCAAGTGTAATATAAGCGTCCAGCCCAACAATAGACAGAACTGCCACTGGTAGACGGGGAATAAAGTTCGCAGAAGTCCAGTGCAATTTGTTCAATTCAATATTTGAATTTGAATTATGTAAATAATCAATTAAACCACTTTTACGCCCGCATATGATACAAAAATGTAATTCTTATAAGAAATTAGTGGCATAGACAAGGGGCCCGCCCTGGCCCAATTTTTAAAAATTAAAAACAGATATTAGAGACTCAAGAGAATAATTAAAATTGTTCTCAACAGATGTCATATTTTAAGAATATAATGCACCAACTTCGATTACGCCTGACCCCGCTGGTGGAGATCACCGCTCAAACGCCATAAGGATCCTACTTCTAAGAGAAGGGTAGAATGCAAGTGTAACGAGGCATAATACAATGCAGAGAGTGTTGAAACGTAGTTAATTTCATGGCCGTGATCGGCGGCGTGTTCTGCCTGAGAATGGATGCTGTACAGAGTCCCGAGCCACGTTTCGGTCGTCACGCCTGAGCGGAGTGAGATCATGAGCAGTTATAACACCCCAGACACTGCAGCGAGAGAGAGTGCCACAAAAGTAGGTCATGAAATAAGTGGAGTTAGGGCCTGAGTGACGGTGAAAAAACACCCACAGACGCCACGCGCCACGTTGACAGTTGACGAGCAGAATAGGCTGGTGCTACTGCAACTGCATGACTCACTGACTACACAGGCGGACGGACTGGCAGTTCATAATGAGCGCCCGGAACTGTACCGAACGAACAGCATGGGAATGTGAACGCACGCACGCAGACAGACACCACACCTACGACCACCACGCCACGCCACACCGTTCTCCGTGCATTGCTTGCTTCATTCATTCTTTCATTCACTGACAGACCGTCCCGCTTACCATCGCGAGGTCGCGGGTTCCACTCCCGGTCAGTTCGCTACCAAGTGCTTGCTACTTGGACTGTCCGCGGACTGCTAAACAATCTCGATATATAACCAACCATCAACGTCAACTCAGCCTTCCATCCCTCCGCGGTAGGTAAATCGAGTACCGGCCTGTCTGGATGGGGTTAAGGCGGGTTGGATCTAAATAGTGCGTGGATGCCAATTCCATACGGCAGGAGACGATCGGGAAATCTGCGATAGGTTTCCCATAAACAGCTATACACCATCTTTAGCCTTTTACCCTTTTTACTTCAACTTTCATACCACAACTACCGGTACTGGTACTCGAAAGCCTACAGCAAGTCCACGACAAAGGAAACAGTCGAGTGCCGGCGTACATCATCCATTGCAGAAAACCAGAAGCACGTTCGACCTGTCTGCAGACTCCGAAAATGTGTTAATTCAAACCAGCATGCTGCACAGATGGGTTCCAGGCCAGCATTTTCAAAGCCAAAGCCAAGGCCAAGGCAACTAACAAGTAAGTAAGCAAAGCAAGTCTGACAATTTTATACTGCGCATCAAAAGTCAGTTTAAGTTTATTCAATTTCAAACTGTAATGAAGCACAAAAATGCTGATGACAAACATAGTTTCAATTTTTATTATACAAGCATCAAAAACTCATTGCACACTGCACAGAGAACATTCATTACAAGTGACAAGAAGCCAAAGTTTAAGAGGCCAAGGCCAAATTTTAGGGCTGCCAAAAGTAGCGCAATTGGCGCTTTTTCGCCCAAACTGGCAACGCTGACAACAATAAAGGCGATGACTGGCGAAACTGTCATCACCATCAGGAGACCGATACTCGTGGGAATGATTCAACGCCGCACACTCATAGTCACAGTAGTAACAGCAGAAGCAATGAAATGAATGAATGACACACAATACATCTAGGCTTACTGCATGATGCCTGAACAGACTGCATGAGACTGAGATCAGAGGCAACTATTTGAAATTTTCAACATCCGCCCATCACTAAATTTCCACACGCCGTTCTTTCAATGCACATGGGCAATACAACGAAATCTTTATGAATTTTTGCATTGAGTTTAGTTCTGACGGCGACATGCGAAAAGCGCTTTCGTTGTAGGCCTACCACAGCTAGGACGACGCCACACCGCGCAAGAAGTAAAGCGTCCAGCATGACGTTACTAGGTGGCAGATCTGCATTATGCGGCATAGCAGCGGAGCATAAATTTAACAAATCCGCACACCAGCAGCACACGAGAAAGACAATGCGACGATGAGCTCAATCAAGATCTCGTCGTCGTCATCATCATCATCAGCAGCAGCAGCAGCAGCAGCCTGGCCTTGGTCTACTCCAGTCTACTTGGTCTAATCCATCACCCTCTTCATGACATGTCAGTCAGCCGGTCACTGATAAAACGGCTATAAAATTATGCCGTGGCCGTAGCGGTCGTCGGCCGAGGCCTATAGAGAGAGATCCGTGCCGCATTATCGCTTGATAATGATGCAGTTTATCGCCGATGATCGGAGACCATTATATTAACCTAGCGTCGGCTTCATTGCACGGAATGGCAAATGGACGACTAGGACCGTCTAGACGACATAGTACTATGTCAGTGCCACGATGGCAGGCCGCTAAATGCACGCACGCACTAGAGAGTAGAGACAGTAACACTGAGTGGACATCCGTGAAGATTAGGCAGAGCACTGCTACTGCATCATGTACACGGTGGACCATAAAAAGGTGCCACTTGATATGACGGGCCACCTGATATCAAAATTGCCTATAAGAGCTACTATGTCTTATGAATTTCACAAGGTAGTGCAGCGACAGTATTAAGGTGAGATGGCCAAAACGGCAGTAAGTTGCGTCGTTTCTTCCTAGTTAGAACTGTGAAACCGGGTCTAAACAGTAACCTAACGCATATACATCTGCTACTAGAAACGCAAGGCAAGGGAGCGACCACATATTAGTCGTTCTGTGCATGGGCGGCGATCCCGGGGGGGATAAGGGAGACATGTCCCCTCCAATATTTGAACGGGGGGACAACATACAAGTTTTAGTTTTTAATTTCAACTATGCATTTCAAATCAGGTCAAGGCAACATTTCTGCACCTACAACAGGTCAATTTGTTCTGCTCGTTTCACTCGCACATTATTTGTAGCCCTATTTTTAAATTTGTGGCACCACCTTTGTTTGTCTTTAGGCCTATTGTTTAAACTGCACTAAATGTGGTCAGTTGAATTCTCAGAAAAATAGTTAACATGGTTGCACCAGATCTCATTTTAAGGCTATAGGCCCAATGCACGAAATTTGACATTGGCTGGGGTTCTGCCCCAGAAACCGCTAGTAAAGCTCACAACACTCCCCCAGTCCCTATACTAGAATTTTGGAGTTCTTCTAAAGCCAGGGAAAAGAGAGAAAAAAAGTAAGGAAAGGGAAAAGAGCTAAATAGGAAGGTAAGGATGGAAAAAATAAGAGGAAAAGCAAAGAAGAAAAAAATGAGAAAAGGAGGAGAAAAGGAAAGGAAGAGGGAAGGGAAGAAAAGGAAAGGGAGGGACTCTCTGGATTTGTTACCCCAGGAAAAATTTTCTATAGCTACGCCAATGCAAAATGAGTGCAATTATACACAAAAAAGCTTCAGCTTTTGCGGCACAACGTACGTCATCCAGACCCTTTTCCAAGGCTTTGTCCCTGGACCTCACTAGAAAACTTCTGTTTTCCAGACCCTGTTACTTTATGTCCCCTAACTTAAAGTCCTAAATAGCCCACGAGTTCAGTGCGTTCAAGTAATAGTCAAACGAATTCATTTAATTGTAACTTTTGTGTGTTTCACATGTACCTGTACTTGAATTTCTAACTCCGTACGTTAGGCGACTTTCTAAACATTTCTATGCAAAACTGGCTGCTAAATTGTCTACCCTTTTAACAAAGTGATCAGGTTCAGGAGGCTTCGCCCCCAAAACTTCCACCAGGGGCTCTGCCCCTGGACCCTGCTGGGGGACTTTCGTCCCCCAAATCCCCTAGTCTGTCCCCCAATGTTCACTGAAAATCGCCGCCCTTGGTTCTGTGTGTGGCGGACCGACCCGGTATAATGACAGCAGCACTGCACTGGGTATACTATATAGAACTGACCCAGACCTCGACCTCCGACTCTACGGACCAAGAAACACTGCAGTTCCCGGAAATAAACCACCAAATGAATAACCACTCAGCCTTCGGCCACACGTTCACCCTTTGTAGCAAGTAACGGGCGTAAGCGACTGCAGAAACAGTATATACATTGTAGTCAATATCACAGACAAGACACCCAAACAGTAAGGCATGTCATTCGGTGCCATGGAAATCTATGCAGATACCGGTAGTAAAATAATGATATAAAAACATATGGCCGACACTGACTGAGAACATTTTTATACGATAATTTCTGAACTTTTGGCTTCTACTCCTATAGTGTATAGAGAAACAAACACTACAGTGTGGGAAACATAAACGGTATAACCCCTGTCGGAAAGGCTTAATGGAAGAAAAGAGCACCTAGCATATAGCTATCTATTGTACAGCATGGCTGCAGTGCATGAGATCTATGATGACGGCCGGCACACATGGCAGCAACGTCGCCGGTGGCAAAATCAATTTTCCGTCAGTAATACGCCAAATGATAATAATGGACAGTCAGTCAGAAGGCAAAGATGGGCACAGGACAACGCAGGCAAGACCACATAACAGATGGCGGCGGCCCACACACATAGCCGCCGGGTGTTAATCCGCGTTGTGAGCAGAGGCTCCACGATGGCATGAACCAACCTCAGGCAACATTCTAAGCTTAAGAACCACGCAGCATGCAGCGTCTCGGCCAGTTCAGGCGGCGCAGCAGAGCATGCTGCGGCGGCCAAGAAATCCACAAAATATTCATTCTTCCCATCGTCACACACCTTTCAGCCTTTGGATTTGGAAACATTGGGAGAGACAAATTCTCACGGATTTTCATTTCCGAGCTGGGCCAAAGACACAATTTCTGCCGGAAAAAAACGTGCAGAAAAGTTTTTTTCAGCTAGAATTTTGGGCCTCATAAGTGGCTTTCGCAACCCACGTCTAGATACAACGACCCTTGATTTAAGAAGCAATGTATTAGAGTGATTGAAGCCTGCAGCCTCATACAGCGTCGTGCACAAAAGGGCTGGTACAGAACGTGTCCGTCTCACCTGGGTGAGGATGTATGATCGTTCAGCCTCAGAGGCGATAACGAGACTGGCGTTGATGTAGTCTAGAGACGAGCGCTCCAACTTCACTCGACTGTGATCATCTGCATCGTCACACACAGTGTCACAGTGTTTACATCACATCCAGAGCAATAGCAACAGCAGCGTTACACATATGTGATGTACAAAACTCGAGTCCGGCAGTGGACTGGAGTCCTCATTTTTTGGCACTCAAACTCGGACAGTCGGGATGAGCTTGTTTAAGTTATCATTGGCAAATGTAATTCTGTTGACATAATATTACCACATGACACAACGACGGGCAGGAGGTAGCTTATTACTATGCTGACGTGCAGCAAAAGTGCAAATACGTCATGAACGCAGCAACCCCATAATCCTAATCCGGTGTTATAATGGGACACCGGCTCATTTTCACGGTAATCGTCAATAGGCCTACTCCTAGCCGGAAAAGGTATTTTCCTAGAAGCGTTTCAAACCAGCACGACCAAAAAAAGAAGCCATCAGCAGCAGGAAGGGAGCACAGCACACGTGATTCCGCGAAGCTCTAAGCCGTATTACACAGAGCCCAGGTGAATGATTGACTGACGGTGTCACATTAAAATGTCTCTCCCATGAAAAATCCGCCCGGCTATAGAGATAATCGCGGGCTTGATATGTCTCCCTTGTCTTCCCCTTATGGCCGGTCCCATAAAAAGTCTCCTCATTATAAAATCGCTCCCCAGATAAGTCTCCCGCAGCCGACAATTTACCGGTAAAAATTCGTCCCGCCCGGGGTCGGCCGGGAGAGACTTTTCTGAGGGGGGGGGGCGATCCTATAATAGGACAACGGTTCCTTGCTTTTCTATCAGCACAGAGAAGTGGGCGACGGACGGCGACGTTATGGATTAGCTTGGCACGCACAAGACACGGTCGGCCTATCGGCAGCAGCAGCAGCAGTCCCGGGAGACACGGTACCGTACTGATAGCATCACTCAAGGCTCTCATACCATCAGTATCCCACCAGCCAGCTACAAACACCTGAGACTCCACGTGAAGGGACCCGGGGAACACAAGACCACAAACAAATCCGTGTTTTTAAGTGGGCCACTACGCATTTTGCCCTTCACTGCCAAAATTAGACCATATAACTCCAATACTGTAACTGAAAACCGAAGTTAGTATAGCATTCTTTGTAAAAAAAGTACCAATTTCTTTTTTTAGATGAAACATGTGATGACCGGGCATCCGTGATTAAAGATATGCAAATACAATTTCCCCGCCTGTCCCTGTATACGCGAACGAATGGATAAGCCTATTATTCTTTGCGGGATCACATGACTTGCTCTTCTCCATGTTTTTTACCACGCCCCACATAAAATTGATTGTATGGTGTGAGAAACGTGAGTTGCCTTCAAGTGAAACCCATGTATAGCAGCCAAAAAGTTGTGACAGGGGCGTCCCATAGTCATTCAGCGTCATCTGTCACTAGCATTGAATGTCATACAACCAGCGTCCATCTGGGAATCATCTTTCTCATAAATCGTCCGACTTTCCACCCATACATTTTCATCCATCATTGAATTCACATTCAATCATTCATCCACAAGCTTTATTTCTATTTCAATTCTATTGCATGTTTCAATTTCATCTTATTCACGCAGATCATCACTATCGTATTTTCATGCTTTTTGCTGAAAATAAACACAACTGACTGATTCCACACAATCAAATTCGAGGACTGATGGGAAAACATGACAAAGCTCACGAATACAGCAAACAAGCAATTTGGGCAATGCTCACGTGACGCGCGACAGCATCGATCTTCCACATGGGCAATTAGTGTAGTGCACAACGCGCACTACAACAATAATGCATTTTGGAAAAGTACCCAAATTTGAGGCCTCTGCAGGGACGACTCGTCGAACACAGAAAGTCGAAACTAGACGGTTATGCTAAACATTTCTACGATGGCTAAGACGAGCTATGAGCTAAGGTAGGTAGATAGATCCGTGCTTACATGGCACGACGTCACGGTATCGGTTACGACTTCTGTTGTCAGGTCGCCGTGACTCTTGCAGGCTGTATTCATGACGCCGGGCAGCATCATTACTGTGCAGTCTCTGTAACAATCCACAACACATGATCGTCAGCATCAATCGAAGATCTATAATCTTAAACGAAGCCAAACTCTTGAGGCCGAGGCCAGAAAGATAAAACCGAGCCCATCTGTTCAAGGCCGAGGCTAAATTGGCTTGGCCCAGGTAGAACTACACCGTGTCCCAAAATTAGCGGCATCCCTACAGATAAGTTATAGTGTAACTGACAGATTTTTACAAAATTTTAATCAGTCATTGAGACAATCATTCTGAACTTGTCTTTGAAGTTTTAGCTTAAAATGACCACCTTTGGCCTCGATGCAAGCTCTTAGTCTAAGACGGGTACACTGCTGCTTGATCCCTTTGTCAATAACAATGCACTGAACGTATCGTAATGCAAACAAACTCTAATGACATGATGACGTTACACTGAGCACACACGGTAAGGTGCGTATGTCATAATGGGTGTGACCGTAACTAATGTCAAGATAGTGCAGTGTACGATATTTCGTTGAAATCCATGAACTACAAACTGAATTAGGCGTGTTTGAAACAGGGGTGCCTCTAATTTTGGAACACGGTGTATAAAAGTGACAGTAACATTGTGAGTCAAAACCGTTATGGTATTAACAATGCC
>Ga0209671_1008912_pt1 | contig 10504 bp, 6 predicted proteins | sample WorMetHERISLAND2_2_FD_187401 | JGI IMG/M metagenome (GOLD analysis project Ga0209671, IMG submission 187401) | Marine gutless worms symbiont microbial communities from Max Planck institute for Marine Microbiology, Germany - Olavius geniculatus... | ecosystem: Host-associated > Annelida >...
GCTTAACAGTTTCTGTAATCGCGTCTGAAAAACGCACGGCATGGCGCAAATTGTATCTCGGGTACGTGAGGCCTATGAACTGTTCGGACGATGACTGAGCGTTGTTAGTGATGGTTTGCGTAGGAATCTGACGGGGATGAGCAAGGCTCAGTCCGTCAGTTCGCCGTTGTGTTCCCAGTGTGACAGTGACGCTCTCTGGTGCGACGCCGGACTCTGTCGAAGTAAGCTCAGCTTTGTTACACGCGACGCGCTATGTCTATGTGCTATTAGCTGTCGTATTTCTGTTCGTCCGTCTATCCGCCTGTCTGTCAGCCACGACCTGGTACCGATTCCAGTTCACCGTGAGAGAGTCTAATGCCTCTAGTTTCTTGTGGGCAGATTTTGTGTCGATGCATGAAGAGATTCCGCTCGGACAGAAGTGTCAAATAAAGATACCCTTTGAAAGTCGTTATTTTACTGCTATTGACTCGTCTAGCGTGGAAACGGTTAAAGATAGGTACCTACTAGCTGCTTAGCATATAACAAACACTGCTAACAAGCTTTCTGGATGTACCGTCAACACGTCAATGATCTTTAACGATCTTGAACCTTAAAAATTAGTTCTAGTGAATTTTTTTGTGGTTTTAGTCTGTGGCGCACATTTTAAAAGTGAATTGTGCCAAAAGGAGTGAATTTTGGTCGAAATTGTTGGAGATAAACCAAGACAACCTGCGTCGCGCGTCTCATGTGCATTAGCTCAGATTTCTTGGTTGTTGTGCAAACGAATGGCCAATGAATCAAATAGGCCTACCGACTACGGCTAAAAGTCACGGGAAGCCGTAGGCCTACTTATATTTTCTGTGCTGGTTCAAAAAAAATTGCCATTGTTCATTTAATGGTGTCACTAATCATACGATCTCAGATGCACAAAATATCACTGTGATATTTCTATTTTCTTCCCACCGGCAACAACCTGTTTCAACTTAACACTTTAGAAGTGACTGATAAATGGGTAAAACGCACACCACATATGACTTACGTGCTCATAACAGATTGTTGCTACAAAAACCTGTTGACCTTAAAAACTTTTAGTCTTTTCGTTTTACTTTTTTCCGTCTAATATATGTCGTCTGTTCAGGCTACTTGTGCCAGAATTACATTGATTAGAGCTGAAATCAATTCGAGTAGCTGTAGCAGGCAAAGTAATTGTGGCTTTACGATATATGACGAATTGAGACATAAGCTGTAGCACTTAGCCACATCAGTGGTTATGCCTATATAACAGAGCTTAAAACCAGACTCTATTAGCGAATCAGTTGAGAAGTTTTGTGTTTTTGTGCTTTTCTTGATATGAAAACTGTTTGCTTCTTTTTTCCTTGACATGATTTTCCATCTGACTTTTGGGCAGTGGCATTTGCTGCTGGTTGCAACATTGCGTTTTTAGAGAAAAGCATAAACTCAGCAATAATTTGTTTATTTCGACGAAGGGTTCATGTGCTTCTTTTGTCGGTGCCTGTTGGTGCCTAGCACGGAATAACCAAATAGGCCACATCTATTCACAATTTCCCTGTATCCATTTTACCGTACTTCATTGCTTCAATTAATTTCTGTATTCTAATACTGACCTTTAATGCGGTGTGTTAACAGTTGCGTGTCGTCCTCGTGACTTTGGATGTGGTATGTTTTATTTGCTTTTTCACTTCTCGTATTTTTTCGACAGTTTTTTTTTAAATTTAAAACATTATAGTATAATTATATTCTTTTAACTATTTGCTTTAGCGCTCCGTCTCTCGCTGTTTGCATAATGAGCAGAAGTCACTTATGCTTACTACTGCCAATCCGCAGTCAAGTGGACACTGAAAACGTTTTTTTTTCTGTAAATTTTATTATAAATACTCGAATGTTTTTTTTGTGTAGACGTTTTACCATATGTCAGCTCTGCTGTAGGTAGTTTCTGTTTGATATTATTACTATTTTGATTTTTTTGAAGCCTGCCAGGCAGAAATATTGTAAAGTTATTTTATTATGTCGCCGGGTGCAGGATAACATTACAGTTAATGTATGTTGGTCTGTGTTGGACAGCGCGAGCCGATTGGCAAGGCTGTGAGAAAACATGTTCTCAATGTAACACCGCAGTCAACGGTTCGCTGTGTCAGTGTCTCTGTTACTATGACAACGAACAACGCCGTTGTACAGGTGCGCGCTCACTCGCAGGTTACTTGTACACCGTACAAAACAGCAGCGCTAATTAGACCTGATTGCTGTGATCAAGTTGAATTACTCTTCCTTGCAAAAGATACTCGTAGTAACATAAATCTGACACAGTACACTACTTGCCACGGTCTGGTACTTGATCTGCACGGTCTGCTGTTCTAAATAAATATGGAATACTGTCCATATTAAAGTCACAGATATATAAAAATATCGACCTGGAAATCTGTGGAAATATAGTACCAACTTTTGTGCTGTTGTTTTATATGATTTTATGCATATTTTGTGTGTTCTGCCTTTTGGCTGCACAACGTAATGTTTCACGAAGCGTCAGATTGTTGCGGCTTGGCTGTGGACTCGGGATTTGTTGTACAGCATGTTGTACAACAAATTAGCAACACATTTTCCTATGAATTAAACCACTCTTAGCTTGCACTGGTATTTTTTTCACTCAATTTTCCGTGACTGTAGTGCGTCGTAAAGCAAACGACGGTGTAGTCTTGGGCAATCTAGGCGTGGTTTAAGTACAATACCGCACTGTCTGGGGTGGTATAAGCTCGCACTGCGTGCTTGCTTACCTACTCAAGCAGTGCGGTATCTAGTACGTAAATAGAGTTTGTGCCATTAGTTCAAGTTAATTGAATGCTATTTGTCCGTTGTGTTGCGTCAGACAACGCCGAGCATGCGACAAGGAGTCAGCCGATCTGTCGCGCGGCAAAGAAAGATTCATCTCCACCACCGCACAGAATATCGGCTGGATACCTAAGCCTGGCCGTGTGCGTCTTACTGGCTTTTATCAGCATCTGTGTCATCGTCGTTTGTTGCGTCACGCGCTGCAGGTTAGTTTTCTCGCTTTTAGATTTAACTAAACATTGAAACCCATAATGCATATTTAACTATATTTTCGTGTGCATGGGGCCTGTGGGCACAGTCTAAATTATATTACTACCAGAAGAGAGAAATTCCAGTCAATCCTTACATGTACGTCCCTGAGTACATCTTTTTATCTTTCTACAGCAACACTTGAGGCTGCCTTCAAGTGTTGCTTTTTTAATCATTCTCTGTTTAAAACTTTAAGTTTCTGTAGTCTACTGGACGTTTACGGCATATTGTAATTGTTTCATTAATTACATGTTTATTAAAAAGCGTGTACACGAACGTCCTGACTCAGCCTGTCAGTCTATAGGGCCTACATGTAGTCGCGCAATCAGCTGTACAGCTGTCTGGCTGTTCTATCTATATACCCTGGTCTGGCTGCGTGCACTGCGCAGGCAGATTTAATCATGTTAAGCATGAGACGCCCCATAAAAGTGAGGTGGGGGTCCACAGCCACAGTCCAGAAAATTTCAGACATCAGTGCAGCATTTTCTGACAAGCGAGGACTATGGTCCTATTTTGTGGCGTGTTGCGAGTTGTGACATTAGAAGTTCACTTGGTGCTGCACAACATTCTTTTCATGCCTTTTTCATGCACGTTTTATAGCAAAATCTGAACTTCGCAACGTTGCTTACTTATTTTCTCAACAAAATATTTATGCGACGGGTTCCACATTTTTACCGTATGGGCTTAATCGAATCTAAATCTGGTCCTAGCTGCGCGTTTCAAATCCAAATCGAAAATGCGTTCCTAAAGGGCATTTACAAAAAGTCTCTAATGCGCTAAAGTAGTACTAATAATTGTCATTACGTGCAAAATAAAAATGTTTCGACTGTGTCGTAGGTCTCGGAAGCGTCATCAGCAGCGTGCGTCGGCGGCTGCCGCCAGACGTCTAGAACTGGCAGACGACCTCTCGACGTCACAAGACTTCGTCGGTGCTGCCGGAGGTTCGTCGACGTTCGTCGTCGCCGCGCCTTCGTCAGCGGCGATGGTCTCTCCGCCGTCCTACTTAGAGGTGGAACGCGTTGACGAGGAATACTCGCCGCCCCCGTCGTACGTTCAATGTTTAGCCTTACAACAGTACGACGTGACGGAGCCTACAGCCGTCGTTCAGTTGTATAGCGTCGCCGATCTACCGACCCCTGTTCAAGCGACTGCACCCCCGCCCTCGCCTCCGACGACGACGACTTCGAGCAACGATCCAACCAGCTCCACATCGACTGACTCACGACATCAGACCGAGTACCGTAACCCGGCGTACGTGCACTGAGTGCGGCGGCGTCTGTTTGACAGTAAGGAACCCACGAGTACTGACTGATAGGTGTTTTTAAAATTATCCGGTGTGGAGAAAAATCCCAGCTATAGCGGTTTTTCCTTTTTAAAAGGGTAAAAAGGTATGTTTCGTGTCACAGCTAAATTCGCCACTATTAGTGGACTGTTATAACGAGACGCTTGTTATATGTTCTGCGGCGGTATGTAACGTCTAAGGGAGTAACTACAACGCTGATCAGTTCTAAACTAAACTGAAACTCGCCTTTAGTTTTGTTTTAGGCAGTTTTGATGGCGTTTACATACACTGTGTGTGGAAAACAGGATTACATGCAAATTTAATCAGTAATTTTGTGCTTTGTGCCATTTTAGTGCAATGTGTGTAGATGTAGGTTTACATGTGTCAGTGTCTTTCTGCCTTTTGTGTCTTAATTTATAGATTCCAATATTTGACCCATGAGTTACCATATGTCCTGTTGGAAATAGTATTTTTTGTGTATGTATATGTTTAGTAGGTAAGAGTTTTGTTGGATTTTGTTAAGTAATTGTTTTAAATGACAAAAATATATTTGAGTGGCAATAAAAGTACATTAATCGACTAAAAGTGCTTGATAGCTTGCCTTCAAATGCTTTGCAAAGTTGCTGAATTTTTTAACAGCATTCAAAACCATCATTTTAATGCTATTAATGCAAAATATGACCGTTGGATTTTAACACGTCTGTGTGTGGATTTATTGTTGGCAAAAACATACAGGTTTTTTTTTCGTCTGTTATTATGTCTCGTCTTAGAGGCATTGTTGAAAATTGGATGAATCGAGTGAAACTTAGCTGACGGACAATACCAGTAAAGGGAAAATGATAAAATTTTGACAAAATCGCTACAGCGATGCCGAGACCAAACATACAAGGCATCGTTTTAGGGGCTTTTGCATCCGTGTAACTTGTTTCTTAGTTTGTACTAGAGTTTTAATTTTTTCCGTCAAGGAGTCGTTTTTTCCAGGACAGCATTTTAAGTTCGATTTTGGGCGCTCACAGTGACGTGAGCCGAAACACGCTTAGGTCACTACGTCAAATTATTATTACCTCCGCCAAGGAGGTAATGTTTTTGCCAGACTTTGTTTGTCTGTCTGTTAGCAAGATAACTCAAAAAGTTATGGACGGATCTTTCTGAAATTTTGAGGGTATGTCGGGAATGGCAAAAGCTACTAGTGGGGGTGATCCGGAAGGAATCCTGGATTCTGGATCACTTTGAAATTTTCGTTACCATTGCTTTCAGTGGGGCATAAGGGAAACCGCTGCAAAACCGAAGATGGTGCTGCCATCTAGCGAACAACATTGCCTTGGCGGAGGTATGCGGGTTATGACTGCTTTCTAATTATTATCATTACAAATGTTGAACAATGAACAACTGTTTTACATCTCGCCGACAATCGCAGCCATGTTTGAGCTCCAACAGCAATTTCTAGTTTATTTTGAATTATGACTCCGTGCATTATTAGGCCTACAAGTTTTTTAATATTACGATCGCTGTTATCGTCTCGTTGGTAGTTACAGTTACACTGTTCTGTGATATAGCACCACTGTCGCTTTACTGTTTATGGACGTTAACAAACCAAGTGAAACTTGCTTGTGTAAATGTTATTGTGTTTGTCGTGCTTTAAGAAAAATGGTTTTTATTGAATGCAGTTTTGTGATTTTTAGGCGGTTCACGCTTTTGCCGTATACTGGTAATGATCAGATTGCAGACTGCAATGAATCTTATCATTCCATATGTTAATTATTTTCAACAAATTGTGTGCACAAATTTAAACTTGTATATATATCTTGCCGCGACAACAGGCTAAGGTTACTGTAACTAATATTCTATCGTCACTTGCTTAATAGCCAGTAGGCCTCTAAAAGCTGCGGCAAAAAGTATCTCCTGAAGTTATTTTTGCCAATTAGGGTATTCAGCAGTCGCAAAAATAATTGTCAAATGCCATTCGGACTGTTATGCGGGTATGAACCAGGGTTTTCAATAGCGGACGTTTGGGCGTAAATACGCCCAAAAATTTCAGCCCGTACGCCAAAATTTTAAGACGTAAACGTCACGACGTCCAAATAAATTTGCCTCTTATTATGTTTATTTGTCTAAAATAAACTGGGAATTGACGTCAGTATCTGTTTTCGAATGTTTCGTTAGTTCAAAAAATTTCCGCTGAGGGTCGTGTTTCTGAATTTCATTTCATAAAAACGTGGCACGGCAATCATATTAGCTGATTCTGTGAACAGTTCTGATTCAGAAACTGCGATCTTCGTTTTGCCTAAAGCTAGTAGAATTGAATGTTGCTTGTTTTTAAAAGAAAGCCCAGCTGTCGCTAGGGAAGACGCGCTACAGCCTATACACATTAGTTCGTATTGCACTACTGACGTTTATGGTCATCCAAGGTCAATGATTTTCATGTCATTTGAAAACTTGAATGCCAATATGTGACTTCCTATTAGTGATTGATAGTATCCCTGGCCCTATCTCTCACCGTTTCCGAGATAAGGCCACTTATAGCTTGAAACTTTCCCTTAAAAACTGCGGCCAAATCGCTGCAGATGGAGACATGGTTACTATTGATAGTCTATGGGAAGTTGCCAGCGCCCTATCCGATGGTACCATCGCCGACCTTCTACGACTTACCGTTTAGCTACAATACCACACGGTTGGCATATTATAGTGCGCTATGACCTTCATTTCATCCAAGGCCAATGAATTTCCTGTCACTTGAAAGCCAATGTGCGATTTCCTATTAGTCATCAATAACAACCTAGGCCCTATCTCGCACCGTTTAACCACAATACATCCGTGACAGAAGACCGACAGAGAGACTGACAGACAGACGAAAATCGTGCCATAGACGTGCTATACACCTAGCTGTAGCACGTAAAAACCACGACCTATGTTGTTGGTGCATAAGTGATGCATATGTTGTAGGGCCTAAATATTGTTTTGCATTAAGTTTTTGCTTGATTTTTCTTGTAGGCCTACTGCATGACTTCCAGATTTTGTACACTGACGTCCAAATTTTTTTGCTTGGAAGTCATGACGTCCTGAAAATTCAGGTCTATTGAAAACCCTGGTATGAACAAGTAAAAAATGTGTGTAATTTCGCGTTAAAATGCTAAGCCGTTGTTTAGAAAATGGCAAACGACTTGAAAAAAATACTTATTGTTGCACCCTATATATCGATCATTCGACACACACTACTTAGTATAAGTGAATGATGATGCTATTTTGTAATTGTGCTTGCAGAATGATTTTGTGAGTAATTCTGCTAAAGCAAAAACAATTCACAATAACACATAACGCTCGTTGCTTACGAATGTAATTAAAGTGCACTGAAAATTGGATTCTGGTGCGAATGAATGTAGGCTAACACGATGCACTTACTTTATGCAGATCACGTATACCGGGTGGCGCAAAAAACGTCTTGAACATTTGCATGCACTATTCACCCGACCAGTCGAAATGAATCAGTGCAAAAGCATATATGTAATGACCAAACATCTTCGAATACATGGAATTTTCTCCTAAAACACTTCTGTATTAGCCGTGATACGAACAAAATAGTGTCACACGCCGTAAAACAATTTTTGCAAGCAGTTCATCATTTGCGTTGCCGCTTATACGCAGGCTACGCCAAAACATCACAGTAGGCCGAATCAGTCAACTGATCAGCAGCAAATGTGCTGAAGAGGTTCTCCATTCTTATTTGCTACTGCTGCTAGACGCTTTTTCCACTGCTTTATGGCTTTTCTGATTCTGGTTGTTTGACGTCGGCATCATGCTATTTGTCTCTGATGACATTCTGAAGATCTTTGAGGTTTGAAAAATGATTTACGCCTTTCTTCATAAACATTGACAAGTTCTTGCAAGGTATCCCAAACTAAAAAATGAGAGGGGATTCAAATCCGTTGAATTCGGTGTACATTTTTGTAAACTGACAAAATCGGGCGTTTTGTGTCGAAGGAAATTTGAGTTGCTTTGATGCGGTGTGATGGAACGCAGTCTTTACATAAATGGATTTTTAACTCGTCTTACGTCATTAAGCTGCATTCAGTAGTGTCAATAGTAAGGTCATTGAAATTTATAATTAAGTAAGAGTACATATTGATCTACAAATGTGCCAAAAAAAAATTATCTCTATCAAGTATACGCGCCCTCATAGTTACGCAGACTTCGGGACGTTCTTTTAGCGCCACCCGGTATTATAGTAGAGAGAAGATAGACAGATTATGTTTACTATATTTGGATAAGGTATATAACTTTACGTTACTGCTACTGTCACTGCCGTCTTGCATGTCATTAAAAAGTTGCAGCAAAGTATTGTAACGGTTTAACGCTGTCTTTTAGCGAGCTAGAATGCGTTTAAAACAGTTAGCCTATTCCGCGTCCAGTAGAGCTATATATAGCAACACAAGCACAGAAGTGCAAGAATGAGTTTCTAATTGTCAGCAGAGGCGTTCGAGGCCAGACCAGATCTCTCGACTCGGCGCTATTTCGGCATCTTGTCGTCGGACGTACATCGTGACTAGATTCTGAACGTGCGAGCGTCGTTAGCGCCTTCCCTTAACACTTGCCTTGTCGCACGGGCCCATGGTGGCGTTTTTGTAATTGGGTATAGGGACACTAGACAAAGTCCAGCGCAAAACAGTGCACGACATTGTGTGAAAGCACACCTTTGAAGTGCGACATCAAAGTGCAAAAATCTGTTTTAATATCTGTTTGAAGAAGTGGAATTTGGTCTATAATTTGTATAAGAAAAATTTAGAATAGCTTGATTCTGTGAATACGTCATAGGAGAAAAGAGCAAAAATGCACGCTTTCCGCGCACGACGGCCCGTACACACTCGTATGTACGCCGGACTAATTGAGCAGTCCTTAACAGATCGCTTGTGATGTGCGGTTTAGACGCAGACAAACCTTTACCATAAACCTCCTAGAGACAAAACCCTCTTTGCGACCCACTCCATACGACAAATCTCTTTCTACATGTGAACATTTGGTGTATGCAATTTTTAAACTTTTTTCGTCATTAGTTTACACATCAAAAACTCAACCAACATCTTCGTTTTTATTGCAGACAAATTTTAAAAAGAAGTAAATCGAGCACAGTTATGTGACTGTACACTTGAATGTAAAAGGTTTGCTAAACTCGAGCTGCTAATGCTGATATAAGAGTACAGAAGTTTTTTACGTGATTGTTTTGGCGCACCATGTACAGGGTGGGCCAAAGGTAGTGTAATGACACACTTAGGGTGTGGTAGGATTTATAGTGAGAGTTTTATTGCAAATTGTCTCCTGATTCTGACAGTAGAAGAATTTTGAAAATCGGTTAATATTTGGTGAAGTAATGAGGTATACAAAAACTGTGCCATTTTTTGGCCCACCCTGTACAGGTGTATTACTACGAGTATTCCACAAAAGTTTGCTAGAACTCGCAGCAAGTTGTACGATGCCGATCTACATGTATATTAAATCGAAGGCCTACAACAAATTCAAACAGGTCAAGATGTTGTAGGCCACTATGCTGCTTGTTGTACGACTTGTTGTCTAACAGATCCACAACAAGTCGAAGTAATGGAGTTTAAGCTAATAGGGTTTACTGATCTCGTGGGCTTTTGGAGAACGCGCTTGTCGTCAGTGAAGGGGCTTTTTGGCAGAAAAGTGAGTGAGTGAGTGAGTAGTTTCGTAACGGCACATCGGCACAAAATATGCCATTCAGGGGGATTGGTTTGCCGCAGTGGAGTTTTTGTCGGACACAGGCAGCGCGCCGCTGCGTGCGTCCGTCCGCGCGAAGTATTACGCACGGGAAGTGGACGCTCAACAGTGCGGACAAGTGGCAGATGGACGGACAGGTAGACATGATGCTATGATAATGATGATGATGATGTTTGGCTTGCGAGCTGCTGTGATGGTGTGGTTGGTGTATGTCGGTCTTCGACCACTCGCTCTGCAGGCCGCTGACGCCAGGGACCACTGCAAACAGGTACGATCGGATACGATGCAAGATTTGCACTTGAAAAATGACAGAAACAACTGAAAGTACTGAAAATGTTTTAAATGACAATAAAATGCGAAAAAAACAAAATAGAAATACTGTTATGCAAAACACAAAAAGTCAAAAACAGAAGGTTATGG
>Ga0209671_1008913_pt1 | contig 10503 bp, 5 predicted proteins | sample WorMetHERISLAND2_2_FD_187401 | JGI IMG/M metagenome (GOLD analysis project Ga0209671, IMG submission 187401) | Marine gutless worms symbiont microbial communities from Max Planck institute for Marine Microbiology, Germany - Olavius geniculatus... | ecosystem: Host-associated > Annelida >...
TTGCCCCCCTGGCCCCCCGACCAGGGGCAGAGCCCCTGGTCGGGGGGCCAGGGGGGCAAAGCCCCCTGAAGCTGAAACACTTTTTGCTTTTGCACGTTCAGTGAAAGCCGTTTTGTAACCTAGGCTCTATCTCGCACCGTTACTGAGATACCCAGCGACTTATTGGCTAAAAGTTGCAAGTTTTTCCTACCCTGCTCTCATTTAGCGCCATCGTTCGAGGTGACTTCCTTCGAATTTATGGAAAAGCTTTACCGTTCCTGAAACTATTGAGTCTTTCAGGCAGCCGACGATGAAAATTTGGTGATCCTAGCTTGCACCGTTATTGACTGATCCACCCGTGTGACAGACAGACAGACAGAATTGCGATGGCTAAGACACGCTATAGCAGTTTCTGATGTCGCCCGTAAAAGACCGTATGACGAAACCCCCTTCTCTATGCCATATTTCCAGTGGCGTTATTTCAGTAAATCATTGCAGAGACGTTTCAGTAATTTTTGAGGGGGTCTCGGTACGTAACATATTGCTTTCACAGCAGTAACGCTGTTTCAAAGGTACAGATTACAAGGGAAATTTTAAGTCATAAATCCTTGGGGGGTCGTAGACCGTAGACGCTCCTGCATATTTCAATATCTTACTGCACGCTGTTGTTATTGTTGATGGTGGCGAAGCAGACGGACAGGCGTGACGCGTGGTCATCCAGTGGTCAGGAGGCTAGTCAGCGACCACGTGACCCAGCAGGTGCGCGATGGCTGCAGGTGCAGGGTGCCACGTCTGCCGGTGTACCGGCCGGGTTGCCGGCGGACATTCCGTTCACGTTCCGACACTGGAGCACGGGCGCTGACGACGCGTGGCACCAGTACATGCTTCAGTACCGCACCGAGTACACGTATCGACGCCTGCTGGCCGTACAGCGCGGTCCCACGCATGCACCCGGCACGGCGACGGTGGACAGTCGCGGGTCGACACGGCTACGAGACGCCAGCGCACCGCGCTACTCTGCCGACAACGTCACTGCTGGTGGTGGTCCGTCGTGTCCGCGTACCGTTCAGTCGGACACAGCGGCGGCGGGCGGCGTCAAGACGGTTCATGGACGGGCGGGACATCGGTCCGCACCGGCGTCAATCGTACACGCTGACCACAACACTCAGCTGCATCATCATCATCATCAGCAGCAGCAGCGCAGAGTGATCCAGCGTGACGAGGACAACGTCAGCATTACCACACTCTCACTGCAACTACCATCAGCCGACCCATACCAGCAGCCACAGCCGGCTAGTAAGTCTTTCCTCCGCTGTCCCGCCATCAGTATACAACTGAACGCTGCCGAGACCCCACCAGCAGGACCCTCGAGTCTAGTCCCGGTGACATCTGCAGGCTCCATTCTGCCGCGTGTTACCACGGTCATTGAGTCTGCGTCTGTACCAGGCAGTGAGAGCAATGTGCAGCAGTCAGCGGCAACAGTCGGCGGTGCGCCGGCTTGCGACAGTCAGCCTTCGTCGCTGTTGAACGGTAGAACGATGCGTGCCGTGCCTGCCAACGGCTTCTCCATCGACGACCGTACAGTGTCAGTAGTCAGCTTTGTGGGACTCTGTCTCTCTTAAGCCCAAAATTCATTAAGCCGACTTTGCGACAAAGTCTGCGGACTTTCATAGTTCGCGTCCGAGACTTTCACCGAAACTTCCGGGTGGACTTTGTCGGCGTGGCCGACTTTCCCCCGTGTCTTGTCACCGAACCATCAGAGCGACGCAAACGGATTGGTCGCAGACTTGTCAGTGTCACGCAGTGCCAGATTAAAGGGGGTGCTGAGGATGCTGCATCCGTGAAATAGGCCCACGGCCACAAACTGGACGAAACTTTTTGTAACAGCCATTTCTATTGTGCATAAACAACTTAAATGTTGCCAGGAGATGCGTTTATGAGAGCCTAAACTTCATAAAATGCGTTTGCGGCCGCGGCTCAGCCCCGTACCCCGCTGAGGTATAAAATTACAGTCCCCCATATTCTCTAACTGAATTTCGGGAAGGAAAGAGAAGGGAATGACATGAAAGGAAAATAAGTGGAAAGATTAAGGGGAAAGGAAAGGTAGGAAATGTAAAGGGGAGGGTGCTTATTAGGAGTACCCCAAAGACAAATTCCTGGCTACGGCCGCTACGTCTATGCTTGAATGCAAGATCAACGTGATAAAGCAAGCATTGCAAGTCACCCGCATTAACCGCAGTTTAATTTCGTCACCTGCGCAATGTTAGTTATCACCCGACATTCACCGACGATGAGTGTGGTCACAATTTGTTTCCATTGTTTAAACTGCATCATATTTGGTAAGTTGATTTTCGCGAAAATGATTAAAATTGTTCCCACCAAAGGCCATATTTCAAGAACAATATGTACTAAATTTTTACTTCAGCTGCGGCTTCGCCCAGACCCGCTGGAGGAGCTGTTCGGCTGTTCCCCCAGTTTCCTGTTCAAGGTGTCCTACGTTTAAGACAAGGGAGACAAGAGCAAGGGAAAGAAAGGGAAAAGGGAACGGACAGGACAGGGAGGAAGGGAAGGAAAAAAGCAAAGAGGAAGAGGAGATAAAGGGGGAATTATCACCCGCATTGGCCGTCCATTTTATATACGGTGTAAATATGACACTGTGGTTAAAAAATAAAAATAAAAAAGTGCAAAAATCATGGTCATCAGAATGTGACAGAATGTCGATGTAAATTATACCGCGTTCAATAAAGGTTTGTTCGCCCTGGTTGTTTTCCTAATAGGCTGCTATACCATGCGGGCCTGATCGCGTTGCGGGGGAGGGGGTCTTGGGACTCTTGGTCAGTTTTGAATGCCAAAGACAAAATAGACCCTTTTTAAATAACAGCATCCGGCCCGATTTGGTTTTAATCCGGCCCTGGACTCTCACTCACTTTGTCGCAACCATCTTGACATCTGGAGATGGTTGGAAAGCCCGCGGGGAAGTTTCGGTGAGAGTCGGCGTAATGAAATTTGGGTATTAGTTAGTTCTCTGTCTCTCTCTTAACTTATAGTAAGTTAGTAACGTTCTCGCGTTGTATTCATGCACACCTGCGTCCGGCTATTAGGGCACATGTTATATTAGCGGTCTGTTCGTATGTTTATATCTATGTCTAAGCGTTTGCTAAAGCGTTGGACAGAATTAGATGACATTTGAGAAGGACACTTGTGATGTAGGCTAGCTTTTAGGCCTACTTGTATTAGAGAGGGTCCCTGGCTGCCTCGGTCCACCGCGGGAAATAAAAAAATTTTGGGATTAAAATGCCTCACAATTTTCATTGAAAATGCTACCAAACCGCTAAAGATATCAGAACGGCTGCTAGCTTACTAAAGATACTTGTGACAGGTGACTGCTAGTTATGTTAGTATAACGCCGATGGGCAATAAGCTAGGGTATTACGGAGCATTTTTCTTTTAATTTCATTTTTACACTTGCGTCAGTCAAGCTTTCAGCAGGACAGTGTGCAGAAAGTGTGTTCATGAATTTGTTTGAATTATGCTCAACGATCGAAACGTCACGCTACTGTTCAAGTCATTTGCACAGAAGTGCACTTGGCAGTATTATAATCAATGATGGTTCATGGTGTATACTTAAAACTTAGTATTTTGTGAAACATTTTGTACCATCAGCTGGCAATGACAGACAGTCACGCTGTTAATTGTTGTTCTAATTATTGGTAGACTGAACTGTGTTGTGTGTCTTTTTGCAGCATGCGTCGCAAACTTCGGTAAGTCAACTGCGTTCTAATAACAAATACACATTTTCAAAGTTTAGTTGCTCTTTTTTGAACTGTGATTTAATCATTACACGCTATAGACGTTTTCATCGCCCGAAGTTAAACAATTGACAGTTAAATAGCAGAGTAGTTAACCTGATGGTACTAATGATAAAAAGTTAGGCCTACTTAAATGCAAAAATTGGTAATTAATTGTTACTTGACGTTGGTTCACACCACATAGTTAACAATTTTTAAGACAACATTTTTGTTTCAGCTTTCAGTAGTTGTTGTTTTACTATAAAATGCGTAAACGTCGTAATTACGTTTGTAGCGAACTGCAAACAGTTTATTCAGATTACGACGTACACGTTTAGATCACCGTGTTTCCTTCTTTTGCTGGTTGAACCTGACGCGGCCTATAGAAACGATAATGTTGATAATGGCGACAAAGGTATGAGACGTGCGATTGATGATATATGTTGAAGAAAGGAATTGTCAGCGAAGACGCTAGCCAGTCAACTTGTGCCTCTAGAAGGACTGAAAGCAGTCGACTTACTCGTGCATGTCAGCTCACCAACAAACATGCAGGTTTTGCATTGATGTGTTGGTAGATGGTTTTGTACTATGAACACTGTTCTGCTGGATGTTTTCTGGTCAATTGTAACAGCATGTTTAATGCTGCGTTTTTATGCAGTGAATACACGGGGTGATCGTCGCGGCGCTTCGGCAGTCGCCACGACCAGTCGCGGCGATCGCCTCATAAATTCACTGCTTTACCGGCCGTCACATAGACGACATGTTGTTCTAACTTTTTCTATGATGTACACATAATTAATAATTGTGATGTTATTGCATACGAGGAGTATTGAATAAGTGTTGCAGCTCGACCTGTTTCACTGCAAAATTTCTCACAGTCTCCGTGTATATCAATCAGTAAAACGTACACTGTTCACATGCTGGTGTACGAGTCTGATACAGATGTGAGCTGAGATCTGTTCTGTGCTGCATGGCTTGTTAGACGTCGTGTCTGTTCCGTGTTATCACTGCATGTAGTATGAGCATGTCTCGCCTGCAGCCTGCAATGCTTTCGGGGTTGGAACCGGCAAAAAAGTAGAGACAGGAAAGGGGGCGGAAAATTTATTATTATTATTTTCTTAATTTTTATACTATGACCTGCAGGCCCGTCGAGAGAAGAGGATATAGGGAGGCAAGTTACCCTGGGCCCCGCTACGTTTGGGGGGACTCGCCGTCGCTTAGATATATGAAGTACACAAGAATGCGCCATTTTAAACGGAAAAATTCAAACATTTTCTACCCAGGGGGGCCGCGAGATGTTTTCTTGGGCCGTGTTGTTTCTGTCGACGGGCTTGGTTGCCGTTCAACAAAATGATGGTTGTAATTTTACGAATCCGCGTAGCTTTTTACTCTATTAGATTCAGCCTATATGCAGAGATACAGTTACGAGAGTTGTCTCTCTTTACAGACACGTGCCATGTTGAATGCTGGCCAGTGAGTCACGTCACTAGTGTTGGTGCAGGGTGCAGACATACCACACCTCGCTGGTTCGCCGATGTAATTGCATACTGCATGCATGCATTAAACTGCGCTGCCACTGTTAGTATATTAGCGTCTACAATAACTCTGTTGTATATTTATCATTTTTATACTATTTTGTTTGTTATTTAAATTTTGATTGTTACTTTTTTAAATGTTAATGGACACGTGGCCAATTTTGGTACTAAATAATTTAATAGCCATATTGCCGCACAATAAAATTTTAATTTGAAAGTCCTAGCTATCGTGGAATTAGGCCCTAATTTTGCCATAGCTAGAACTTTCAAATTAAAATTATAGTGCAACAATCATTTACCATTTTCATGAGTAATAAAAGCATATAAGTTATAACTTGTAAACGGGTCTGAGAATAGGTGACAATCCGGGGACAGGTACAAGCAAAACGTTGTAGCAGAATTTACAATTATTCTGTTGCGAGTTTGCAGGAGTTTTGCTGCTTTGCATGAAAGAGTTTTGTTTGCATTTCTCGAGTTCGAATTACATTAATTGCGTTCAAGTTCAGTTGAATCTGCTTTCGATAGTTTTTGTGTTTATCGTTTTCATTTCTTGTTTTTTACTTGTTAATTTTCTGAGTTTTTATTGCACGTTTTTTTCGCATAGTGTATAATCGTGTACAATTGCATTGCATCAGTAGTTTGGTTAAGTTTAAGTCTCGCGTTTTGGACCGCCACGTAATTGTTTATTGTGTGGCCGTTTTAATAGGCCGCAATATGTGTTCTGTCCGTCCGTCCGTCCGTTCGTCCGTCTTTCTGTTCCGTACGGGCTCCTAACTCGAAAATTAAAAATAACGTAAAATAGTGTATATTTTCAGTTGGAAAGGTGAAAGCCTCAAAAGTAACGCAAGGGTTGCTCACAATGCGCAGTTCTAAGCGGACGGCTGCACAATATGTTGGCACTGGGCCGTCATATTTTAAAGTATAATTTGCAGTTGCATGCAGTTAGCAGATGAATGAGTTTGACTGGTGATGTTTGCAGATGACGGCGGTCAACAGTTCCTCGTGTCACAAGTACTGAGCCACCAAATGACAAGCCTCTTTATACATAGGCCAACTAGGTTATTACGTACCGTATACAGAATGCAGATTCTGACAAGGCGGACTCTAGCTTCCTATCACACAGTGGCGTCGTGCCTCCTCCCCTAAATTTTAACCTGTCAAAGAAAAAATTATTATCGGAAAGTTTTAGATTACTGTGAATGGGTAAAAATCCTCCATTACGTAGAAATTTTGGGGCATAATTGACAATACGAGCACCCATATTGTCTTCTCTCAGAAATTTTCATCCGTCTGTCGGAAAATTGCAACTTCCTGCCTTTCTTACTTTCTAGCCTACGATGCCGTTGTTATTACATACAGGGTATTATAAGAATTATAGGCTTAGGCTAATGATCTTTGTCTATATCGTCAGCGGTGCTAGTGATTGTGTGAACGTTGAAAACGAACGTAATACACTTTTGTTGTCATCACTCACTATACCGGGTGTCCATAAAAAGTAAGCCTCTAACTTTTATAGCCTTTAACTTTATCAAATATTAACCGATTTAAGAAATTTTTCTTACTAATCAAATCATTGATAAACTTAAGTTTACGTGTAATTGATTTGAAATTGCTTACATTTGGTATAATTTGTGTAGATTTTTGCTGTTTATTTTGTTTTTTTGTTTATTTAGACTGTCAGGCGCTGATGGGCAATTTTATGTGTTTTGTTTGTAACTGTAAGTATGTTACGAAACAAAAAATAGACGTTCCACTTCTTCTTGAAAAACGGCTTCATCACATCCTGAACTCTTCATAAAATACAATCGGCTTTCGAATAGGCCTACTGAACGTTACCTTGTAACTCGCTTATTCTAGAGCTGACTGGATTTTACAAGGTAGAACTATAGTGTAGCGACAATTTTGGAGTGTGATGAGATCTAACTCAGTGGCGTAGCCAGAAATGTGAATTGGTGGGCTTCCCGTCCCTTACCTTCCCTTTCTTTCCCTTATCTTCCCTGCCGTCCTCTTCCCTTTTCCCCTTTTCCTCCGTTTTTTCCTCTCCTCCTTCCTCTTAGAAATAGGACTGGTTTGTGGGTCTCTGTGATTTCCCTCGAAGCCCCAGTTGAAATCGCATTCGGTGCATAGCCTTAAAACGCCTGGCTCCCCTCTAGTCTACGCCACTGGAAGTAGCATATATAAGTTCTGCACTACTGACGCGGGCGCACACTACGAGCTCGGCAACAAACGGTTTGTTCGACACTTAGCAGTCTATTGCTGGTCTTTTGTTAGTCGTAGCTGAGTTTTCCGTTGATGAAATTGCCCAAGTCACTAGCTTTGTCGGACAGGTAAAACTCCAGTGCCAGTTCGCGAAAGTATGCCAGGTCGAGTTCTTTTTCACCATCCTGTATACAAAATACATTAATTCACTTACGAACGCTAGGCTTGATCCCCTTCATACTTAATTTAATAACTGTTGTACATGCATTTTAATCTGAAAATCAATTAGAAATTAAAATAGAGTATCAGTAATTGGTTAACTGATAAACAGCGTCGCAAATGCAAATTTTATGTTAACAACACTAGGTGAGTTAATCAGACATAGTCTACAAAATGAAAAACCATTTAGAAATACTGTTTTGTCGCACCGTGCAATTTTACGACAGGGACAGCGTCAGATATTATCGGGAGCAACCTGTCATGTTCGTTTATTGTGAGAACACAAGAACGTAGGCGATATGCCTAGCCCACAATGACATAAATGGACTAAATCTGTGGAATTTTAATAAAACATTACACATGTAGGCCTACATTCAAAAACGTGCTAAGCTTATTCACCTTTACGAGTGGGCCTAAAACAAATTGCAGTATGCACGACGAACCTTTGTCATCATTCGATACGCCACTTGGCAATCTTTTGGCGACACGTCGAAACCGTCGTGCAACGTGAATTCAAACTCTTCCTCGTCAATCACACCATCGCCTGCAATCAATAACACCAAAAATTTACCATCCTGTGTACAAGTAGTTTAAGCAATGCTCACGCGACGCGCGACAGCATGGTACTTCTACCTGGGGAATAAGTGTACAACGTGCAGTAAACTAATAATGCTGTTTAAACGAGTACTCACATTTGAGGCTTTCGTACGGAGGACTCCTTGAATCTATGAAGTCCAAACTCAGACGGTTAACATCTACGTTCTATGCTAAAAATTTTTATATGCAGGTTGCCTTGGTCTATCTCCAGCCATTTCGTCGCAATTTAATCTTGAAATGTGCGCCGCCGCCGCCCAAAATGGCGAAAATCACGAAAACTTCGTATTTTGAAGCTTCAGAGTCGTTCAAGGTCATCAATGTTTTACTCCGAAAAGCTCGTCATTAGTGCTTGTTATGGTAAACAGGAAGACTTGCAAGTGTGTGTCTGTCGCCAGCCGTTTTTACGCTAGACGAGCCAGTAGCGGTAAAATAATGACTGCTTACAAACTAAAGCTTTGCGGCAACCCATAGAGCAGCTTTCATTATTTTAGCTTGCACCGTTTTGGTGGTACTGCAAGGTGTGACGGACGAACGGAGAGACAGACTGACAGACGGACGAATGGACGTCTCGACGATAGCTAAGACGCGCAAAGCATTACGTGCTGTCGCGCGTAAAAACTGACAGAAAATTTTAGGCTATAGTTTTTGCAATTGCATACTACTCGCTGTAGCCCAATTTCCCACTATCAATTTGGTGACAAGTTCAGTTGATTTGACCTGCTCTATCGAGTAGGTTGAACTTGTACTCGACGTAGCGGTCGAACCAGGGCGGTATGTAGGATTCAGTTGATGATGTTGCCTCAGACTCATCATCAGAGCTGTCTTCACTTTTCTTTACATTACGCTTCGGAGGCTTATTGCCTTTGGTTCCGCCGCTCTTGTCATATTCATGCTTTGACCTCAGCACTTGTGTCCACATCTGAAACTGGTTCGCAACACCATACAACGGGAAACGTTATACTGCAGCGATCTCAACTCATTCTGTAGACTTGGACGCTGATGAAACAGTTTAAGCGATCGGCCCATGCCGCGAAATAATTTTTACAGTGCAGACAAAACAGACGATTCCTGTCAAACGACGAAATGACTGAATATCTTTGAAACAAGATAATGTTCATACGAACACGGAGTCTGTCCAATGCATTTCGATAGTTTACAGTATATGTCTGTATAAAATAATGTAATCAGTGACCTGTTTAGACTGGTAGAAAAAAATCAAACAGCTTAATTTCAAATTGTACAGCAGCAATGATCCTTTCATCCTTCTCTATTATTTTAACTAAACATCATCAGTCACGAGACCATTCGATTCGTCACCAGCACTTTGCTGACTGTGTTTGTGGTTGCTCTTTGTGTCTGCATGTATATATATTTTCTTACTTTTTACTACTCTTTTAGGCTTAGATCATATGGGTTTTTTTACCTGATACAAATAAAGATTGATTGATTGATTTACTATAAATGGTCCATGGTCACCATAGGTTTATCTAGCACCGTTATGGAGATATGGCGCCTCAAAAATAATGGGGTCACGACCTTGACCTTTTGGGGTCACGTGACGTTATCGTTTACGTGACCATTCGACTTGCGGGGTCGACTTCCTAAGGGTGGTCGATAGTCACAATGCGTCCATCTGGCACCGTTGCGGAGATATAGCGCTATAAAGATAATGGGGTCACAACCTTGACCTTTTGGGGTCACGCGACGTCATCGTTCACGTGACCATTCGACTTGCGGGGGTCGACTTCCTATGGGTGGTCGATAGTGATCATGCATCCATCTGGCACCGTTACGTAGATATGGCGCCTCAAAAATAATGGGGTCACGACCTTGACCTTTTGGGGTCACCTGACGTCATCGGTCACGTGACCATTCGACTCGCGGGGGTCGACTTCATATGAGTGGTCCATAGTGGCCATGCGTCTATCTTGCTCCGTTATGGAGATATTGCGTCTCAAATATTGGACGCACGGACGTGGACACGGAAAAAAGATGGAAGAAGAGAAAGAGGAAGGGGGAGGGGAAGGGAAAAGAAAAGGAAAGTGGAATGGAAAAAGGAAGGGAAAGGGAAAGGAGAAAAGGAGTGAAAGGGAAAGGGAAGGGGAAGGGAAATGGAAAGGGGAAGAGAAAGGGAAAGGCGGAAGGATAAGGGAAGGGAAAAGGGGAGAGGGAAGTGAAGGTAAAGG
>Ga0209671_1008915_pt1 | contig 10501 bp, 7 predicted proteins | sample WorMetHERISLAND2_2_FD_187401 | JGI IMG/M metagenome (GOLD analysis project Ga0209671, IMG submission 187401) | Marine gutless worms symbiont microbial communities from Max Planck institute for Marine Microbiology, Germany - Olavius geniculatus... | ecosystem: Host-associated > Annelida >...
GTGTGTGTGTGTGTGTGTGTGTGTGTGTGTGTGTGTGTGTGTGTGTGTGTGTGTATATATATATATATATATATAGTGTGTGCTTGGTACGTCGTTATGGCGCAGCTTCGCATGTTGCTCGTGTGCAGATTATACTGAATTCCATGCACAAATACCAGCCTCGAGTCCACTTGATCAAAAAACGGTTCACGACACGTCATTCGCCAATCAGCGACCTCAACAGAGAGGAGCACAAAACATTCGTTTTCCCTGAGACTGTTTTTACTGCAGTCACTGCGTACCAAAATCAACTGGTAAGCATATTTATTTATGCCTAATACTTAGCGGCATAATTTTTTGTACTGATATGCGCATTTAGTAGGCCTGACGATTGTCTTTCTTCGTAGCCTATGACGTTAATAAACCAGAAATTTGAGCTAATGCTCACGAGACGCGCGAAAGCCTATAGCAGTTTCGGTACAGTAGTTTAGCTGAAAATTGAGGTGTTCACGCTGAGTTAATATATAAATACCAAATTCTCTATCTAGATCGCATAACGATAGTTCAGTGGCACCACCTTGTGAATGATATAGACTTGTGTCGCAGCCCAAAATCGCCAAAAATCCATAAAACCGCCTATTTTGGCGTTCAAGGTTATTCAAGGTTATTGAATTCGGCGTTAATCGAAAGCCAGTGTACGACTTCTTATTAGTGATTAATAGTCAGCTATTTCTATCTCGCACCGTTACTGAGATACAGCGACTTATTGGCCAAAAATCGCAAATTTTGCCGACCCCCTCTCATTTAGCGCCTTCTTTCGAAGTGGCCCCCTTCGAATTTATGGAAAAGCTTTACGGTTCCTGAAACTAGAGTCTTCCAGGCAGCTGACGGTGAAGACTTGGTGATCCTATCTTGCACCGTTTTTGACTGATCCACCCGTGTGCCGTACAGATGGACAGACGGACGGACAGACGGACAGACAGAATTGCGATGGCTAAGGCGCGCTGAAAACAGTAGCTGCTTTCGCGCGTAAAAAGTTAAGGATAATATAATAGTTACTTGTAAAATGTAAGTATGTATTTTTGTCGCGTTAGGCCTATTAATTGCAGTCTAAATTTGCTTACGCAAAACTGTTCCGTGATTTGCATATATTGACAGATAACCAAACTGAAGATTGAGAGCAATCCGTTTGCGAAAGGCTTCCGCGATTCGTCGCGTATGTGTTATTTCGACAGGTCGGTCAATCGCTACGGTTAGATTGACGCTTTGTTCTCTATTTGTGTCCGTCCGTCAGAATAGCTTTCTTAGACTAAGTGAGCTTTTTCTGAAATTTGTACACCAGTTTTCGAGTTACGAGCTTACGCGCGACAGACATACAGACGGACAGACGGACGGGCAAGACACGTCCTGCGGCCTATTGGGACGATTAAACATGTGCGTGCGTTGTGGGAGATCGAGCAGAGAGTGCGCGGTTGATCGTCATCTGACGGCCGCCGCTGCTTCCAGTGTTCTGTTCGGCCTCGACTCAGAGCGCCAAGTCGTCGCCGACGCCGAATGCTGCACGGCATCCTACCATCGTCATCACGCGCACCTGTCCACGTCACGTGTGACGTCATCACAGCATTACCAACACCCAGCCAGACTCATGACTTATGCGGCACCGGTGTCGTTACAGGCTCGTCACAGGACCACTGGTTTCAACGCCGCTTGTCTCCCAGACTTCGGTAAACAATAATTGCTTCTTGTGTTGTCATCATAAACCTACAATGCGACAAGTCAATGAAAGGAATGTTTAACGAGCAAAACGCCAACGTACGGTACACTGTTACAGCTATATGCAAAAAAAACATAAACTGAAAAAAGACTATGAAAGTAGTCACGTATTTCACGACTTGTCATTACTTCCCGTTCCGCACAAAAAAAAACAAGTGTCGCCGGTACGGATAATACGGACAACCTAGGCTAGCTCGAATGTCGTTTAGAGGTCATTCAAGGTATCCATTTCGGCAACAAAAGAATCCAAGATGCAACTGCTGCGTTTATGCTATTAGCACGCCAGACCACTTTTGCTGAATGCTTTTTTGTTAAGTTGTTAACGATAAAATTTTGGGAATGCGTCCACGAATTTAATCACTGGCTTTTCTATACGGCAGTCCGTTAATTTAACAGAGCCTACGCCGTCGATCGATTTGCTTCTGTTGTATCAAATATTTGTAGTGGATACAAACAGAGGTGGAAGCCGGCTTGATGTAGTGCAGGCATATGCCATGCGGCGAATTACAGCATTAATCTATCACTAATCGTCGTTGATATGTCACGTCCAGAAACGTTGAAACAACACGTCCATGCGGCGTCTGCGTGTGTGGTCGCTCTAAACGTCACTGCCGTATGCCTATATACGCCATTACGCCGACCTATAGCGACTACTGTCGACGTACGCCACCAGCTGCTCGTTCCTTCTCGTAACTTTATCCGCATGCCGAGCCGAGAAGTCTTTGCAGTCGACTCTCCAGTTTATCAAGTCGACACGGCATCTGCACAGCATCGCCCGCCGTGTTAACTCGTCCACTCCGCCATGCGCGCTAACGTCGTGCATGCCGGGAAGTAGGTCAGCTACCTCCTTAAATTTCAAACTATCAGAAAATTGTCGAAAACTGGTGTTTTTCTCCCGAAAATTTTCGTTCAAAAATGCACAATTTGAAACCAAAAGCCTTCATTTTGGGAAAAGTTAGAGCGTAATTCGAAGTTTTAGCACCCGCAATCTTCTCCGTCGAAAATTCGCAGCCGTCTGACGGAAATTCTATCCAAAATTTGTAGTGTCTATCGGTAAATTGCAATTTCCCGTTCTGCTTTTTTTCAACCCACGACTCCGCGCCCATGAGCTGTTTTGCCAGTAAACGTTCGCCGCGTTCAACCCGACAGATAGACCTACGTGTATATAGTTCGCCAACTTACTGATAGGCCTAGTCAAACGCGAAAAAGCTTTTTTTGCTCGTTCATATTTGCCGCGAAGACATACGAGTATTAACAAGCCTATAAAACAACGTCGACAACATTATACCGTATAATACGATCGGATAATATGAGAAAAATAATAACTTGTGTTTGACTAACTGACGAATAGGCTGCTCTAATTAACTTAACTATAGTCTAGCACACAAAAAAACTGAAAAAAGTTTTAAGCATCAGTACTGTTATAGTTATGTTATTCATGGACAGATTTAGACATCCGAGCTTGACATAATTTGATCAGCTCGATATATATCACCCCGCTGTAACCAGCAAAAGTTATCAGATCAGTTTAAAATGAAATAGTACGTTGACTGTGTTGTGCTAGGCAGGCTAACATTATTTTTTTTTTTACAAAAGGCTATAAAAACATTCCTGAATTTTTACTTCTTAAATAATCTACCACCCATTGAAAATAACAAATTATCCGTGTTTTTTCGAGGTGTAATCCAATCTACGATAATTTAACGTCACGGACAGACAGACAGTCAGACAAACAAGCATATAAGCGACATAGCCGCAACTGCTATACACAATTACCGAGCTGCAGACGAAGAGACACCGTCGCACACAGACCAAATCGGATACAGACACGCTGTCTGACAGTAAGGGTGGCTTGTAGCAGTCGCAAGCCAACAGACCGACAGGCGCGCAATTAACGGCAACAGCGCACATACGTATTGTGCATAAACACGCGGCAAAAATCGAAAACGTTGTCGTCCATGATACTATTTTTACTGATGCTTATTCTGTTGTGTTTATTTGAATGTACAGCGTGGAGTGCAGCGTCTTCGTGCAACCCATATAAGTTTTCCGTGCACGGGCAGCTGGCTAACCGTTGCGTCTGCTCAGTCTATAGGAACCTACTCGCTGCACGATGTCATGTGCCCTGCAATGTACTAGGCGTAGGCGACTTGTCTGCGTCACTGTCAGGAACATGTTTGAACTTCGATAGCAACTCTCAGTCAGCAATCAGCCATTCCGGCGCAACTTGCACGTCACGTGATACCCTGTCGCGTGATCGTTGTCAGTACCGAACCTAATAGATCAAATCGGTCGATCATCTTCAGTCAAAAAATCCTTCAATGCGATTAAAACCGTAATCAGATTTTGACGTCTATTTCAATAACTGATGCATTGTTCTATTCTGTGGTAGGCCCCTAAACAATAGGCAGACGTCGCTTTTGATTAACGTACGCCGGGCTCGCTTAGTACCTGGGTGATTGTCTACGGGTAGATATAGCCTAACCAGCAGTTAACACAGGTCAACTCAGCCTTCTATACTTTGTGCGGATAGGAATGAACAATAGCTTTCGGGCTAGGAGGGGAAAAGGCCTAGTTTGACTGCTTGAGGTAGTGGTTTGTCTGCTGACTGCAAACCGCAGGTTTAATTGTTCTCTGATGCGGATAATAGATGGCCGCATAATGCGCCACGGTGTCATTAGCTCACGCCAATCAAATCGCCGCTTCCGATATTTATTCGGTGCTAGTCTTAAAAATATGGCACCAGAAAAACGTTGTAAGCTAGGCCTATTATGTCGTCTGCGGCATTCAGTCGTGCTACAAAATACAGGTCGCAGTTTTGTGATAAGTAGGCTTAGTCTACCAGTTTTGGGGCTTAGACTGCATCTGTCACTGACAAGCGATCTTTGGTTGCAGCGCACACTCCAAGAATGAACTGCGACGAAATGGTTGGAGATAGACTGACAGTTTGCGAACAAAAACTGCTATACGCTTTCGCGCGTCTCGTGAGCATTAATTAGCTCAATTTTCTTGTATTAGCTGTCTCACTATTTGGCGTAGGCTAGGCTTGTTTAAAACATTTTATGATTACAGTTTTCAAAAACCCACTTATGCTTTCTCTTAGGGCATTATGGTCGACACTAAGCTTAAGCCATTTTGTGCATCTCGGCTACTCGAGGTGAAAATATTACACACTGACTGTTGTTACGGCAGGCGTACAAATAACTTAAAGCTATATGAACGGCCATTTTACGGCTGTCGTAACAATAGTCATGTGCGTCATAAATTCAATTAAAGTCGCTAAGCGGCGGCATTAGTGTTGCTCGCTATCGTTAGCGTTACGTGTAATGCAGTAGAATTAGGATTAATATTAGGGTTAGGGTTAGCGTTAGCGTATTTCAGAGAAGCGATAGATGGACATCCAAACAAAGGCTGTAACATTGGTAATTAATTTTGTTAAAGATGCAGATTGCCCAGTAAGAAATAGGGGGAAGTAAAAATAGGGGCTGGAGTTATTTTTGTTAAAGGTGCAGATTGAAAAATAGGGGAAAGTAAAAAAATAAGAAGATTCGAAGTTTTGATCTACAACTTTATCAAAACTCTCCCCTATTTTTTACTGGACGCAAGGTCTGCGCCCACCAGGTATAGGGATAGAAAGCCACGGGGCATCTCGATCTCTGCGGCAATGACGAGCACCCGAAGCACCGCAAAGCAAGGATTTGCCAGTATCTATAATATAGTATCTACGAGCAAAACATTCAAAATTTGAAAATTACTGTTACTCATTAATGATACTCGTAATCGTCTATTGCTTGATACAGCGAAAGCATGGAAGTAGTAACAAAAGCGAAAGCAGCAAACTGTTTCCGTTCGGTAACAAGTAACTTTAGTATTCGAATATCTTGGTCTCGCACAGCCCTACAATTACGATAACTATAAACATTCTATGGTTCTTGTTTACAAACAATTTTTCTAGAAGGTCGAATTTGATTAAACATTAATTTATGTGACCGTACAACTGACGTACCGTTGATATAACAAGATATTGTTAAAATACGGCAATCTGAATGCTGTTTTTTGTTGCTACAAGCGTTTTAGAGAGTACCATTCAATTGCAGATTGCAGGTGTGTACAGTCACAGGGTCAAGTCGTTACAGAGGAGAAAAACTTATTCACTTTCTGGTGCTTTGAGTCGCCTGAGTTAGCATATAGCTTAAGTCCGATCTGCGGGCCTAGGTAACATTTTATTGCATTTAACTGACTAGTTTGGAAGTGGTTAATAATTACGTAGATTCTGGGTATCATGTGGATATTGTTTATTTAGACTTTCAAAAAGCTTTTGATAAGGTTCCGCATAAGCGATTACTACATAAGTTAGCTGCACATGGTATTGGGGTGAGTTGTTGCTGTGGATAGAAAATTGGCTATCTGGTCGGAAGCAAAGAGTTACATTGAATGGTCAGTGTTCCAGTTGGAAAGATGTTTTAAGTGGAGTTCCACAAAGGTTCGGTATTAGGGCCAATTTTGTTTTTAATTTATATTAATGACATAGATGTGTCAGTTGCATGTAAAGTTTTAAAATTTGCCGATGATACAAAAATATATAAGGTTGTTAACTCACAGGAGGATATTGAAAGTTTCCGTAATGATTTGAAGAATTTAGTAAAATGGTCAGTGGACTGGCAGATGCTATTTAACACTGACAAATGTAAGATTATACACATTTCGCATTCCGCAAATTACATTTTCCCAACATTGTGCACTTTAAATATGCATGTACTTCATCTCCTGGGAGTTTGCAGTTAAGGCTTAGGCTTAGGGATAAGATTTGGGTGTGGAACCATTGTCATAGACCCCTAGGTCAGTCATCGTATCCCAATCCATGGGATTAGCTTGTCCACTAGGTTGTTATATAGAGTAACATTTTTTAAGCATAGTGTATTAACTAGTCCAACATGCAACTTGAATGACTAATGTTGTGATCATGATGTTAATTTTGAAAAAACCTGGACAAAAAGATATTTTTACAAACCTGAAAAATTAAAGTTGGTGCTATAACATTTTTACACGTGCAAGCAGCTACTGCTTTCAGCACGTCTTCATCATCATCATCAAATAAAGTCAAAAACAGTGCAAGCTAGAATCACCAAATCTTTACCATCGGCTGCCTGAAAGACTCTAGTTTCAGGAACCATAAAGCTTTTCCATAAATTCGAAGGGCGTCACCCCGAACAAGAGCACTAAATGAGAGTGGGGTGGGCAAAATTTGCGATTTTTGGCCAATAAGTCGCTGTATCTCAGTAATGGTACGAGATAGCTCTTAGGTTACTATTAATCACTAATAGGAAGTCATACACTGGCTCTCGACTGGCGCCGAATTTATTGACCTGGAATGACCTTGAACGCCAAAATAGGGGTTTTATGGATTTTTTTGGCGATTTTGGGCTGTGACACAAGTCTGTATCATTCACAAGGTGGCGCCACAGAACTATCGTTATGCGATCCAGATAGAGAATTTGGTATTTGTATATTAACTTAGCGTGAACACCCTAATTTTCAGCTAAACTGTTGAACTGGAACTGCTATAGGCTTTAGCGCATCTCGTGAACATTAGCTCAAATTTCTTGTAAGTGTCTGTCATTTTACTATTGAATCTTGCTGGTATTTGCGTTGCAGATGAGTAGCGAAGTTGGTGTAGCCAGTAATCACGTGGAATTAGCTGCAGGTGATGAGTTGCAGTTGAACAGTGAAGGAGATGTCGGTAATCATGTGTTGTCAGCTGCAGATGGGAAATTGCATGAGAATAGTGAAGCAGAAATAATTGATAATGACTTGACATCAGCTCCAGATGGGGGATGGGGTTGGGTTGTATTGGCTGGATCGTTCGTGTCATTTTTCATTGCTGATGGATGGTCATACTCCTTCGGTGTTCTGTTTCCATCGATTGTTGAATATTTCAATGAGTCTCGCGGAACAACGGCTCTCGTAGGAACATTGCTCTATGCTATTCCAATGATCATTAGTCCACTTGCATGTGCCCTGGTCACTACATATGGCTGCAGACCCGTGGCAGTTGGTGGTGGAATTCTTACAAGCATGTCACTGGCAGTTGCATGCCTGGCCAGGTCAATCAGTGATTTGTGCATCATTGTCGGCGTGCTTTCCGCTGTTGGTCTTGCCTTGGTGTACATCTCTTCGTTATTTATTGTAACAATCTACTTTGATCGTCAGCGTGGTCTCGCAACTGGTCTTGCGGTAACTGGATCTGGCGTGGGTGCTCTGGTGTTTCCACCACTGATAGAGTGGCTGAATGAGACGTATGCTTGGCGAGGATGTATGCTGATTACTGGGGGAATCTGTTTGCATATTGTTGCAGCTGGCATGCTGTATCGACCATTGTCAATACCGGGACCAATCAAAAATGCATCTGACAGTGTCCATAATGTTCCCTGCACAAAGCGACTAACTGCAGAATGTCGACATGTATTGGTGTCACTGTGCAGTCGTACAGTATTAACTTCATGCCCATTTGCAATCTTCTGTTTTGCTAATTTTATTCTGTTTCTTTGGGTCAGCATTCCTTATGTATATATTGTTGATCTGGCACTGTCGATTGATGGCGTGGTGGAGACAACTGCAGCTCTGTTACTGTCGGTAGCTGGTGGAGGTCGAATCATTGGACAGATTGTCTTTGGAGTCATTGGAGATGTCAAGCAAGTCAGTAGCATTGGTCTGTTTGGATTTGGTGTTACCATCGCTGGACTAGGCACCATGCTTGTTCCCATTATTGCAACTATGTTTTCTGCATTGGCAGTATACATGTCCATTTTTGGAGTAGCTGTTTCGGTCAGCTATGTTCTGCCAGTGATATGTCTTGTCAGAATGGTGGGATTTGATAGTTCTGTGAAAGCATTCGGCATACTGCAGATGACACAGGGAGTTGCTACTCTGCTGGGTACTCCTATTGCTGGTTAGTATATCTTGGCATTTGCAGCGCATTTTCAACTTTGAATAAGAGAAGTTGCAGAAATTGATAGCAGTTGTAGTGCTAAGAATAAATGTAGTCCGACAGCTTAGTTGTGATTGTGGTAATACAAGTAAATTTCAGTTTTTTGCTTTTAGTACTCTTGGGTGTTTTACAGAATAGTGGATATGTTTGACCAGTGACTAAGACACATTCTGTATTCTTGATATTACTGTGATAGAAAAGGTCATTGATGGAAAATTAGCATGCAGGATTTGCAAGCTTTGCATATTGATAAGAGGAATGTGCTACTGAGTTGAGTGTGTGTGCTGTTTTGGGTAACCAGGCTGGCTGTTTGATGTCTACTACAGTTACAGCATATCTTTCTATGTTGGTGGTGCTTCAATACTTTTCTCTGGGCTTGTGATAATGTTGCTGGCAATATCCCTATCTGGGATTTGTCATCGCCAATGAATTGCAATCTCACTTGGTTATCTGCACAGCTTTAATGTCTCAAAATTTATCACTGCATAAATGCGTGCGATTGTGGTATGTGCTGTAGATGACTATTAGTTTGCGCCTGTTACTATGCTTAGTGTTGACTTCGTATTCTCTTTAGTTGAGAAATAATGTGCATATCAACTCTTAAGTGATGACAACTGTGAATAAATTTTTTTTATTCTTGTCTAAGAGAGCTTCATCAAAATGAAAGCCTGTATTGTTTTTATATCGGATTTGTCATGTGTAAGATCAGTGGCCTATGCATCGAATTTATGTTTGGATCTCTGCCTGCTTATATGTTAATAAAAATTGACAAAAAAGCAAATGGAAAGCACAAGAAGCCACATATCACTGTGCTGTCTTCAAGAATAGCACGTTGCTGTCAGGAATGTTTTATGTTTGAAGCTGTCAATTTAGAAAAGATGTGTGCATGCGTTGTTTATTTTAGCCAGTTTTTTGATTTGCATTTTGCATGTATTGTATAATACACCGTGTCTCAAAAAAGACAAGTCAAAATTGTTTTCATCGTAATTATGTCAAATTTCAACAAACTTTGATAAATTTTTGGCACAGACATGGCCAAGACGATAGAATTATGTAAGGTGTCCTCTTTTTCCACCTCGCCTAATTTATGTCAATGCACTACCATGCGAATGCTTCAAATTGTTACATTATGGGGTGATTATTTGTATCAGTTTGTTTACCTTTGCATCATCAATTCGACAGAAAGTGCTACGCAGTACGTTTAGTAATTTTGTGGTATTAAATATTTCATGGTGAAAATAGCAGACAACAAAATAGCTGACTGATAAGCTTAAAAATGTCAAATCAATGAGTGAATGCTGTTTGATCAGTCAGTCGATGATTCCGCTATCAGTCAATGGCGTTGTATCTAAACCATTGTCTTTGTATGCGGGGCCCACTTTGGACATAACTTATGATGATTTGCAAGCAAGTTGTTATACAAACTTATAATTTTGTTAAATAATTTACATTGCATATTATTTTGTGCTTAATTAAGTCGTTACAGCGTTTTCTTGGAAAATATCTCAGCGTTATGCAACACTTTGGAACATCTATGTTTCACACGGTAGTGCATTGACATAAATTAGGAGAGGTGGAAAGTGAGTGCATCATCATCATCATCATCGACAACCGTGGGCTCAATGCCCGTTGGTGTCTGACGCCATTCTTACTATCGCTGCCCACCGCTGCCTATCTAGGGCAGCGTGGCTTAAGTCCTGCAGGGTTGTCCCACACCACTGCTCAATGTCATCTGACCATTCTCGGTGAGGCCGTCCTCTT
>Ga0209671_1008916_pt1 | contig 10501 bp, 3 predicted proteins | sample WorMetHERISLAND2_2_FD_187401 | JGI IMG/M metagenome (GOLD analysis project Ga0209671, IMG submission 187401) | Marine gutless worms symbiont microbial communities from Max Planck institute for Marine Microbiology, Germany - Olavius geniculatus... | ecosystem: Host-associated > Annelida >...
CTTTACCCTTCCGCGCCCCTTGGGCCTATTCCAAAATTATGGATCCGCCACCGATACTGCTGGTTCCGGTGTCCTGAAAGTTACAGTAGACGCCCGACCCCAATCTCCATTGTAGCTGCACCGATGATATAGACGCATCGTTAGCCTATCGGTTGAGAATTACGCGAATCCAAGGCTAGCATGCATGCAGTTTACAAAGGCGACGACTGCTAAACCAACAACACAATGATCGTGAAGAGAACGAGCGAACAGCAGTCTGCTGCTACAGTGGCTGGCGGCTACTGCTGCTGCTGCTGGTTGTGTACTGATGAAGAAACAACTATGCACTTTGATGTGTGTCGGCGACCATCAGTCATACGTCACATATACTGCCACGCCTACTTACCGACAACGCACTGCCGACCGTAGAAAAACACACGTCTACAGGCCACCAAGAAGAGTTCTAGACAGTCGCTCAGTTTACCAACTTCACCGACCTATTATACGAGTTGTGCAGTCCTCAAAACAAAGTCCCGAGGCACCGTGAGGATAATTATTGCTTTAGTCTTGACCACCGGTATGTCCTTAGCATTTCGTAGATTAGGCTTCTACTGTGACTATCAATTTTGCGCATGCTGTTTATGAACTCAAACAGCTATTTGATTCGGCCACCCTTCGGACATCCTTCTGCACTGACTAATCATTTCACTTAGAGCAGCAGACCCGTTGGCTAAGACAAAGAATAGCCTACACAGACAGCTTTAGGACCCAACAGAACTGCAAAGCAAGGCTGTCAGATCAGCTATTTTGCAAATTTATGCTGGCAAACTACTACTTGGTTAATGAATCTGCCGAAACTGTCTAAACATATGCTGAATACAAGAGTCTACAGCGACAAAACTGTTTCTCTCTTCGTCAGCAATTGTTGCCATTTGTACCAATATACACCATGTATCACAAAAAGAACTGAACCAGTGTTGTAAACCGCAAAACTACAACTTTTGCATTTCACACTGTAGTGTAGGAACAGTATTAAGGTGAGGTGGACAAAACTACTCCTGAATGCAAAGTTTCTTCAAAATGTTGCACACCAAAAATTATTACAATCGGCCAGTATTTCACAGAGTTACTCAAAAAATAACACTGGCACTACACCGTGTCTTGGAAAAATGTGTCAAGTGTTATTTTTTGCCCAGCTCACTGAAATACTGCTGCTACACTACCTTGTGAGATGCAGATAGTTTAAAACCACAGTAACAGAACATTAACAGTTTCGTGCAGTCGAGCAGAAATACAATGGGCGACTTCACTTTTTGACTTGGACTTTCGCTGAGACTTTTGCCGAGTCTAAACTTCGATCTAAGTACCTACTTAAACCAAAAAGTGAAGTAATTTCGCTGAGCGAAAAACAAGGCGAGTGGCGACTATTTACAGTCCTATACATACGGAGATTTTAATAAATTAAAGTAGTCTGGTACCAAAAATAAACGCCGTAATGGTTACACGATGACGTAAAACGTTACGTAATTACGTCATTTGCTTGCGCGGCGCAATTAAATAAGCAAGTCCAAGCGTAACTGGTCGATTCATTTCCTGTTAGGTTAACCGGTTTTCCGCCATTTTTAATCGCTTAGTTGAACTTTGATCTAAGTACAGACTTTAGCGTTCAGTTTTAGCTTTGGCTCAGCGAAAAGGCTCAGCAAAAGTCTAAGTCAAAAAGTGAAGTCACCCAATGTTTTGTTGCCGGAAAAAAGTACATATTGTAGCAGTCAACTAATTCCACAAAATTCCACAAAATTCCACAGTAATTCCACAAAACAACTGCGACTTGATGTGATTACAAACACTAGGAAAATAAGTTCCAAGTTGAGCAGAAACCAAACATATCAAACTGAGAATACCAAATACTGAATAAAATTGAGAAAATTACAAGAAAAACATAGCTTAAATAAAATAATCAAGAAAAGTTTTCATGCACTCAGTGAAACAACAACGATTTCTTAAAACATGTGCCAGTTTCACAATAAACTGTAACAAACCTAATGTATGACAGCATGAAATTAAAGCAAGATCAACTAGAAAAATATGTCGCTCAAGAGACGACATTATGCGGCCATCCATCTGCCCAGTGGTGCAAACGATAATACTTGGAAATTTGAGCTAAAAATTGGCATACCAGTTACACTCACACTAAATTCTATGTCCTTTTTTCAAGTCAGAAGCATGTGAGAGCCAGAGAGACAGACAGACAGACAGGCAACACCTGTAATGTGGCCTATTAAGACGTTTGCATAACGAGGTCCAAAAAATTTCAGGTCAAAAGCACTCCTTAGCAGCTCACAAGATACAGCAATGTTAACACACACAGTCGTTATAGTTTGGCTGGCCTGAAATGACAGTTTTACGTAAACTACATCAAACATCAAAACGTGGTTAACTAGCTTTTAATTGTAAACTACTGGTGATATTATAAATACTGCGGGCCAGGCTCACAATATTTGGACATGTCTTGTTTTGTAGCCAAGTTAGTCAGGATGTATGTCCCAATCGATTCACGGAAAACGATATCAGGGAAAAGCAGAAAAAAACGACAATTTTCTTAATTTCTTGCTATGCTGTGCTATCGTTCCGCCAGTGGTTTAAAATGCATAGCTCAAAGGCAACAAATTTCTTTTCGACTGGAACTTCACACTGGAGCCTGCTGGGGGTAGCTGACAAAAATCCACCAGACCCTCATGTTGACCATCAGGCCCCATTCCATAACCCAGTCGACGCTTGTGGCACCTAATCCTCCTCAACTATAACGTTACGACTTCGTCCCCTCGACAGCGACGACGGATAAAGACATCATCATTATCGTCGTTGTCATCACCAGCTGAATGGCTGGCTCAGCAGCAGATGTGAAAATCCCGTTCTGCGTATGACTCCGACTAAGCTGAGTGTTGATGGAGCAACTGCACAGACAAAAACACCGTCGGTGTCAGTCACATCTCCGCATTCAATCAATGATCACCGACATAAAACGTACAAACACTTACCAAACAAACACACACACACACAACCTACGACCCACGTGTTAAACATTTTGCTACTTTCGGATATTATGCACTGGCTTCTAGTTTTCAAAAATCTGACAGAATTATTGTACCAGCATAGATGCTTTGTACAACTGAAATATTGATAATCACAATACTAACTTAAACTGCTGCACCCCTAAATTTTTGCCTGTAAGAAAATTTTCTTATGTCGGACAATTTTCTTACACAAATATAACACACGGGGCTAGATATGCAATTTTGGGGGTCTTAGGAGCAAACTGTATCTCCTATGTCGGAAATTTGCAGACGTCAGAAAATTGTAACTTCCTGCCGTGACCTTTTTAACCCACGATGCCAGTGATTCAGATTTAGAGTGCATTAAACGTCAAATCACTCAAATTATTGTACTAACATAAATGGTTTGTACAACTGAAATATTGATAGATTATAGCTTTATTGTACTTCTAGATGCAAACCGTCAGCAGACAGAGGCACTGGCTGGGCTGAGATTCGCCAGATCTGAAAACAATTCTGCCACGTGAGCCATACTTGCCACCAATGGCTGGATGCCAAACCTCCTGGGTCAGGTGCCTTCTCAACATGAATGGGAAAAAATGGAACAGAACAGGAACGGATATTTTCCACTATTCGGCCACAATACCTGCGTGAAGTAGATTACTCTTGTCGTTGTTGATCGTTCAGTTGCAGTGGCTGATGTCAGTGCAGAACACAGGTCGATGGTCAGACACACACTGTGGCAAGGAGAACTCCTACACAACATAATGACCAAGCTACATGATACAGCTGAACACGACTTAGCATGGCTTAACGTGACTTAGCAAGCCTTTATCTCCAAACAAAACAGTGGTAGTCTGTTAATAAATTTCATTTGCAACAATTCTCTTAGCCTTTGTTTGGCGACCTCCTGGGACCATTCCCCTAACACGGCCTGCAGATGTAGAGACCTCGAGGCATCAAGACCCACCCTGAATGGGCTGCCTATGGGTCTGAAATGAAAGCAAAAAATATCTGCAACAACATAAACCATTGATATAAAATGGCAGTAAGTAATGCACCCCGCAAAAGCCATTAGACGGAATGAAACGCCATTTGGCAACAACACTCGTGTTGGCCACACCAAGTAACAACGTATTAACCACAAGTCAAAATATGCATTGAAAATTCCAGCAGAACCACTACAGTTACTGCGGAACACCTACCATAGACAATATGTAATAATAACTCGGCAAACATTCTATCCAACAGCACCATTGCCAAACCCGTGCAATTTTCCCATCAGCCAAAATAATACAGTGGCTATGATGCCTAATGCCAAATAATTTCGGTCCTTGTACGACTTATCACACTCTAAGCATGCACAACATTACCATACTACTTGAGGTCAATACTAAACAATATAATTGCATATCAGAGAATAACAACGAGCATCAAACCACAACAAAACAGAAGTGCAGTAACACGTCTTTAAAAGAGCACTCACTATCAACGGCAGGGGTATCAAACTCGTCTGCATATTCGGGCCACAATGGCAGATAGTCAGTCAGTGGGCCGCATTGTTTTTTACACGTGACAAAATGCGTTAGTATTATTGTTAACAACGTTATCTGGCTTACGTGCATTGCGCAGTAATGACTGAAATCTACGTTCGGTAAACTTGAACCTATTTCAGACTACCCACTGTTTCGAATACCATAAAACTGCTAATACAAGCCAGGTTTCATATAGTAGCGGGGTATCTAATACAAGCCAGGGGTCTGAGACTGATGGTCTCAAAAAAAGCTGGGTCCCTAATATAAGCCAATATAAGCTGCACATCCAAGTCGTTGTTGTTACAAGTGTACTAGTAGTTGTAGTAGTAGTAGTGATTAGTTGTATGTGCAGTAGTCTTATACACTCGCTCTAAATTGTATTGGAATAATAGTATTGCGCACAATAACCACAGAAAAAGTGTATTACCTTGGTATGCCAGGTTGACAATGTTTTAATAGAAGCCGGGTCTCCAGTATAAGCTGGGGGTTTAAGTCAAATGTTCTTATAGAAGCCGGGGGCTTCTATTAGCAGTTTTATGGTAAAACTAGTTCAGATGGTCTCTGACGGACTGTGACTGTTCAATTGGCAGCATTTGGAATAAACCAGAGTGTTGATATCAGGCTAAGATTTCTTGGGGAGATTTCTCTCAACAGGTCCAGACGATGCTCGGTGATGTCCGACTAACAGACGGTTTCTAGTGAATTTTGAGCTGATAATACTGTATTTGCTGAACACAGTTGGCAAATGTTGTTAATGCATATAAGTCTTTTCATCCATTTTTTTGCATTTCAAATAATTCACCGTGGCCCGTGAGTTTGAGACCCCTGATAAAGAATCAAACGGAGAGCTAGAGACACAAAATGTATGAAGCAACTGCGTGTTTGTTACCAAGTCATGTCAGTGACGTCCAATGTGAACAATGTCTCATCAACATGTCCACTGTCCAGCGCAGTCCATCCATAGTTTGTCTGTTGCATGTCCATCAGTGTCCAGCTCGTTTTTCTGCCATTCTCCGATTTCCACGTCATGTGATGCAAGTATGCAAGTGCTCAAAAGCAGTCAAAAGAGTGTATTCATGGTAACCCATCTCAAGAGCTATGGAGCATCACGTGTCATACGAGATCATGCAGTAGCCTGACTGTAATCCAGCTGGGAAGGCCATTTCATTTGATTTGCCCCCTGTCCTCCAGTAGACAGCATTATGAAACTGATGACTGTCTGGAGGATAACAGGGAAGATTATTAGAACTACCATTATGTTAATTACATATGCACGCGAATAATGGAGTTCTTACAATTTTAGGTTTGGCTTGTTTTTTCTGCATTTTGTGTTTTGTGATTCTGTAAAGGTTAAACTTTCTGTTTACTGCAAAGTTTAAACTTACCGTTCCATTATCGTGTTTGTGTGCATTCTGCCTGCAAAGGCCATCCCCGAAATGACGTATACTGTGTCGGGTGGGACGTTAAACCCTACTCACTCGCTCATTACTTGACTTACCCACCAGGATGGATGGAAGGCGAACATGACCTGAGTGGTTGGTTATATACTGACACGGTTTAGTCGCCGATTTACTATCCACAAAGTTACCCATCCCAGTAGTAACCAGGCCCGGCGTTCAGCAACTTTATTATACATCACTATGTGTCAGCAAATAGCGAACACATCATTTCTTCAAGGCAGAGCAAATTCTACCCCCACTCTTCCCCTCTTTCTGACCTACCCCGAAGTAAGGCTATAGTTACATGCACGTAAAACCAAAAACATTTGCAAAAAAGGTTTAGCAACTATTTCTGCTTTCTTTTTATGCATAACAAATCTGAAACGTATAAAAAAGTTTCATACAAAAAAAAATTTTTTTTTGCAAACGCAAGTGCAAATCAGAACACAAAACATTTGATCATTATGGAATAAATCATTATCATACAAAATTGGTCTGATGGCTAAGTTCAAATACGTCTACTGCAGAAATCTAAGGATTTGAAATTCTAACTTAAGATGTAGCAGCAAAGTAAATCAGATCAGACACGTTGGACTAATTTGATTTTGTATGTCTGGCGGTTATTACAATCTGATTTAGAACAATCTTAAGAACAATCTTAAGAACAACATTAGTAGCTATGCTTGCGAGAATTTACTCGCCGATTATGAAGTCTTTGCAAAATGCTTCTGATAGATGTCAAAAAACCTTTTGGTCCTCGTTCGCAGAAGCACATTTCGTTTAGCTTTTGTCCTAATTTTCTGCAGTTCATTGGAGTTTCTCTTTCAATCTGTTTACTGTATTTCGTGATGTGCTGCTTTCAGGCATTATCACTATAATTACAAACATGAGACCGTGATGAGACAACACTAATAATGAATATGCACAACATCTACGTTCCTCTGCAAACTAACTCATAACTGATAAGTACGTAAAACAGCAAATGAAGTAACTGGTCCGTCACAAAATTCAACACACCACACGCTGTACAATGTAAATAATGCAAAATTACATAAAAACAACACCGTTTGTATTGGTAAGCAATTAAAACTTGACCCACATCCATGGTTAATTACCAGCTCAGAATCGCCCATGCTTAATTTCACACGGTTCCTTACTTCTCACTGTTGCAGCTACCAAATAGTAAACTTTTTAACTAAATATGTGTCCGCAAATTTTTGAGCAATTTTTGACTGTCAACATGAACAGCATACTAAAAGTCTAGAGCTGTCACAATTGACGCGTTAATTAACGCGTTAATGCGTTAATATTAACGCGCGTTAAAAAAATTAACGCGCTTTAAAAAATTAACACACATACGTAAATTTATGTTAATTTACTAAATTTTGTGAAGCAAAAGTTGAAATATTTGACAATTGAATGAATTCGAGTAATTAAAATGTAGTTTTCGTTCCATCACTACTGTAAATAAATAATTATTTCGATTTTCGATGACATGCTAATAGATTTCTATGCTACCTATGACGTCAGTTATTGTTGATTATACGTTTACAAATGTGTTTCTAACTTTCTATATTAGACAGGCAGGGCCCCTCAAACGTCACGAGGCCTGTGATAACTTATCCCTACTCTCCCTCTCAACAAGACTGGGTGCGTTAATTTACGCATTAATCAATGCATTAAAAAAAATTAACGCACTGCGTTAATGCATTTTAAAAATTAACGCCTTGACAGCTCTATAAAAGTCAAAAGAAAATCTCCTGTCTCCCCACATGTAAATAGAGTACAAGTAACAAGGTGAGTGGTGATAGAATTTCAGCAAAAAATGGCTGTTATCCATCGGTCTATTTTTGAGATACTGCGACATAAAATGCAGCACGTTAGATGTGTTGTAATAGTCGACACATCCACTAGAACAATATCGCGTCGGTCGGTAAGTGTCGTCGTAGTCGACGTTATGTCTTTGAGTCCAGTTGTTTGTGACGTTTCCTCAGTCGTCAATCAGTGATGAAAGTCAAAGTCATTCACAGTGAAGTCGTCGCGTCACCGTCTCGCTGGCCACTGCGCCCACAACCAATGTCAAAAAAAGTATTATTTACATACAACCTGCTAATTTGTTAATCAATCAATAAACACCTGAAAAGCAGTGATAAAATATAGCACCAGTTATCCAAACACAGATACCGCACACCAGTAAAGCCCAAATTCCATTACGCCGGCTTTGCGGCAAAGTCCGCAACAAAGTCGTCAACAAAACTGTGGACTTTGTCGCAAACATTTCCCATGTCTTGTCATGGACTTCATTCCAATACAGCGACACAAACGAATTTGTAGCAACCATCTCGACGCATGGAAATAGTTTGAAAGCCCAAAACTTCCCCGTAACATCCCCGCCTCACAGTTTGCATTTACGACTTTCATGGTTCGTGTCTGCGACTTTCACTAAAAGTTCACCATGCGAAAGTTTTTATGAAAGTTTCACCAGCGTAACAAAGTTTGGACAAAACCTAGTACAAATCTAGGGCAAGACGCACAAATCTGGTGCAAAGGCGTAAAAAAAGCAACACATTGCAGCATGTTCTAGATCTTTCAAGTATCATCCTTTAACTAAATGCAGCAAACTGGTCATATGTATTCTCAATATAAAGAGGTGACTGGTGGTCTGCATTTCACCAACACTGAAACAAATAATGTTATCTACAGGGACAACATTTATCCACTGCATAGTATTCCAGTTGCCAAATTCTGCACTGCAGGTCAGTTTGCCAAATTCCACAGCTTATGTTGAATGTTTTAAATTCCATGGCATCCTATTTGCAAGAGTCATCCCAAAAGTTTCCGGCCTCGACATATTAGACATTGGGACAATAATATTTTCCACAATCTATACATCAGCAAAATGTACATCCTTTACGGACTGCAATGAGTCTGTCGCAGATATGACGTCATTGTAATTTATGACGTCATAGCGCATTAAATAGAAGCGATTCACAGGATCAACGAAAACAGCCTCACAAAGCTCACAAATTTGGATTTGAATTGAAAAACAAAAGCAATCACTGGCCAATACCGAATTTTACAAAATTCCGCAGAAACATTAAAATACTGTGAAAAAAGGCAAATTTTGCAGAACGGCAAATATTCTGTGGCTTGCAGAAAACTGTTGCATCAAACTATTGACACTTACACGAGGCACCACATTTCCGAATAACCTGACATCAATTTCTGGAATAACAGAAGACTCAAAAATCCGTAATTACTAGAGACACATTAATTAACAGCAGTAATCTGACCTGCGAATGCTAAGCAACACGTTTGCTGAACTGGTCAATGTCATCATAGTCAGCGGTGAATTTGCGCTTGTCTCCACGGTAAGATGAGGCGTCAGGATATCGTGGCTTCTCGGCAATCATAACTTTGAGCCTGTTGCCACAGACCATTGCCCCGTGCAGCACGTCGACAGCGCGGTGTGCAGACTCGCTGCTCGCATACTTCACATACCCATACTTCCTCCCTACAATCCACAATCACGCTATCACTACAACAACAACAAGCACTAATACTACTACTACTACTACTGCTTCTACTACAATCATAACTATGAGCTGGTTTCCACAAACCACTGCATCGTGCAGCATGTCAACAGCACAATGTCTCACCGCTAGCATACTTCACATACTTCCTATCACATTCTGCTATCGTAAAATTAATCTATCGGTAACTTAAACAATACGTCAATGGTGTGATCAATGAACCAATGACGAAAGTATTTGCTGGGTGCTGCTTGCTGCTTAACGAACTCAGCAGTGTCCGCAAAACAAAAATGTGCTCAAAACTGTAAAAACTGTACGAACAACATATAAAATGCCAAAATTAATACTGAGTCTGACAAAGACATCTGCTGGTGCTGCCACTGGCACCACCAATTATTAATATCAATACTCGCCAAATATGAAGAATGCTCCAATCATGTTGCAAAAGCAACGGAAATATTTTATCAATATTTACTAGTATTATTGCCTACATGCATGTACAGTACATTCATTCATACAACAACTACAACAGCTATTAATACCTAATTACTAGAACAAACTACAAGTACTACAGCTACAACCACGCCTCAAAGTGTAACAGCATAAACTGGTACGGCATACTGGCACTTCATTGTTAGGAGACAGTAACAAAATACAATACTGAATACAAACTAGAAAGCAGTCAGAGCCCGCACAAATCCGCTAAGGCAATGTTGTTCGCTAGGTGGCAGCACCATCTTCGGTTTTGCAGCAGTTTCCCTTATGCCCCATTGAAAGCAATGGTAACAGAAATTTCAAAGTGATCCAGAATCAAGGATTCCTTCCGGATCACCCCCAAAATTGAATCACTGGTAGTTTGTGCCATTCCCGACATACCCTCAAAATTTCAGAAAGATCCGTCCATAACTTTTTGAGTTATCTTGCTAACAGACAGACAGACAGACAAACAAACAAAGTCTGGC
>Ga0209671_1008917_pt1 | contig 10500 bp, 8 predicted proteins | sample WorMetHERISLAND2_2_FD_187401 | JGI IMG/M metagenome (GOLD analysis project Ga0209671, IMG submission 187401) | Marine gutless worms symbiont microbial communities from Max Planck institute for Marine Microbiology, Germany - Olavius geniculatus... | ecosystem: Host-associated > Annelida >...
GCACAAATCTGTTATTTCACTCATTTTTTGGCCTTATTTTTGCTGAGACTCCAACGACTTTGGGGCTTTATGTTGAAATGCATGAACCCCCGCTTTTTATGCCAATGTGCACACGTTTTGCTGTACATGTTACCAGTGGAGTCTGTGTCATATAAACCTTGGAGCACATGCTCTATCATAAAAAACAACTTAGTATGATTAATGATTTATATTATGTCAACTTTTGTTCTGGTTTGCTCTCAAACGCGTTTTTTAGACACAGAATGTTGCAAAATCGACTGCGGCTGGAGATTTATTTGCTATGATGAAAATCTGTGCATTGTGTGTGCAGGGCATGGTCCAGGCGGCGGCTTACATCAGTAAGAAGATTAAAGATGAACAGCTCCTGACACCTGCGTTCAACAGCGATCTGGTATATATTTACCATTTGTGGCAGTGGGGCAGACGGGGCCAACTGTACCTCCGGAAATTTTAACCCGTTCGAATTTTTTTGTCCACAAAATGTTGCTTTCAACAGTGCAAAATCTAATGATAATGTCCATCATTTTGGAAAATTTAGGGGCAAAATTGACATTTTTTGAACACTGTGTTTTCTTCATCGGAAATTCGCAGCTGTCTTTAAGAAAATTGCAAAAAATTGTTTTCGATTGTAAGCTTCTATACGATGTTGGGCGTAAACCAGTATGAGTATAAGTTTAGTCGTGGTTGATTTACAAGTAATTTTGTGTGTTTTATTACACACGTTGCATTTACGATCAAACGGTCGGAGGTCGACTTCTGGTCAGGTTGCTGTAAAGTCGTTACTACTGGGATGGGTGACTGTTTGCGGACAGGTGAGCTATCTTGGTATATAACCAACCACTAAGTTCAACTCAGCTTTTTATGATCCCTTTGAGTTAGTTAACTTGTTAAATCGCTTGTTTGGCTGGGGTTAAGGCGGGGTGCGTTTACCTGTGTCAGGTGGCGGGGAACACTATGAGTATGTGATCCCATATAGCATGTGACGCTCCGCAGCTTTGAGATGGGTTACCGTTAGAAGCTAGTAAAATCCGGTAGGCTACTTCGCTATAGTGCTTCTTAGTTCTGACATGAGTTACGCTTGTGACCAGAAGCGCTTTACAATTTCGGAAGTGGCAGCTGATTGGCATGAGCTAATGACACCGTGTGACATTCAATCGTTGCCCCCGTCAGCGAACAATTGGATCCGCGGTTTGCTACTACTTATTTCCGATAATTTCCCATCCCACCGAGGGTAGGAGGCTGAGTTGATAACGTTTAACCTTCATATGGCGCATTGATCCTGTGTAGGAGCGGGGATCACGTGACTATGACGTAGTAGTGGTGGGACATTCACTGGGCGCAGGCACGGCCGCTATACTCGCCATATTGCTACGACAAGACTATCCCACACTGCACTGCTACTCTTACTCGCCACCTGGCGGACTGCTCAGGTAAAGCCTAAGAAAATTTCTGTACTTCTGGTTGCCGTCCATCCCTAAAAAAGTCTTGCATCCCTAAAATTTTAGTAAATCATGCTGAAAAATATTGTTGCAGTTTTTAGTTTGTTTTCAAAGTTGTACTAAAAAGAACCGTTTGCATCTGGTCTGTTATGCTGCAGTATCTTTAGCCTACATTAGTTTTCATGAGTAGGCTTACTATGTAGTGTGTCAGCTGGTTTTATGAGATGAGCTGTGTAATATTACATGACATGTCATGATGTAAAACTACAAATTAAAAAAAAATTCTAGCATTTTGTCTCTTCTTTTTTGCCATTTGCAACCTGAAGTACGGGAATTTTTGTAGGCATTGCTACTGTGTTACTGTGTTAGTGCTTCATTTGTAACAACGTTTCATTTTATTCGTAAGTCTAATACCAATAACACATTATTAACTTTGACTGCCGTGTTGTCTGCAGTGCACAAGCTCGAAGTGGAGTAGGCCTATTGCAAAAAGTACCAGTATTGCAATACTGTTGCTATAGTTACTGGAAAAGGAGCATTGCAATTACCAGTATTGCAATACTTTTTTCACCACGTTTAGCTATTGCTATTGCTATACATTTTGCTAGTATTGTTAATAATTGTGCTAGTGGCTTCTAGCCTTTTGCTGTTTGCAGTGAGGAATGCGTAGAAGAAACCAAATCCTTCATCACTTCGGTGGTCGTCGGCAAAGATGTTGTGCCAAGGTATGCGAGTTTTCTTACACGTTTTTGGTGTTTTAGTGTTTAGTGTGCCTCTTTGATTCTCACCGTTTGTGACACAAAAGAACAAAAGTGGTGTGAGTGTTACCAAGATAAGATTGATCTGTGTGCCAGTTTTAAGTTCAAGATGTTGAAGGTTAGTCTTGGGGCTATGCAGCGTTGTACATAGTTAGGCGGACGGACGGCCGCGTAATATGTCAGCACTTACCATTATGCTTTTCTAGTTATCATTCAGCGTTTTCGTGAGTCAAAAAAAAGATCATCGAAATTTTTGTTGTTTCGTCGCCAAATATTGGCCGACTATCGTTATTGTTGCTGACAATTTTATACAAAAAACTTGCTAAAGATGTCATTAGACCTACTCCTGAGACTCATATTTACACTATGTCGTAAATATAAGGATCATAAAACTCAATAAAGAGTCCAATTTGTTTGCACAAAAGTTAATTTAAACAAACATTTTAAACAGTCCAAGTCATGACTATTATTGTCACAGTTACGACGTGGCAGCAAGCGTATCATATAAGTGTTCAGTATGTCACAAATTGTCCATTTTAACCTGTACAGTACACAAAGACAGCGCACGCTATTAGGCATATTCTGGCATTTTATATTTCGCAAGGTAGTGTAGGAACATGATTTAGGTGTGGTACGATTTTTTTCTGCGTAATCGGATGCCTTATTTTTTCGTTTTTTTATATGTTTTTGTTCTGCACTTTATGCGTAGTATAGAAGCCTACCTCATTGCTCGTCAGTGTTGTCTGTTTCTAAGTCTGGTTTTCTCTACAGCGAAGTATCGTTCGTGTGTTTTGATGTTTGGGTGCAACTTGCGTAGGATCGGTCTGAGTCAGTTTGAAGTGCTTCGTCAAGATCTCATTAACGCCGTCAAGAAATGCACGCAACCGAAGGTACGAACAGTTTGCCTCATTGTGGTTGTAGACCCTGCACATTTTACGTTTGCACTTCTGCTTGCGTGCAAACTACACATTCGCAACAGATTACTTTAACGTGACCATGTAGACTGTAGTTCTTCTTAAACTTTGTCATGAAAAAATGAAATTAGATGGTTATTGTCTGTGCCACGTTGCCGATCTGCCCAACCGACAGACGTTATGCTCTGTTGGCACCAATCGTCTGCTCGTGCTATCTGTCAGACTTTCAACAGTCAGTAATCAACCAGGCTTTTATGGTTGATGGACCCCTAGTCTGGAACACCTTGCCGGAGGACCTAACAACATCTCAGTCACTCTCAAGTTTTCAACCTTCTGTTAACACCTGAAACCTGGCTTTTCAGAAAGTCATTGGCCTACTTATTAGGCTACTTGGACAGTGGTAAACGTAACTACAAAACTTGGTGACTGGCTGTCCAGTGACTGTCCACTTCGTAGACCTCAGGAGCTAGTTGATGGAATGGCAATCTGTGGTGGGGTGTTTACACGATCCAGCAAACGTCCAGCAAACTTTCAGCAAATGTATTCAAAATACACGTGCTAATGGCGGACGTTTGTTGGATCGCGTAAACACCTATGAAGCTACGGCCGAAGTCGTCAGTCGCTCGGCTGTCGCTATTCCGACAGCCGCCGTGTCCCGTCGAGTAGCGACTGTCGGAATAGAGCCCAAAAAGTAAGGTCAAGTTTTTTTGAAGTCAGAATCAGATCTAATCTCGACCAATGGCGTCTGAGGATATGTTTGCCGTCGACGTTGTGGATTGTTTCAGTGGAACGTGATTGGCCGAAGCGTCATGTGCTGCGGTTGTCGTGGCGACGATGACGTCACGACGTCGCAGTCGACCAGTGATGCGTCGGATCTGATCGTGCGTGGCGAGAACGAGGCTAGCAGCAGTTTCGTTCATCCTCGTGACTCGCAGATCGCACTGTCGAAACACACACCTCTCTTCCTCCCCGGGAACATCATCCACGTGGTGCGGAACCATCCGCCCGAGTGAGCAGACTCTTTAGCATCATCATCACCATCAGTAATAATATAATAATTAAGTCAATCACGGCGCTTAAAAGCAGAAGTCACTAGACGCCGCAGCCTCAGTGAAACAAATAAGTCTGTAGTTGTGTTTTGCATTGTTCGTAGTTTTATGCAGATCGCAGCTCAGCCGGCAAACAGTTCTACACGGTGTTTCATAAAAGGCATTTTTTTTGTTTCTTTTATAACTCAGCCGAATGATCAGTTTACATGAAATTTTTACCAGCTGTAGCTGAAGAAATACTAATTCAAAATATTTTAACAAAATTTGGCTGTTAATTGAATATTTTTTACTAGTCGTGATGTAATGCTGACGTCATGATTGTCGTGAGTACAAGTTTGCTTGTCTCAACTGGTGCTGTCAGTTGCTACCGTGCTTTAATGGTGAAGTTTATTTGGTTTACTGATGAAAACTTTCCATTATGTCAGCACCTTACAACATGGGGCATGAAATCAGGCGTCCGCGATCCAAAAACTCAACGATCTCACAAGCGGTGTGTGCTGGTGCACTGTCCTGCATGGAAGGTGTAAAAGTCAGACTATCTCCACAAGTGCATAAAAAGTGATTGTTTTAGTAACCACTTGATTGCGACTTAACCGGCAGTCGAACCCATAACCTGTTTTGATCTGTCAGATAGTTAACTCCAACAGCCTGCCGTTACGCCACCAGAAGGGCGTGTCATAGGATCGTCGTAAGCTCCTTTCATCGGGGTCCGCGGCAGTGCCCCGGTCGAAAACCAGTTTTAGTATCTACTGCGTAGAAATTTGGTATTTTTGTGACACTTGAAATCTCGCAGATGCTTTTTTTTGTGTGTAGTTCGTGTTGCGGCGCGGTGGAGCCAACGTACGAGGCTATATGGGCGGACAAGAACGACTTCAACGAGGTGCTCATCTCACCGACGATGATCAACGACCACTGGCCTGACAACGTGCTCGACGCCCTCGAGAAGGTCAGATTATGCCCAGACTCCACGCGCTTCAATTTGTTACAGATTTGTTGTACAACGTGCTGTGCGACAATATATGTAGACCTATACAATAAATTTACGGCCAGTTGATACTTTGTGCAATGCTTAGTTTGTAGAAAAAAGTGCCGCTAATATCAGTCGAAAGCCACGGAGCGCTCAGAAGTGGTGCATTTTAAAGCGTCAATTAAGGAGGAGGGAAATAAAAGGGTCATCTTTTTCCCCTGCCGACTATAGAAGGGGCATCGTGGGAGTGTTGTAAGAACCCGGGGCGTGTTGCAGAGCCCTAGCCGAAAACGAGTTTTGGTGCATTTTGAGCTTGACAGCGCATTTGGTGCGTAGAAATTTAAGTATTTTTGTGACATTCTGAATCTAGCAAATGCCCAGCGTACCGTACTGCCAGTTAAGCGAACCACCTCTAAAATAACTGCTGGTACGCCGTGTCTGACGGTATTAGCACAAGCTTAACCTCTGCAGCAAATAAACAGCACAGCAAGTTGTACTACAAGTCTGCATTACAAGTCGAAGACCTACAACAAATCCACGACTGATGAAAACAAGTGGAGTCCGGGTCTAAAAAGCCCAATTCACGGTTTTCACACCGCCGACGCGTCGCAACAAGACCATTTCGTTCCAGTCGTCGGCGCCGCGCAGTGTGAATCGAGTTGCTGACGAGCCCGCGACCGCTGACAACGAGTTTAGTTAAACAAATTGAACGCTGCAGAACAGCACCGCGCTGCTCGGCGTACAGGAGCCTTGCGATCGCTTCTACGCTGTGGTTATCATTTCTGTCAATGTGTTGATCAGTATAAATAGGTTTCTCGTATGCGAGGCCAGTTTAGAAATTCTTGATTGGTTGATTGTTCGATCGCCTGATGTTACTGGCACGTGATAAGATGTACGTAGATGATTGTGTGAGTGTATGTATGTTCTTCTAGGTGTTGGAACACGTCGGACGTCGAGATCGTCGTCGTCAGCATCCTGACGCTGCTCTCTCTACCTTGCCCTCTACTGGCTCAGCCGCCAGCAACGCCGACGCTAACGCCTTAGAGACTAACGGCTTAGCCGCAACTGACGCCGGCGCTACTGGCTCAGTCGCTGTCAACATCGACACTGACAACAGCTGCTTAGCCGCCGTTAACGGCTCAGAGCCGCTACTGGCTCAACCGCCGTCGGTTTAAATACCGATGACTCATAGCCGCGACCAACTGTAATCCTAACGTCTTATCCGTTATACTGGCTCAGTCGCCGTCAACAGAGACACTAGCAACAGCTTAGCTGCCATTAAGAGAGACACTGATGGCTCATAGTGTAACAGCTTAGCCGCAACTGACGCTGGCGCTACTGGCTCAGCCGCTAGCAAACCGACGGCGTGCGTTATTGACTTTGACGTCGACGTCGTTCAGCAGTCAACGCCAGCAGCTGGTCCCCTGGCGCCCGTCGACCTGCAGTCACGTGACGCGTTTGGTACTCTGGAGCTGGACGTGGACTATGACGTGTCGGTGACGACGACCACGCTGGTACGTGACTCAACGCTCGACTCCGTCCAGTCTTCGTCTTGCTGCGCTCAGCCGCCGGACTTGCTGCTAGTCGACCCGACACCGGACGCGCGCTGTAGCCGTGTGCAAGTCGTCAGCGCTGCCGTTGACGTGGAACACTCGAACAACTTCACCTGCGGCTCAGACCGTCCCCGTGACGCTCGCGACGTCGCGGTCAGTGACGTCACACCGGAAGCAGAAGTAGTTGTTGATCAGGCGCGGTCGTCGGCGTGCGCTGTAAGCGTGATGAATGGAGGAGCACGTCAGTACCTGTACGATGACATTGCGGGTCATTACTCGCCGGCCGGGCGCGGATACCCGCACGGCTTTCACCACCCCCAGCATACATCACCCGTGACCCTGCCGCTCAGACACCGACCACCTGTCGTGGCCAGACTAGCAGCCCACTGTGCCCATGATGACGATGATGATGTTGATGATGTTATTCCTCAGCATGATGATGTCATTCTCGACCTCTGACACAGCCGCCTATAACCATTAATGCCGGATTTAAGCTTAGTTTCCATTAAAATGTTTAAAGCTTTAAAAGGCGTAGCTCTTTATGGGAAACCCATCTTAAAGCTACGGAGCGTCACCTGCTAAATGGGATCACACAGCATTCACTGTGACCCGACACAGGTAAAAGCGCCCCGCCTCAACCTTAGCCAGGCAGGCCGATACTCGATTTTCCTATCCCGGAGGGATGGAAGGCTGCGTTTCATCTGTCGCAACGCACGGAACGCGAGGCGCTTGCATACTTTATACTAACGCAACTTCCGCAGACGACGACGCAGCGAATGCGAGAAAATACGCAACAAAAGCAACGGACGCAACGGGCGCAAACGACGCAGCGGCCGAAGCGCAAGGATAGAACCGGCGTCTATTCCTGCGTTGTGTCCGTTGCGTGCGTTGTGTTTTGTGCATTGCAGTGGGTGGAAATTGAGCTTCGGGCATGGGTCAGCAGGACCCATGGGCCTCGGCACACATACTTTCAGGTACGGTGGGTCGCCTAAACTGGCGTATCCTCACAACGCGTAAAAAAGATTTTCTTCTTTCGACTCCTGTTTTCCGAAGGCTGAGATTATGTGCCGTATATCGCGGCTAAACTGCTCTCAGAAACTAATGATCTCAAGCATATGGACAGATAAGTAATAAGCTAGAAGCTGTCTTTTTATGAAGAGATGCACCTCACCATTGTCTTGTATATCACTGGTTAACTAGTATTGTCGGGAATTAGGACTAGCATTTAGCAATGGGGCTTAAAACTGTCACTTTTCGTTTCGCGTTCAAGCGGAATATGTATATTGTACTGCATTTTTGGAAACGAAAACGCATTTTAGTCGTATAAAATATACGCAAACGTTTAGTTCCCGAAAAGATGGCAAAAGCAGTATAGAAAGATAAATATTCGTTATGCGTAGCTGTGTTATAGTTTTCGTTCGGAGAAAGTTACTTGCCGCAAATGGAAGGCTGAGATAGTTCATTTCTAACAATGTACACGGTTATGCAGATGGCGCAGTCGAGCAGTGTTGGAAACGATTAGGTTTGATCGACAGTGAAGCGTTCGTGATGAGTTTAAAGTGACTATTCTTCACAGCAGTGATCGACACTGATCGTTTTAATTCGTTTCCGATTCTCGTTCTGCGTAAAGCGTCTATGTTCACTTTCAGTGCCACCAGATGTGTATAACCCACCACGTGATCCTAAAACATGATCACTGTTTCTGTCTAGTATTTTCAAGCTTCTTTGCTAGTGCAGACCTGCGTATGGCTTTTCTGTCAGCGTTGTTACCTTGTTCAACGGAGTGCCAATTTGCATATTGACGCATGCTATACAATAGCCTGTCGCTGGACTCTTCGTATGAACTGTTTGATTAACCGCGCTAACCGCAATAATGTGCCAACTGCGTATACATTTTAACGTGTAAACTGTGTATCGTATATTTTAACGTGGTGTAATATAGCGGTATTATTACGACATCGAAATAGTAAAACTTGCTTACTTACTTTATTGCATACAGCCATAGGCCTACATGACCTAGCACACTAACACCAGCGTGTGCTTGTTACAGGGCTGGAAGATTGAGACATGGACGCTGGCTGTTGTGATAAGTGTGAAGCTACATGTACGCACGATAGGCGTCTGTGGATATGAATATATCCATGGATATCCACAGAAAATCTGTGGATATGGATATGGATGGAAAATTTCATATCCTCGGCAAGCCTGACAATTATAACAGTATTAATTTTTCGATACAATGTAAAAGAAATTAATGAAAAAAACCTTAAAACATAGTCTGGACTTTTGCTGTTTTTTAGGTTACAAAGAACGTAAAAATCTAGCTAGTTTTTTTCAGACCACTCATTAGCCCGTGCTGAAAACACGCTGCAACGATTTCTACATGTAGACATTTCATTGCCATGGTTGCTACAAAACTTTGCGTTGATCGCTTGACTGCGTCTATTGCACTATCTAACTGTCGCGTTTCAGCGCGTACTAAGGTGTGTACAAAGCAACAGAAATGAACTAGACTGAACCGCCAGTTCGTTTGCTTTTTACCCGCGACAGCTAGCATGGCTATAGCGCGTATTAGCTACGGTAATTCTGTCCGTCTGTTTGTCTGTCCGTCTGTCCATCTGTCACGACCCGGTACCGATTCAAGCCCAGGTGAGACAGAAAGTTCGGGTTTTTATCCTATGATAGCCTAGAGTCTCTAGTATTTCGTAACAAAATTTCATGTCGCTGGGTTAGTTAGTTAGTTAGTTTGTCAGTTAGTTAGGACATTTGAGGGCGTCTGTTCAAAATCACAGACGCCGCAGCTCAAGTTCAAGGAGGCCTGCGAACCCGGGTGTCAAAGATGGGTACCCCCTAAAAAGTGGTGATTTTTGCGCTATTCGCTTGTTTAGCGCGAAAACGCTTGCAGATAGGCACAAACGTGCTGCGTATCATAACAAGCACTAGTGACGTACTTTTTGGTGGTATCAACATCGATAATTTTGAATGACCTTGAATTCCCCAAATAGGCGTTTTTAGTGATTTTTTGCGATTTTCGGCTGCAGAAGAGTGGATTGAGACAAAATAGATGGACATAGACCAAGACAACTTGCGAACATGAACTGCTATAGGCTCTCGCGCGTCTCATGAGCATTAGTGCAGATTTCTTCTTACAATCCGTGCAACCCAACTGAACTAGCATTTCAATTCAGTTCAATTTTGTCGCTTTGTACACACCTTTATTGTGCGGCCGTCTTGAGAGGGCGCAGTACGATTCTTCAGCATGACATCCGTCTGTCCCGTCCGGGATTCGAACTCGAAACAAAAAAACGTGAAAACCGAAGTTGGCGTGAACGTTTTCCAGGACAGGAATAATCGGCGTGCTGTTCTTAACTCAGTCAAACGGTCACGGGATTTTGGGGGTTATGACTCTGCAGTGAGCGTACGTCGTACGAGTGCGTTGCTGTGCGGACGGCCGCACATTTTGTTTGTGGGTATGTCAGTGACTTAATACTCGTTCAGTATTGTGACTGTATTTTTTCTTTGATACCGTTATTTTACGTCGGTGTATTATATATTTTGCTGTAAACATATACAACGTACATTGTTTTTACGCGCGAAAGCAGAATGGTTCGTGCGTCTTAGCCATCGTCTGGGCGTCTGTCTGTCCGTCTGTCTGGCTGTCCGTCTGTCACACTCGTGATCTGTATCAAAACGGTGCAAGCTAGCATCACGAAATCTTCACTGTGGGCTGCCCCAAGGTCTCTAGTTTATCGTGACAAAATTTCGTGCCACTGGGTGCAGGGTTCCCCTTGAACGAGGG
>Ga0209671_1008918_pt1 | contig 10500 bp, 6 predicted proteins | sample WorMetHERISLAND2_2_FD_187401 | JGI IMG/M metagenome (GOLD analysis project Ga0209671, IMG submission 187401) | Marine gutless worms symbiont microbial communities from Max Planck institute for Marine Microbiology, Germany - Olavius geniculatus... | ecosystem: Host-associated > Annelida >...
GTGCTGCTGAATAATATCACCTTTTGTAATTTTTGCTGTTTTCGATGTGCAAGTCCTTAAATGTTGCCATTAACAAGTGTATAAACTAATGTTTTGTACATTTATACACATAATAACGGAACAAAAAGTTTAACTTAGCCTTTACTAAACACACAAAAAAATGACGTTAACCTAAAATTGTAAGAACTGCCGATTATGACTATGCATATGTATCGACTAATAATCTTCCAGACAGTCACCAATCTCTTTATATTTCACAGGGTAGTGTGGATTCGCATTTACAGTGTGGTGGGATCTGTAGAATGTGGGGGTGAAAGAATATTAAAAATTGGTCAATAATTGGCAAAAATAAGGACAAAAGTATAAGTGCCACTTTTTTATGGACCACCCTGTATAAACAGTGAAGTAACAGCGGAAATACTTTGAACTTCAACAATGCAAATGCAAAATCAATTGTCGTACTGTGAAACTATAACTGGACATAGTAATGTAACGTTAACAGACATAATGACACAACCAGTTATTTGCCATTAAGAACAATTGACAGAAGACCTCTTTACTTACAATATGCAAAGAACACTATAATGTGTCTTTTCACCAAGTTTCAAGTCTTGCTTCAGATATCTGCGGTGTTTTCTTTGTCACTGGCCTTTGGTGGTAAATTTTAGGTTTGTAGGCTACAAGGTGTAAAAAAATTTTCTTACTTTAAGTAGCTATTCTGAAATATTTATGCAGCCATATGCTGTTAAGGCCCGCTGCACATGATGCAATAAAGAAGTTTTTTTAAAGGGTTAAATGGAGTACAATGTTTTACACTGTTTTATTTTATTTTAAAAAATGTTGCACCATGTGCGGCGAGCCTAACAAGATGACACCGGAAATTACAGCATGCCAATCACAGGCGAAACCAAATCAACAAGAATTCAGCTGCCACTGCACCATGAGATTACAAAATAAGCGAACATGCGCTAAATGATCTTAAATAACTAACCAAATCATACAGAAAAAAACTGAAGTAATGTTTATTCACAGAAACTAATGCATTCCACAAATTTAAACTACCTGCAGGGTTCCTACAGGTCAGGGAAAACTGGAAAAGTCGCAATTTGTGTTTCAGCTTCTGCTGACCTACCAACCAGGGCCTCTGTCATTTGCATATCGCTCCAGTGATATGGTTTCATTACCTTATGATATTGTGTACCATTTCTGACATTTGTGCACTATGTCTCGATAAGGTCAGGGAAATTGTCATTCCATGACTGGAAAAGTCGGGGAATTCTGTAAGTCAGGGAATGTTGCTACAGAAGACCTGTAGGAATCCTGTACCTGGCATCAGACATAGAACAATTGCTTCTCAGAACAAATGAGGAATATCAGTTTGGCTTGTAATTACTACAGTGCTGACTGCTAGTAGAGTTTTTCACTCTAGCACAAAATCACAACACAGGAATGTGCATGTGTAGGGACAGCAGAAAATCACGGCAAAAAAGGCAAACTTTTGTGAAAATCGCAAAAATCACGGCATCATATCACGGGCCCAAGGACCATTATACAGTCTAAAAAACTTGACATCTAGCATTGACGACCATCATTACATTCAGTGCAAAGTTTTCATTTGAAAAATTTTGTTCTGCAGAGCACTAAAACTTATATTTCTACAATGATGCCACAGTAACATATTGAGCCAGTAAGTAACAAAGCATAAGAACTTCGTTAGCGGAGGCAAAAATAAATACATTTTTTGCGTTAAAATCACACAATAAACATCAATTTATGCTGACTAAAAGCAAAATATCTGCGTAAAAATACAAAATCATGGCATTTTGGCAAAATCGCGGCATTTGACGAAAATCACAGCTTCCGTGATTTTCTATTGTCCCTATGCATGTGTCAAGCACAGTTGTAAACAAAAGAAATATCAGCTAACCCTGAAGACTGACAAAAAAGATTCCTGCTTTGCTTGTGGCTCTGACAGCAACTAAATGCCACTTGTTGACAGTCTGTCAAAACATTGAAAGCAGTAGCAGACAATAACATCAAACAAGAACATCATATCTAACATAACAACCATGACAACCAACTTCAGCCTATGTCCACAGTGTTTTACTAGTTTCTGTAAATTATTAACAATTTTCTTGGCTCTTAGTTTCATCGCTTCTACGAACGATGACATGCAATAACCCTAAAAGGAGTGAGTATGGTTTAACGTCCCACCCGACACAGTATAGGTCATTTCGGGGACGGCCTTTCCAGGCAGAATGCACACACACAATTATGGAACAGTAAGTTTCAACCTTTACAGAAAACCTAACCTGAAACATAAGACACAGAAACGACCTAAACCTAAAATTGTAAGAACTTGTCAATATAACTGTGCATATGTAAGAGTAAAAGGGCTGGCCATTTTTACTTGTTAATATTAAGAAATAAATGAAGAGCAAAAGGCTTAACAAGGGTTAAAAACAGGTGACTAAAACCAGGACAGTGCAACAATCACAAATAAATGCTAACATTCAAGAATGTCAAACAAATACACTGCCAGAATATTGACAATTGTCTCCACAACAGAAATTAAGACAACAAAATGCATATACCGTGCAACACAATAATGACTGAATCTTTAGTCTTGACACCACTTTTGCCAATCCAGCTGTTGGTAACACCTAGTGATGAAGAACTCTAATCTTGTCCTTATTTTTTCACACCCGGACTTGAACCCTCATGCCTTGGACCTAGAGGACTTAATTCAACACAGTGTCCCAATAAAAAACATCCCCGGCATTATCAATTGTAACTTGAAGAAGAATTGTGCAATTTTATTAATTTTTGGAACGAGTATTTCTGACACAACTTGCCGTCAAATGAACTTTCAATTTCCCACCTCACTAAACATCTGGTTTTGCACTACTTGGTAAATGCAGAACAAGCAGAATATGCATTAAAATGAATGAAAACGCCAGAAAGCTTAATCTGATGTTATCAAGTATAACTTGAAGAAATAAAAGATCATCAAATTTTAGTAACTTGGGGTAAAATGTTTTTGATACAACCAGTTATCAAATGACTGCTCAAGTTTTCACTACACTCAACGTATGCTTCTGCACTACCTGGGAAATGCAAAATAAGTGAGATATGTGTTGAAATTCACAAAAAAGTCAATAAATTTCATATCTCCGGATATGCAGGCTTAAACTGTCAGTCAATACAAAGTTTAACTGTCTTGCAGCAGTGTGTCTACCAGGTAACGTTTAGGAATGTTAATTAATTCAAGAAGCGACTGCTGAAGTCTAGATTGGTCTGATGCAGAGTATTATCGGCACAGATGTCAATGAAAAGAGAAAACGTCTTGGTGCCAGTGTTCGCTAATGGGCCTGGGGCCGACATTTTAAACATTTTACTGCAGACTGTTGCAAAAATGGACAAGATGGATGATTAGTTGAAGTAATGGAAAAGTGGACAAAATATGTTTTAGACTGTTATGGTGCTTCAGTAATATTACTGCTTTGGGTAAAAATGCTATATTTTATTGGTCCTTTTTTTCCCAAGTAGTGCAGAAGCAGACCTTGGGTTAGATGGAAAATTAAATGGTCATTTGATGGCCAGTTGTGTCACAAATACATGTGTCAAAAACTAAAATCTGATAATCCTTTTTCAATACAATCAAAAATGGCTGGGATGTTTTTTACTGGGACACAGTGTATGCTACTTTGAAGTAACCACATTGTACTGATTTTTGTATTTTCTCAAATTACTTTGCTAATCCAAACTACTTACATTCTATTGTGCTGTTTCTCACGATACGCTCATAATCCGAATACCCGAATTTTCCGAACATAACCTGTAACTAGACTCTTGACTTAACATCACCCAACTCGGCCTAAGTGGACTCGCCTACATCACTGAAACTACTTTCCAGGTCCCCAACACGTGAATATTCGAAAAATGTCGGAGCAAAACTTTTTACAGGTAAAACGCCTAACCATCGACATCAAAATACCTAAAGTCAAAAATAACATTAAAACAAACAATTTACAGTATTCTGTCCATCTTGAGAAACATTGTTCCTACTACTCTGCAGAATTCATTTTCCCTGACTTTTCAGGACATAATGAATCGTTTTCCCTGACTAATTTGTTCACGCGAAATGCCAACGTTGGCTTTCAATGCTTGCAATCGCACTAGAAACAAAGGCAGTGGAAATAAGAGTGGAGTTACCAAAAATCTGCGATCAAAGCGAGCAGAAAAAGTTTTGAACTACTGTATTGCAGTCTGCTTAAAACAGTTCAAAATTTTTTCTGCGTCTTTGTCTTTGCAAAAGCACCCTGGTACTTTGATTTTCCCTGACTTTGCCTGACCATCTTATTTTTCCCTGACTTTAGAATGTAAAATTCCCCGACTTTTTCTGATTTTTCCCTGACTTTCCCTGACTGTAGGAACCACGGCGAAAACGCAACGGCCAGTTTCTCGTTCTTTTAGTCAACCGTAAGCAGCACTACAGTCTGTAGTTGCTTGGTAATGACAGCTGTTACTGGACAATGCTGACCATTATGGCCCAGTTTTCTGCGGGTCGCAGAATTTCGAGCCGAGCCGCGGAATTTGCCCTTTTCTGCGGAATTTCGCAAAGTTAAGAAATGATCAACGATTAGTACGATCACTGGCTCGATGACGTAATTTTATCATGGAATGTGACGGAAAAAATCAGGCTAAACTGTCTAAAACTGTGGGCCCTACTAATAGCTATTGCAATACAGCAAAATCACATGAAGCAAACACAATGCAACTTGACAAGACTGCAGTTCAAAAAGATTGATAATTTTCTTTTTATGTTGCTAGCATAACTGAGCACGACGACAGCCTTTAATAACGGAAGTTTATGAACTGAATATAGCTCAGTTGAATCACAAACAGAAGGCCGTGGAATTTGGACGATTTTGCCACGGTAAGCTGCAGAATTTTGCAAACTGGCCCACGGAATATGGCAAAATTTTCCACGGAAAACTGGACCATGCTGACCATGTTGTTGCATCATGACGTCACTCGCACATATCACAAATATTAATAAGCTAGGTTGACCAACTAGTTAAGAACAAGAAACCAGTTTCTTTCTATGCATGCACTGAGTTTCGTTAATTTATTGCTTTGGTCCAACCACGTAGCCACACACTCATCCTGCTGAAACCACAAACACGGAAAGATCTCCCGACTTATACATGACATTGCACCAATACTGTAGCTGAAAAAACTGCCAAGAACATATCGACACACGGGTATCACAATCACATCTTCATGAAAAATCGCTGTCCAATGCAATATGTACAATCCTGACTAACAGTCAGTTGAATGCCTGGAACCAAGTACAGCTATGCAAAGATCATCAGACTGAACACATGAACGCTCTCGAACACTGTGTAATCAAACAATGAGAGCTAGCTTACAGACGGACTGCGCTCGCAGGCGTAAAATGAAACATCCATGCATCATTTTACCCATAATCACACCCTATCAAAATGCCTGGCACTACAGACGGGTCACATTGCAACAAAGACAACGACCGTCGAACGCCAGCAATGAACCATGAGGCCAAAGCTAATTCTTCATATCTTGACATCCTGACCACTAAACTACAACTTCGTTAAAGCCACGTTTTAAGAAATGTCATTCAAATACCACTCACAAGTTGATGAGCTCATCGAGACTTTCAGTTTTGCACGGATCTGGACAGTCTATAGACATTGAAATCGGTAACTAATTCAACAGGCAATGAAGCAAATAAATGAAAACATCTTCAAGTACAATAAGATACAACTGGCTTGCCACTTAAAGGTCCATGGACACGGTCAAACTCACTCGCGCAATTTCTGTAGATTTAAATTAGACATTTAACCTCGCATATATAATATGTCGATTTGAGCTTCATAAATATATGAAATTAATGCGTGAATTCAAACGAAATGCGGCATTACGTTACATTATGCGAAATATTCTAATCTATCAGTGCCTGCAGTGACGTCACGACCCTAGCCCATATAGATCATGAATATTAATGGCTAGCCGATGACGCCATCATTCTAGGCTAGGCCATAGCCTATGGACGTCATGAATATTAATTTATGACGTCTATAGGCTAAACTCATGACGTCACCGCAGGTCATCATGGCGGCGCGTTTTCTACGTCGTTTTCGCAGATCGTCGACTTCAAAGGTAAATTTTTCCGTGTTGACAGAACGCTGGGCGCTGATAATACTGTCAAAGTTATCATAAAATTCTGCACTTTCAGGAAAATGGATAAAATGTATATGTTAATTTTGGTGACCACAGACCTTTAACATAGCAGCATAAGAGGCACGAATGCTATAAACCAGGCATGACTGGACTGCTAAGAACCATGATTCCTATGGCGGCAGAGACAAGTATTAAATACGTATTCCAGTTAGCTTGACTGTTAACAGTGCGTTCAGTATGATGGTCAGCACCAGTTATAGTTGTATTTGCCCCCTTCTAAGTCCAAACAAGAAATCTGAGCTAATGCTCATGAGACGCGCGAGAGCCTATGGCAATTACTTTTCACAGGTAATCTTAGTCTATGTCCATCCATTTCGTCGCAATCCACTCTTATGCAGGGAAAAAATGCAAAAAAAATTAATTAAAATCTATATTTTAGGGTTTAAGGTCATTCAAGATCATCGATGTTGACATTTATAAGAAGCTCGTCGCCAGTGCTTATTAACACAACAGCGGATAAATAACCAGTTTTTAGAAGGGTACCCCTCTTTGACACACACGTGCGCAGGCCTTCTTGAATCTAGAGGGTCCGGACTTGGACTGCTAAAATCTACATTCAATGCTGAAAATTTCATATGCAGGTTGTCTTGGTTATCTCCAGCAATTTTGGTGCAATTCACTCTTGAAATGCGTGTTGCAGCCCAAAATCGCAAAAAAAAATTCACTAAACCCCCTATTTTGAAAATTCAACGTCATCCATGTTGACATTTCTAAGAAGCTTGTTGCCAGTGCTTGTTATGATAAGCAGCACGTCTGGGCCTATCTGCAACCATTTTCACGTTAGATGAGCCAATAGCGGTAGAATAATGTCTTTTTAGGAGGGGTGCCCCTTTTTCGCCCCCTCATTCATGGAGACCCCTTTCACCCAGTGGCATGAAATTTCGTAATGAAATACTACAGACACTAAGCTATCATATGGTGAAAACCTGAAGTCTCTATTTCAACTGGTCTTGAAACAGTACTGGGTCGTGACAGACATAATTACCATAGTTAATACGCGCTATGGCTAGCTAGCTAGCTCTCACGCGTAAAAACAATTGGGAGCTTATTTTATGTGATGCATGTGTGTTGCCAATTTTACAACTGTAATAGGTTACAAATATATACTGACCACAATATATTACACTTCAGAATGTACAACATAGTAATTACAATCCCAGGATCTCCGCAGATTTCACCAATCTCGGGATTGGCGGTGGCCCAGTGCCATGATTTCAGGATTACAAAAATCATTGAAATAGTACTTTTTCAACTAGTGTGTGATAAAATGAGAATTTTAGCCCATCTTATGTGCATAGATCTCCTTGCAGGGCACTGGAGGTTGCACTTTTAGTCAATCACTCACCAGGTGGCCTACTCCATTCTATGCAGTTAATGTAGTCTAGTAGGGCTACTATAATAAATAATGACCAATATGGAAGCCTAATCCTGACAATGGGATCCTGGAATCTTAATCCGAGAACTGGGAAATCAATCCCGGGATTGCAATCAATAGTGCACAGTTGGTTAGTGTAAAGTGCACGGGTATTGCATGCAGAGTTGAATTTATTTACACATCACATAGCACATGCTAACTGCAACAGATCACCAGAGCAGAGAGACAGGACCTAAACCCAGTGGCTTCTATCGCTATACCTGGGGCCGTATGCATAACAACGTCGTAACTTTACTTCCAAACTAAAATCGAATTACGTCGGACATAGTGCTAAGTCGGTATGCATAACGATAACGTGGCACTAGTCAAACGCCTACGTCCGAACTAACTCTAGTCGCTCCAGCGACCTGTCATAAATATTTAGTCCGTCGTTGTCAATGTAAACTAACGTCGCTATGGAGAATCTGCAATCACGTCACGCGGCGTAAAAAAACTTCTGGTAAATCAATTACACTATTGAAACTAATTGCAGTATCAAAAAGTTGCTGAATAAAACTTTTATCGTTCGATAAATTTCATTTATTCGCATCGCGCATTCTTACTTAGCCCATGGAGCTGTAACTAGGCTCGAGCATGCCCAAGACTGCAGCAGATGACAAGTCAGGCCATATCGGTATCTATTTTTAGCTGTAGGCTGGCCGAGGCAGAGTGCGTTTAGCCAGGAAATTCCAGAGTCAAACTACCCAACGTCAACTACGTCGGTAGTAGTTAGTCGCTCGCTACGACAGCGTTTTGCATGTTGTCAAACGCAACTTTCTAGTTTGGAAGTAGTTAGTCGCGACGTAGACCTTACGTCTAAACTAATCTATGACGTTGTTATGCATACCGCCCATGGTGGGCACAGCTTGTAACCAGTGAAAAATAGGAGGAAGTTTTGTTAAGAGTGTAGATCAAAACTGCTTCTCTATTTTTCGCAGGGCAAGCTATGTCCTTACAAAATCGTCACTATTTTGCTGGGTAATCTACATCCATAACCCAACTCCCCCCTATTCTTTACTATTCCCCTTTCTTTCATATACACCCTTAACAAAACTTCCTCCTAAAAAGGGAAAGGAGCCCAAAAGGGGGGGTGGTACTTAAGTCCAAAAGTGGGGGGGACTTGAGTCGAAATGTAGAGGGAAGTTGCACCCCATTTCAATTCCAGATTTGGGTGACAGAAGCCACTGCCTAAACCAACGCCTAGAGATGCCACGTGGACTCTTTGTCGTGGGATCTGCTAAGATGGTCGGTATTTGCTAATGTCGAAGTCCTGTAGCTGCCACTGCTGCGACGGTTTGCCATTGCACACCGCTGCAACAAAACAACATCAAGCACCAATTAACAACAATGCAACCACATAATACAACACAACTACATGTGGTTGGTGGCTCAGTGGTTAGGGCGTTGGATACGAGACCGAAAGGTCCGCGGTTCAGTGCCCAGCCAATGCACTACTAAGTAACAGCCTTAGGCAAGTTGTTCACACCCACCTGCTTGTGTAGGTGCAAGTGTCTAGTGGTTGGTGTCGACTCGTAACTTTCAGGTTGCAGTTCGATTCTCACTGCCGGTCATTTGCAAGCAACCTTGAGGAAGTTGCTAATCTGCTGAGTGCTCAGACCAACTCAGCCTCCTATCCTTTGTGGGACGGGAAATGAGTAGTAGCTTACGGGCTACGGGGTAAAGGCCTAGTTTGGCTGATTGGGGCGATGGTATGTCTGCTAACTGTAAATCGTGGGTCCAATTGTTCGTTGACGCGGGCAATGGATGGCCGCATAGTGCACTGTAGTATCATTAGCTCATGCCAATTAACTTTGAAAATTGTAAAGCTCTTCACGGCTACTGTAAGAAGCACTATAGCAAGTATTGGACTTTACATTTACAAGCAGACCATTTTGGGATGTATAATATTTTTGCAAATATGGTGTTTGACTGTGCAGTAAAAAATGATGCTGAAAAAACTTACTGTTAAGTAAGTAAGTAATTTATATAGCGCGTTAAGTGTAACAACCTTGAACGTGCTCGATGTGCTAGTAAAATGAGAAGCAAAAATGTTTTAGATGACGTCTGAAAGTAGGTAAACAGTGTGAACTGCATTTGAGAGTGTTCGGCAGAGTGTTCCAAGTAGATGGACCAGCATGTCCAAAAGCATGGCTTCCATAAGTTGCCATCCTGATCTGTGGAACCTGCAGCTGACCACGGCTTGTAGATCACAGATGTCTGCGGCCGTCAATGCTGGCGACTGGCTGGCAGAGATCGATCAGGTATCCAGGAGCCATGCTGTGTCGACACTTGTACACCCGAATGCAGTCAGTGACATCTAGCCAGAGGAGACGCAGAGGAGGTTCATGTTAGCAAGTGGTTTTCTTTCCTGTTCAACAACTCTTCACACATAAATGCATCAAGTGCTCACCTAAAGAAGGAGTATCGCGATCAGTTAGCGACGGCTTGTCAAGGCACTTGTTACTCTGTACATGGCGTAAAGCTGACGTCTACAAAATCACACACCATTTACAGTGACCAGTTCATCTCAAGAGGCACAAGCAGACAGGCTTTTACATACAGACTACTGAAGGTAAAAGGTAAAGGTCATCAATTTGTATAGCGCATCATCGCGAGCATGCGCACGCCTCTAATGCGCTTTCGTCACTAACCAGAGTCGCCTGCCGCACGGCAACCGTGTGCAGCCTACAGACACAGGCTGGCGCAGCGGCCGGCTAGGCAACCCCAGTCAGCTGTACCAAGGTCCCCACCTTCCGTAACCCATGTAAATGAGTTACTACTCATTTTACCATCCCACGGAAGGT
>Ga0209671_1008920_pt1 | contig 10498 bp, 9 predicted proteins | sample WorMetHERISLAND2_2_FD_187401 | JGI IMG/M metagenome (GOLD analysis project Ga0209671, IMG submission 187401) | Marine gutless worms symbiont microbial communities from Max Planck institute for Marine Microbiology, Germany - Olavius geniculatus... | ecosystem: Host-associated > Annelida >...
TCTCCGAACTGCATAGGGATATCGACAAGCGGTAAATGGTGTTATCAAATACAGTTAATTCCGCGTTGAATAAAAAAAATTGTGTGAACTTCATTCCACTAACATCAGAGATTACGCGGCTAATGTTTACCCACCAAAATCAAATTTTTCGGAAGGCCATATTTCGGCCTCTAGGGAGTGCTGCGCCCCAAAATTTTTACACACGCTAGAGAATGACCAAGTCTTACTAGCGCAGCCCCCACCGGGGACAGGAGCCCCCCTTACAACTTTTTTCAAAGGGGGGTTAAAAATTGGCTTGAAATGCAATAAAGGAGCGCTTATAACTTTGGAGTTAGGGGGTGTAGCCCGACGAAACTTTGGCACTTGACATGTCTCTAGGTGGGGGTGTTAACGCAAGTACAACTTTTGGGGGCACCACCCCCCTTAAAATTTGGGAGGGCAAAAAACGTGCAAAAATTGGTGCGATTTACGACAACTTTCGAGTTTGAGCGCAAATATCTCTGGAAGCGACGAAGATAGCGACAAAATCTAAACGACGTTGATGAGCACGATCTTTTGTGCGTTGAACAAAAAAAATTTTGTGAAATTCGGTCCACTACGAACAAAGTTATAAGCGCTCATGTTGACCTGCCCTAAGTCGACAATGCGCATTTGGCGTATACCAATGCATTTGAGTTCGGGCCACATGACTTTGATGCCGGGGAAATTTTACTCCCCCCCCTCTAATTTCCCCCAGTCGGACTTAGGGCGCCGGGCGGACTCAAGTTGGGCTTTGCCCCAAATTTCTAGTAATTATCATATTCATTAGCAGCAGCTCACTTGAAAGACGTTGCTTCGATGTCCTGAATCAAATGTGAAAAACTGCTTAGACTCTGCCCACTTCCAGACAACAATATTGAGATCATCTGATCCACTAGCCAGCAGTATTCCTGCAGTGCAACAACTTCATATCAGTCTGCTGCTTTGTTAACAAATCAACAATTATATGGTTGCCAAAACAAAAGAATAATGTAGGTTACAACAAAGAGCGTTGATCAAGTGGACAAAAACTTTTAAATAATTATTAACAATTAGTTATTAACAAACTGATGCTCAACAGAAAAATAAAAGGTGGCATATAAGTGAAACATGTATATGCTTTACGTCAGTATTTTCAACCTTTTTGCTGCAGTGGAACAAGCGTGGAGGTCACTCACGGAACCCCATGCATTGATCCATGCGTCCAGCGACGTACGCAAGGTATAGAAGCTACAGACTCATTTCCCTAGCAGGGCAGAGCCCCATGGGGACAACAAAGCAGGCAAAAATGACCAATTATAATATAAAACTTGACCGCTCCGTAGCTCCAAGATGGGTTTCCCATGAAGAGCTATATCATTTAACCATTAGTAGGCAACAATAAGTTACTGTATTTAACCAAACATGACAGGCGAGGTGGTCATCGACGGCCACTTAGCCTCAGCCACCAACCCAGAAAATTTATCACGTGGACGCCCTGGCACATAAGGGCCTATGCGTCTTATTTATTTTCTTTAGCAGAGTGTACAAAAAATTGAATTAACTAAATAAATGGTCAAACAATTTTGGAATCATAACCCTAATCAATACGCTCTTCTTTTTTTCTTCTTCATTTCCAATAATGCACTAATCCACGGATTTGAGTAATGTCGTGCATAGGTGCTGACGTTATAATATAAACCTGGACTCTGCAATGCAAATATGCCAAAATTACTAACAACAAAAATAATTAAACACAGTAGATCTATGCAAAAATAGACGCGCAGAAGCGCAATTTCGTTCGGTGCTGATTTTCTACGACTTTGTCTGGCGTGCCTTCGCTCGCTAAGTTATTTTTACTGGCTAGCTGCAGAACCCTTGGCAGATGCTTGCAGAACCCTTGGGTTCCGTGGAACCCCAGTTGAAAATCACTGCTTTACGTAAAGCCCCAGTCACACCAGATGCACGCATGCAGAACGTGTGAGATGCACAATACAATTAGTTATGCGTCTTTGTGCACCCAACTTTTGTCCATATTTTGTAAAAACTATAGTGAGTTCACAGCAAATATACAGTGTACTGCTAGCGCACTGGGCATATGCAGGGTGCATACTCAGCATTTGCATTGCATACATGCTAAAATCAGAAGAAATAGGCCACATCCTGGTTGTCTTTGGGACGTTTTGGAAGAGTATCAACATCGGGGAAACCTATATTACCATTTTTAAAGCATTCTTTAGCCCAGAAGTACTGCAGATCTGAGCGTTTCACACTGATCCTATTCCGTCGATGTCTGCCCAGATAAACTTGCAGTCAGCATCTACGAGTGCCATAAAGACAACGGAGTAGAACCCTTTGCAGTTGTGACTGTTGTAGGGCCTAGTATATGGAACCGCTGTTTGAGAGACACTTGAAGTTGATGTGCTTGTCATCAATTGCACCACAAGTAAGGGGGGGGAGTTCTACGTCTCCATGGGTGTTTGCTACATCTCAGTCGACGAACATACAATGAATATCGAGCGAGTGCTCTGCACGTATTGCGTGTATCGGGCATTGGTCCATCGCTCCCTGCATATATCCAACGTCCTTCTGGCGTCCTTCTGATGTGTACATTTATGCATCAAGTTCCGCACACGATTTTGAACGTGTTTAAAATTGTGCGCGAAGCTCGACGCACCAAGCAAATGGTCATGATCAAAAACGTTGGTGCAGCATGCTCGACAAATGAGTAATGAATGACGATGAACAACGGCGCACAAACCATTTTTCAGTGCACTCCTCATGCATTCTTCATGCATTCACCTGGTGTGACCGAGCCTTAAATTAAGTAATTAGAGTTGAAAATGCCAAATTTTAAACTATACCATCTATGATAAAATCATTTGTTACTGCCTAATTAATGCCAAACTAGTACCAACATTCAGTGTTAATACAAAACTTACAAATGCCAAATGCCAAACTTAATGCCAAATTCGAAGAATAATGCCAAAAAGCTACAGAACTACCAAACTGAAATTTTTACAGCCAAGAAATACCAAACTTGAGTTAATTGGCATTTAAAAAATTCCTGTTGGCAATGCCAGTTAAAAACGCCTGTTAGCAACCCATCCCATGCATCGGTGCAACTGCAGCTGCCGGCTCTGCAATCCATTGGTCAAAAAACAAGATAAGGTACTGCTCATGACAAGCTTCAATAAAGACTGTAAATAACAATGCCTAAACAGAGCAATAACTAAGAGAATTACCTGCATCATTAAAATGTAGTGCATTAACACAGCCGGTGTGTCCATCAAGCTTGCTGTAAAGCTGAAGCCGACGAACAAGACTCAGACTTCCACCGGCCTTGCATGAGAAACGTCCCGGTGCCACCCGTCCAATGCCGAACTCTCGACTACGCTCGGCTGTTAACGGGTTCCAACTATCAGCCAAACGAAGGCCAGCATACACATCAATTGCATCAATGATTGGTTCATCAACATCTTGCTGGTTTCCTTCATCAATCTGCTTTACTTTCTCTTCACTAATGACGTTCTCAGCTGCTGTAACATCGAGACCGTCATTCCCTGAGGACTGGCTGCAAGCTGCAGTGCAATGTGACGCATCAGGGTGGGGTTGTACGTTGTCTAAGCCGACATGTAATGGATCTGCATCGGCAGAGTCAGCGTCTGTATGATTCCTGCAAACGTCATCGCATTTGTCGTCAACTTCATGAGTGCAGTTGTCGCCGACATTGCAACCTGATGCCACATTACAGTCAGCAGACAAGAGGCTTCCGTCAACACAGCAGTCGCTGCAGACTCCCACAAGATCACTGTCAGCTGCCGGCTCTGTTAATGATGAGTTCTGGTGATCGTCTGCACTTTGATCCATCATCAAAGAATCCTATCCAGCATTTAACATATCAGCCATTCTCCACCTGCTGAAGTTGCCTTCTACAAAACATAATAAAATTTTTAAAACTCAAGCAACATGTTGACTATCACAGCATGTGAAGGATAAATAAATTGTCACACAATCAGACCGTTGTTTGTCTGTGGTCCCTTTCTCTGACCACAGATGTCATCTAAGTTGTCAAGCAAAACATAACCGACGACACAATTGAGCCATTCTGTGTTTGATATGGACCGCGTATCGACATAAAAACGACTCCGCTGTCCGCGATATAATTATGTGTCAAATGATGTATTACTGACAACTAATGCTTCCCTACTTCATTACTACGGCTATCATTACGTCCCTGATCTTATCAATAACACTGTAATACGACACAACGAAGCACGGCAATACAATACGTGACAACAAGTTTACCTAATGTCTATACTAAGCATTAAATATTCCTATTTGTACAATGTGACAAAACAATTACCTTTATGACGCTGTAAAATGCAATAATTGACTAACAAAATAACGTCACTACATAACATAAACAAACATTCTAGGTCATTTATATTTATATAGGTCGGGTCAAAACTTTGATAAATGTAAACACCAAAAACAACCCATTGCTTTTGGCCGTCGTAATACGTTACGTAAAGCATGTGATCGATAGGACACACCCAGTTGTTTGTGGTTTTGTTTACATTTCGGTGAATTTTTTGTTTATTGTCGTTCTTTTGTAGCGGATATATGTAGCTAATTAGTGCCATATTCATGCGTCTATGAAGTACGTGTGCATTACTTTTGCATTACTTTTACAGTAACGCTGTGTATACTGTTGATTACTACAGTATCAACTATTGTTTGCATCACATGCCACAAGTGTTCCTGGTATTGCGTCACAGAAAACGTTAAACAGTGGATTGGGAAAAACTAGAGGGTGACCATTGATCACCGGAAAACCTGACCTATTGTCAGCCTAGCTAATGCTCTCAGTGGTAGTCCAGCGTCAGCAAACGTCAATGCTCGCACCGGCAGCAATTCCTACCGCACCGGCATCAGATCACCGCACCGGCGCCTAAAACGACCACTTCGAGCATGGCGGCAGCTGCAGGTTCGGTCGGTGAGGTCGGTGCGGTGTTTCGTCGCATCCAGGACGGAAGACTGTGCGACCAGGCGCTATTTTCCATCCGGTCACTTCTGTAGTTGGTGCTGACTGTGTCATTGCAAAGTGTTATTGTGTGTTTCTTCTTGTGCAAAAAATAATTGAGTGACACTGCAGTGGTAGCTGCAGAGAAAGTTGTTTGCTATAGTTGTGTTTTACTCAAACTAACTTAGTTTTTGCTTTATAGCTAATAGTAGATGTGCGCATACGGTAAAACTTCTAATAAACGCCTCTGGTGTTTATTTGTACATTTGAAAAAACACCCCCCCCCCCGGCGTTTAATAGAAACCCAGCACTTATTAAAGTCGGCGTTTATTTGTATCTTGTACAGTCGTCAAAATACTGGTACCCGTCCATCAGGGAAATTAATGCATAATTTTTATTATACAACAAACTTTCATTATCATCGTGATTAACATTAATGAATAGCCGGAAGCAGGCCAACTTTAAATCTTGCCATTAACAAACGTCAATGGCCCAAGTTCTGGTTTCATATACATTGTTGTGGCAACCTATTCTGTTTATCGTTCATCAGAAAAGCTGGTGATCATGATTGCTTCTAGTGCCTCCACTTGTGCTAGTCTTACGTCTGTGTCAGCTGGTGACCTCAGCCGACAAGGGCAATCATTGACTGAACTGAACTGAATTGAACTATTGGAAACAAATCGGCATTGGTCCAAAATAGGATACCCTGATTTAAGCAATATGATGTATTTCAGCAGACTCACAATTATGATTTTTACTTGTTTTTCACATTTTTTTCTGTGATCGTTTCGGGTTAGGGTTAGAGTCAGGTTTGAGGTTAGGTTTAGGTCGATCTTGTTTATTTGCACAACCATTATTAAAAATTAAACAGAAAATGGTTGCCCCGTGGTATATTAGCATTGCGTTGCAATTTTTAAACAAAGTACTGAAGGTTTATGAAGTCAATTAATTTCAAGATAACTGCAAGGTTAAAACAACAAAACTGAATGTAAAGATTCATTTTGAGTCTGCTGAGATATGCATCATTGCTTAAATCAGGGTATTCTATTTTGGACTGGTACCAAAAAATCAACTATTACAGCCATGCTATTTAGAGGCTTTATATTCTGATTGTAATGACATACTGATTTATTCCTAGTACTTTAGTCATATTTTCAGTATCAGTGCTTTTTTAGATTAGATTGGGCTTAGAAATTGTTTTTGATTATTTATTTGTGAATTATGTTAGTTTTGATGTTTGACGTATTGTTTGTGTGTCAGTAACAGAAGATTTGCAGCTATGGCAACGGGATATGTGCTGCTTGTTGCATTAAGTGCCATTGTGGTTCACTGCAAGCCTTTTCCTGACTGGCTTGTTACACGAATCTCAACACCAACAGAACTGTTGCCTGTTGGATCGGGAAGGTTTCGGCTGACAAATGGACTCATTTCCAGGGATTTCGTCATAAAGCCTGACTTTACCACTGTGGAGTTCTACTCACATGAGCGCAATGAATCAATATTACGTGCTATTAGGTGAATTATTTGTTTTATACAGGCACTTGCGATCATTAGATTTTTAACTGGCTTATTTTTTGACCCAAATCAATCGAATCAAACAGATCACAGCTGTACAGTGTACAGTGTAGAAGCAATACGGTCAATAATTTTTGTAAGGCAATATTTGTATGATATAATCAAGACCATTAAGTTATGGCATGTGGAAGCTGCCTGTTGTATTTTTCATCTCTTTATTATTAGGCCATCCCTGAAATGAAGGCCTACTCACTCATTTACTATTGGTCTTAGGCCTACTGGTATAATTTTGAGCTGCAGGTGGAGATAGATAATGTTGCTACATCACTTGACGTTGGTGCAGTTTTTTCTTAGAACCAAAACCGACCAACCACGAAAAATGTGATTTCGCTGATTTCGATATATTTTGAATGTCGCCTGTGATTTTATGTTTTAACTTTATTATTGTCATAGTTGATTTTCACTTAGCAAAAAAAACTGGAAAATGTTGCAGCCCTGAAGCGGTGATTGACATTGATGGAGTGTATTACAATGTGGGTGGTTTCTTGACTGATGCACCAAGAGCTTACCTCAACCGCACGGCACTCGCCAATAATTCAACCTTCGATCCGAACGCATTCCACTTTGTCTCATTTCAGACTGGGAAGCCAGAAGTGCCATTCCATTACCGGCCACGTCGTGGAGCTCCAGATGACATAGTTTGGCCGCCAAGTGGACTGAGGCTCGATGTCAAGTTCAAAGCTCCATTCTGGGCTCCTCGATATCATCAGGTGACTTCATGTTTGCATGTTTTTCTTTCCCCTGAGATTGCATATATATGGTGTTAAGAAGTGACATTAAAGTGTTCGAAAGCAATCACTGCAGTTTGTATTTATCATATCATACTAGTATTGTTTGAATTGTTTAAAGTGTCTTAAACGACAGACTGCTGATAGGCTTGCCTCACTGTATATTTCGTATGTCAAATAATTATGTTATATGAACAGAGATGCAGGACTGATGCGAAGGGTTGTTTGAAGGTCAGAAGTAGGGATGTGCTGCATTTCATGTAGTCTCAGCTTCAGCGGGTCTTGAAACTAGTCGTGGCTTATCAATTTGTCATCAGTTACTTGAGTGATTTGATGACTTGAAGCTGACTGAACTGAGAACACATGATTACAGAGTGCTTATTCATGAATAGTTATGTTCAAGTTAATGTTGTGTTATTTCACATAGACAATCAATTGTTGCAAATTTTGTTTTGAATTTATTCTTCAATCTGCCTAGCTTTGAGAATGTAAGTCATTTTTCTGATGGTTGAAATGTGGTACATTCGTAGTCAAGAGTGTTGGTGCTCTCTCTAGCATTGTTATTTTGATGCTGGCAGTACTGTCAGTTGCTGTGATCTACAAAATGTTGAAGGCCGACTACAGTGAAAAATGACCTTTGTGAGTTTAATGTATTATTTTCAGATAGTAGACCTCTACTAAAGACTACATGCACGATACCAGTGCAAAATGTTTGATGATAAATGTGTAGTTAATGTTTAACCGGAATCTGCTGGGAACCAGCTACAAGGAATTTTGTGACGTCACAAAATTCCTGGTAGCTGGTTTTCGTTCACTTGTATGGTGATGAAGACTTTTGCCTTCTTCGCCGTACGGGTGAATGGGAACCAGCTGTGGTTCAAGGATCTGCACATCTCTGGTGGTGAAGCAGTCAAAAATTCCGTTTTTCAGTTTATTTTTTGTTTATCTGCTTGTTGTATATGTATATAATGTTTTTGCATCTTACTTCACATTTAATGGTTAAACAATTAACAGTTTTTAATGTTTTTATGAGATTAAACGTTGCATTTTGCGCGTTTGTGTTGTCTGCTACAATTTTCATACCCATGCGCAGTTTCCAGTTTTGTGTTAAGTGTGATTGATAAATAGAAACTAATTCAGTTGATTAAAGTGCAATTTTTGCATATAATCTTCATTTAAAGTATATAAATGAATTGCACATCTGAAATCTACATGTTACATTTGTTCAAACTGCGTCAAAAAAAATTTTTACTGTAGGAGGCCCTTAAGCATTGGGCAACCTGGCTAACTTCATAAGTCAGCACTCAAACAAGTTCACCTATATCAACCCACTTGCTCTTATACTTGCAGTCATCTGTTGGTCGAACCTTTAATTTATACATCAGTACCGGTAAGTCGTAGCACTTCTAGTTACTCTCTTCTGCATATGTGGAATGCCATTTTTTTAGATATCTATAAAACTTCTGACCTTGCTGAGCTTTGGTTTTTAATCTGCATTATTTGTTGCCGATAACTGCCCACACCTTTAATTCTGCCAGTTTTATTGACATTTTGTGCACTGCATGTTGTACATTTTGTGTGCCATTTGGAATGCATGTATATATCCGTGCAGATGGTGACAGTAGTTGTTCACTGGGAGATGTATGATGGAATACCTCTCATGTCAAAGTGGGTGAGCATTTCTGGTTCACCGCAAGTCCAGGACAAGCTGAAGGTGTTTGTGGTATCGGTGGAGTACCTGGCAGTGAACTGGCCGTGGTCACAGACTGGCTATGGCTGGCTCCATGTTGAAAATGACGTCCCACACACCACTGTGCAGTGGACCACTGATCCTGTAGGACAGCTGGCCGGTGCATTTCAGGTTGGATTTCACAGACTGTTGTGTTTGGAGTTTTTAGTTAGTTTGGTAAGCGGTAGCAGTGTTTGAAACGAGGATCTCACCGATTGTCTGCTAGGGATGCTGATTTATAGTCAAAATTTGTCTTGAAGTGTGTGCATCATTTTGTTGCAAAAATATGCACAAGTGCTCAAAGTATGGGTATGCTAAAATATGTGGCATACACATACAGACCCAGTGTTATTTTGGTTCATATGTTATTGGAGTTTTGACCCTCCGGGCCCCCCTTCTCTTCCTTCAGGGCTTTGTCTAATACAGTGTTGCTGTGTGGATGTCCCTTCTTAATGGAATCTGATACTGATATCATCCAGTGACTTTTCCTGGGTGCATGACAGTAACAGAAAGATATATGGACAGACAGACCACGCCGTGCTATCATGTGTCTCAATACTCACTTTTGGTGGTACTTATATCAGTGGTAATCATTTTTGAATTTATTGTTTGCCAGTGCAAGTACAAAATGACAATATGGTATGTCCGCAAAGTGGCAGGAACAACTATGTGTAGACAGAATGTGTGCTTTCAGTTTCCACAAATAATTAAAAACTGAAGAAGAGATGTGTATTGCTGCAATGCTGCGTGTTTGTTTCAGCCGGTGGTGAACTGCAGCTACCCTCAGTCTTGTCGAGTTCTGTTGTCAGACGGCTTCGAGTCATTCAAGGTACATGAGCTCGTGGTCGGAACATCGGACCAGGAGAGATTCAACATGGCTCTGAAACGCAAGATGCGTCTGCTGGCCCCGCACACGCAGGAAAACCCCATCTTCTTCCACATGATCTCCGAGAACTCCACGATGTTCCGTGATGTTGTGGATCAGATGGCAGACGTTGGGTTTGAGATGATTATTTACAGCTTTGGGTCCGGCTTTGACCTGGAGTCTGATAACGACACCTACCTGCAACAGGTATTCGCCTCTTTCTGTCTTTATTTTTTTGAGAAGATGCAACATTACAGTAGGTACATTATCATATGGCAGGTGTAATACACGTGCTTAGAAACAGAACAGTAAGCTATGCTAACAGCAGCCTCAGACTACGTCTAATCTAAAAGGATATATGTACTTGCTAAACTAAAGGGAATGTCAGACGAACGACAAAGTCGGCCAATATTTTCATCTGCTACTTTGTACGATATCAGCTAGCATAACAGCCGGATGCAGATTGCAAAATAATACTTGCATCACTTTTTTCTGCATCTAATGAACGAAAATAAATAACAAACACAATAAATAACTACTATAAATATTCATCTTCCGTTGTAAACAATCACCATGGC
>Ga0209671_1008922_pt1 | contig 10495 bp, 7 predicted proteins | sample WorMetHERISLAND2_2_FD_187401 | JGI IMG/M metagenome (GOLD analysis project Ga0209671, IMG submission 187401) | Marine gutless worms symbiont microbial communities from Max Planck institute for Marine Microbiology, Germany - Olavius geniculatus... | ecosystem: Host-associated > Annelida >...
CCCTGTGCCCCTTGCCCCCACGTTGCCCCCTGCAGCTTCATAATTTCTAGCGCCGCCCAAGTTACTCATCGAACAGTCAAAATACATTTCATATAGCGCCAAAGTCGCAGATGAATCAGAGCCAGAACCTTATAATAATATATTCACGTTCTAATACCACATAATTTTCATTTGTTCGTTTGCTTGTGACAGTAAGTGAACGTTCATGACTTTTCTACGTTTTCGCCAGTGGCGTCATTTCAGTAGCCTAAATCATTGGGGGGGGGTTGCAGTAATCTTTCGGAGACTCAGTCTACGTAACGTCTCGTTTTTGCAGCAGTAACAATGTTTCAAATGTACAATTTACAGGGGAAAATAACATCATAAATCCTTGCGGGGTCCGTAAACCCCTCCATCCCCCTCTCCCCCTCCCGCTAAATGACGCTCTGGTTTTCGCGACGTTACGTTACTTGCGTCGTGTGAACTATTTCAGTACTATGTCTATAATTCTGCCGCCTGTCTGTCAGTCAGTCTGTCTAATTTCTTTCCATCTATTGGCTGGCGAAGCTTCAAGCTATAAGCGACCCTTATTGTTAGGCAGTGTCTGTCTGTGGCTGAGTATGTCTGCCGCACAGACAACGTTCGCTCTAACCACATCGTCTACCAGCTTGTTTATCACATGTGAAATTCGACGACTGAACGAATCACCACACTATGCACAAAAAACGACAAAGACATTGCTTTCTATGTTTTTCATACGGACTCGTGTCAAATAAGCAAAGCTACCGTATGCTCTACCACAATTAGCCAATATTACACAGATTCATAATCGTATTTCGTACGTACGGACGTATGCAAGGTCCGTTAACTGCAGTAACAACAGAAATACACAAGCGATAAATACAGAACATAGCAAAAAACGGAATTAAATATTATTATAAACAGCGGACGCTGCAAAGTGAACAAGCATATTAGTCCGGTGCACCGCCTGTCTCTGCAACACTGTTACGCTGAGGGTAAACCTAATTACACCAAAATCCCATAGAAAAATTGCTAGCATCACACCTGCAATTCACACGCTGTTGCAAGCTAAGCAATGACTCCATCAAGTACAACTGACTTCACGAGAGCTAACTCAAACGGTACAGGTACATGCAGATGCATAGGGACTACAAATGCAGGACACATCACACAAAGATTACAGAAATACGCAAATTAACAGGACCATGACCACAACAAAATGTCTAAACACCCCACTCTGTCAAAGCAAAAGGGGTCCTGTTTATTAACGCACATAAGTTAGCCAGATGATTGAAATTTTTGCGTATAAAGAATCAGACTGTTCAATGCACGTATAACAGCGCTGTTGCTTATTTCATGCTATATCAAGAAAAAATGGTACGTCAGTGTGGAGGTTGTGGTGTGTTGTATTTGCTTCGTTTCTACTGTCCGTTGTACTTCCAACACGCTGCAATGATACAAGGATTGCCAAGTTCCTTTCTCTAGATAAAGTGACATAATTATGTAAATTATATGCTCACTAAATAGCAAAATGTCTCGCAAAAAAATGTACGGAAAACTTTTAGATCTGGCAAAGTAATGGGCAAAGAGAAAATGGCCCTTACAAATACAGCACATGTAAGTGAAGAAGATATTCGCAGATTCAGACGATGACTGAGTACAAAGTACGTATTCTCACATGCATATAGACAGCTGTGAAGCATGAATGTCATATATACTCAATGCAATAGCTTGGCTGTACAACATTTAAAATCACAACGTCATGCAGACAATGTTTAATTATCTGCATTTTCATCAAATAACAACAGAATGTACGATTTCAAATGATAACATAACGATATGTGAGAAACTTTAACACCGTGCATAAGCCGAGTGCATATGTCAGCACAGATAGTGAATGAGTGAGTAGGGTTTAATGTCCCACCCGACACAATATAGGTCATTTCGGGGACGGCCTTTTCAGGCAAAATGCACACAAACACACAGTAATGGAACGGTAAGTTTAACCTTTACAGAAACACAAAACACAAAAAAACAAGCTAAACCCAAAATTGTAAGAACTCCATTATATGCATGCATATGTAATTAACATAATGGTAGTTCAAATAATCTTCCCTGTTATCCTCCAGACAGTCATCAATCTCATAATGCTGTCTATTGGAGGAGTAGTCAATGACATCTGAAAATAACATGCTATCTACAGAAAATTACAAGCGAACAATGCTATCTTGCGGAATACAGACAATCATAAGTCCATATGAGGTTCCGTTTGTGACACTGACTTGGCTAGTGTAGAGGCAAACAAAGATAAACAGTAGCTGTGGATGCATTAGTGCTATGCGACTTTGAAAGAAGTCTCTGCGATTGGCTTCATACTCATTTCTTGGTTTTACATTCATTCGTAAGCTCATGGAATACAGCAGAAGACATAAGCGGCATCAAATAATTAACGCTTAGACTGCCAGATATATGAAACAACAGTTGATAACAATGAAATCACAATAAACGATACAACCTGCTTCCACTGTTTGTTACACAACCAAAACACTAAACTACTACTACTGTCAATCTCCACCAAGGTGAACACAGTAAACGTTGGTGGAGATGAAGTAATCGCTTTTTCTGTCTGAATGTCCACGTCTGAATGTCATAATGCAGCTGCACCTGCATGACGTCACAATAGCAATGACGCCATTCTACAGCACAAGAAGCAACGCTGGCATCTACTATTACTTCTCCTTCCCTTTCCCCTGTCGTGAAGTGGCCCTCCCCTTCTTCCTCCCCTTTTCTTGTATTTACCCTTGACCGACCCCTGTTGCCATGACAACAAAATTTGGAACAAAATGGACTATAACTCGGCTTCTTCAAGATATATCCGAGATCTTTGCGTAGTAGTTAGCAGTAGTAGTAGTAGTAGTAATGTTTAAATTATTTCACTTGGCAAAGATATGCACTCTAACGAGTGCCTTTTAGTTGTATAACCAGTCAATCAGTTACTTCATATCACAGGAACTTATCAGAACTACTGGACCAGCATATTTTACAGGCAAAATGCCTTCCATCATGTCACCCACCCAACTGCATTAAGCACTGAAAAAAATCTACATTATCATAAAAACGTACGGAAAACATGGTAAAGTACATTATGTTCACTCATATTCACAGAAGATGTACAAAAAAACTACAAACAAAATAACTACAAACAATTATCATACTAATTACCATACGTACAACGATAACGAAAAAAAAGCCTAAAAATTGCCGCAACGAACGACAGATCACTGATACAGTGATAACATTTGCGATAACGATAAGGACTCGAATACAGTGATGACAAAATAACAGATCACAACACGTATAGCCAACAGTTCACAGCAATGTACAGATTGATGTATCAAAACACTGTTTTATGACAACGAAGAACGGGGAAATGCAACAGATCTGTGTTGCCATAAAGCAAAGTCAGAGTCACAGACTGTGGTCTTTGTGTTTAAAAACAAGACATGATTGGCTGCTACATACGACTGCCATTACAACAATAATAGTTTCCTTGTGCGTTCAATGTTGAATGCTCGCTGCTGAACAAAAAGCGGCATTTTGCAAATAAACCTACACACACTACCATCTTTTAGTTTTTGTTGGCATTCACAGTCATGCCATTTTGTCCGAGAATGAAGTTTATTTTTTATTTTTTTATTTGTTTTTAGTTATTTTTCAACCACCATAATTTTTATTCGCAGATAAAATTCTCACTGCATGCAACCACTGATTAATTAACTACCAACTGTCCTACTGGATACCAAATAGTGTTTTGCACAAAAATCAGCAACCAAATCTGCAATTTTCAGCACTGTCTATGAACAAGAACAGCCAGAAAGTAGCTTTCACATGACACATAACAAGCATCACTCGTTTCCGACAATTAGCGAAAAACAGCAACTGACAGTGTAAATCAATGCAAACAGTGCTAGATGATGACAAAATACAAAGCAGCAAACCAACATATTACATACTTTACACACAGCAGATGTAGGAAATAAACATATTAGCACGAACACAAATACGAACCGAGTGATAATAACTTGAAATGTGCAATCACAAACAGTGCAACATGCAAAGACTGAGCGAAGCTGTGCCATTATAAGAAAGCTCTGCTTCTGTGTAGCATCTACTAGCATATAGTAAGTACATACAAAATGTAACCGATGAACAGCAAATGTCATCTAGCTTAGAAACAAATGAATCTGCAACAACGTCTTTGCAACCACCCAATCAAAAGTGTATTAGCTACGGTGAACCTGGCAGAATCTTCGCTGCAACTGATTTCTGCCAGGCATCTTCAAACACTGTACGATTAGAAAGTATACATCTTGACAAAATGCAGCAAAACAATGTGAAGACATACGTGTTCCATGCAGAAATTACTCTAATGAATGAAATTAATTTAATGTGTTGACACTCAAAAAACATCTCCTGACAGCAACAATTAATTATTGCAAGAACAATACAAAATTTGCACGAGAGTTATAGAAAGATCAGACACTTTGGAGATTATTCCCTCACTTTCTAGCCGCTTGACACCCTTTTACACCCTCTTGCGCTAACAATGTACTATGGTTTTCAGTAAAAAAACTGAAGAAATAAACCATCATACTCCAAACTATAATATGACTGTGGCATCAAAGCCTACATTGTATCACTCAAAGTAAAGAACTATGCGCAAACTGTGAAATGTATCGTTTCACCAAAAGTTTACATAATAAGTTTTTCTTCGTAATACTGATGGCTATTTCCTTGACACTGACCACCCCTTGACTTTAATCTTAACATCTATAGCCTCTTGATTACCTGCTCATCTCTGTCTAATTACCATTCTTACCTACTCTATCTGCTCCAATCTGTAATGACCAGAAAGCTGCTTTTAACACTCTGCTATCAGAGGTACCATCTATACACAACGTTCATATCATATACACCGTAACAGGAAAAAAAACATCCCGAACATTATCGACTGTCACTCAAAGACTGGTTTACTAATTTTAATAATTTTTGATACTAATATTTCTGGCACAACTGGCTATCAAATGACTGACCATTTTACCACCTCACACAATGTCTACTTCTGCACTACCTGAAGTAAACCGAACCAATGAAATATGCATTGAAATGAACAAAAATACGTCAAAAAGCATCCCCAACATTATCGATTGTGACTTAAAGAAGGATTAATAGATTTTAATAATTTTTGGTGCAAATATTTTTGACACAACTGCCTATCAAACGCCTGTTTTAGTTCCCACCTTACCTAGTGTGTGTTTCCGCACTACCTGGGAAAACCAAAACAAGTGATATGTGCATTGCAAAAAACAAAAAAAAACTTCAATGAATTTTATATCTTCGGAACTGTGGTTTCTAACAGCCAGTTGATTACAAAGTTTGACTGTCATGCAGCACTGTGTTAACCAGATAAATTTCAAGAATGTTGATGAATTCAAAAAATGACTGCTGAAGTCTGGATTGATCTGGAGCAGAACATAATTGACGCTGCTGTCAACGACAGGAGAAACCATCTCTGTGCCTGTGGTCACGTAATGGGCTGACACTTCGAACATTTTTTCACTGTAGCCAGTTGAAAAACAGACAACTGGATGAACTGTCAGCCAAGTGATAGAAATGTGAAAAAAATGTGTTGTATGTCGTATTTTAATTAAGAAATAATGCTTCCTTGGACAAAAATACAATATTTTGTTGGTTCTGTTTTCCCCAGGTAGTGCAGAAATAGACATTGGGTGCGGTGGAAAATTAAATGGTCGTTTGATGGCCAGTTGTGTCAGAAACACTCTTGGCAAAAATTATTAAAATCTAATAATTCTTCTTTAAGCTGCAATCAAAAATGTCCAGGATGTTTTTTTCCGAACACAGTGTAGTGATTTGCAGCATTACCCGTTTTAAGAACCAGGTACCTGGTTGCAATTACCCAAGTACCCGGACCCAGTTTTAACTTTAATGCAAGTAAAGGGAAAACGACAATAAAATGACTACTACACATCCAATTAGCCTATATTTTTCCATAATTTGGGGTTTTCGCAGAAAACGTCTAAATAATGTGTTTGTAATATTAAAAAATGTATAGTCCGGCAACAAAAATGGCTAAACCGCTGAAATTGACTTTCCCTTGCAATACTCAATTATGCCACAATTAGCTGCAAGTAGTGAGATTTTCATCGGTTTCATCAGTACCAATTACCCGGATTTAGAATCGGGTAATAAATTTTGAAACTGGGTCCGGGTACCCGGTTCCTGGTACAACTCACTAATATCATAACTGCAAGCTGAACACAGCCGTTTGACTTCACCAACAAAAGCATTAAGCCTCCACCACGAATGGCATGGCACATTCCATGCAGCAAACAGTATACCATGTCTGTATACAGAACTGACAATGGATGAACATTTGTGACTGCAACTAATATTAACAGAGCTAATCCACGTACTGGAAGTGTAAACTTCAACAGCTGAATGACCATGAGATTTTTCTACACTGATAAAAACAGTAAATCATGGGACTCAAAAGTACACAGATGAGATGGGTCATCACATGTTGTAAGCAACAAAGACTGGGTCGAGATGATCGTTGAGGAAACCATCACGTAGGTGCATGCGCTGTTTCTCACCGCGCGAGTTGATTGGGACAACGCCGGGGTCAACGACGACAACGACGCCAACAATCTGATACTGTTCTTCCAGCACTGCGCTCGTTACGAGTGGAATCACATCGGCTGCCTCGTTCTCACTGGAGTTGAGTTCCACCACCGCCACCAATAGATTACTCCATGTGAACACCGCACTGAAACACATGTACCAATGCACACTGCATATGGCACACTGCTATTTATTAGCTCGCTACAAACTTAGCATAGCTCTTACTAGTGCTGTGCGATACCTGATATTGGAGCCACGATAATGATACCATCTCAGGTATCTCGTACCGCGACACTATCCCGATCGGGATACTATCGCGATACCGGAAGTGCATATGAAACATTAGTCCACAGGCCCGTTGAGGGGGTAAACTTTTACCAGGCCCCACGACGTTTGGGGGCCCCACCGTCGCTCAAAAATATATTTACTAGGCATATTTTTATGGCAGAACGGATTATCTGAATTGCGCTAGCGTCAGTCATCAGTTATTTTTGACAATTTTCCAACAAATCTGTTTTCCTGAATGAATGAATGTATTCAGTATTCTAGCTCGCTCTGCAGAGTAACACCATTCTTATAGGGCCCTGCAAGAATGTTTTCTGAGCCCCACTGTGGCTCTTGTCGGGCCTGCTAGTCAACCCCCTGCTATCTGTCTCACGCTCAATCGGCCCCCTCAGCGAACTCGTAGAGTTGTGATAGTGTACTACTCTCTAAGGGTTATCCTACCGTTCTTGTCTATCCATCGTGATACTCCATCTGCCAACTGCCAAGACCAAGTGTCGACAGCTTTAGCAACTGAGACACATTTCTGACAGAACACTCATCCAGCCCACTCACGTGCAAAATTATTACTATTATTATTATTGTGCCACTGACAATGCATGCGGCCACATTCAGCACTCGTTGTAGCTTGTCTGTTACATTCTTCGGCGCCCCAATGAAGATTGCATTGCAGTAATCCACGCCGGATGACACGAAGGCATGGACGAGTGTCGCAGCTGAGTAATAATCATATTTATACAGCTGAAGCGGGACTTCTTGCAAAGTCAAAGCACTGAATGTAATTTCTGAAGCATTAACAGGAGTGCAAAATCACCGACTCCTACTCATAGTAATTAATTTTCGAAGACATAAATGCAGTTTGATGGACTAGCAATGCTCTGCATTCTATACCACCAACTTGATGATTACCTTTGTACAAAATTTAACTATAGAACTATTACAACCAACGATACAAATAATGCCAACCATTCACAGATCTTCTGGTGGCAGCGAATGACTGTATTTTCAATGTCCGTTGGGTGATAGCGCATGCCACGAAGCATGATTGCTTCGTCCAGCGACCCGACCACAAACACAGCATCATGTCGCTCTGTACACATGAACAATAAAACGGCAAATGTTACCACTCAGAATAAGCCAAAACAACAACAATCGAAAAAATAATGCAGAAGCATGGAAGAGGAAAAGAGGGAGACTGAAAACAGCATGAATGCATGATATCACTTCAGTTACAGTAGTGAAGCTTGAAGACGCAATCCGCCGACAACCAATCTGGATGTTCCTTGTGTGGCCTACCCATGGAACAAAGACAGCTAAAGGTAAGGCAAGACACAGGGCCACAGGCACAAGTGTAAATGACAGTGACAGCTGTTTACAATACAATGATATTGTGGTACTCATTCATTATTCAATTAATTTATGCACTGTAAGCCACAAAAACATGCTATCAAACTTCTGTCCACATCGATGCCAAATATTGACAGATTTAAAAGTCTTTCACTAAAATATTCTGTGGACGATTTGCAACAACACAACGAATAAATATCTCTCCCCACATTAACTGCATCGCTACACTACCGTGTAAAACATCAATTTTCAAAAATCACTAATCAAAATAAATACATGCACAGAAACCAACCTTCGCATAACTATAGTTCCGTGCAGCCGACGGTGAAAATTCGGTAATCCTAGCTTGCACCGCTTTTGACTGATCCACCCGTGTGACAGACAGACGGACAGAATTGCAATGGCTAAGATGCGATGAAAGCAGTAGTGCTTTCATGCGTAAAAATATAACAACTCAATCAATGCAATCAATCAGTGTTAGTTAGTGCTAGGTGTTGTAAACCGATTCCTGAGGTGGCAGCACCATCGAACAAAATGTCACAAATTACACTGTAAGATATGCAAACCGTTTCACCAAATACTGTGCATCAGAAATGTACTAAATAATAAATTATTGTGCTCACAATAAAACGAAATCGTATAACGAAAATCTGTCACTGTTTGAGTTAGATTTGTGGGAATTTGGGATAAAATACAACACCTTTATTACAGTCATGCCAAAGTGCACATAATGATAGTACCGTGGCGCCTCCTTGTGAATGATACAGACTTGTGTCGCAGTCGGAAATCGCCAAAAAATCCATAAAACCCCATATTTTGGCGTTCAAGGTCATCCAAGGTCATTGAATTCGGCGCCAATCAAAAGCCAGCATACAATTTCCTATTAGTGATTAATAGTAACCTAGGCCTTATCTAGCACCGATACTGACATACAGCGAGTTATTGGCCAAAAATCGCAAATTTTGCCCATCCCCTCTCATTTATGGCCCTCGTTCGGGGTGACCCCCTTTGAATTCATGGAAAAGCTTTATGGTTCCTGAAACTAGAGTCTTCAGGGCAGCTGACGGTGAAAATTTGGTAATTCTAGCTTGCACCATTTTTGACTGATCCACCTGTGTGACAGACGAATGGACAGACGGGCGGACAGAGAGACAGACTGACAGATGGACAGACAGACAGAATTGCGATGGCTAAGACGCACTATAGCAGTAGCTGCTTTTGTGTGTAAAAACAGATGACATTACTTTTTTAGACAGTGATAACAGAACGATCATGTAACATGCCATTTACTGACAAAGATAAGGCGTTAATTAAGAACTTACACTAGATCAAAGAATACAGTACACAGCAGCAGCAGCAGCAATATTCTCAAATCTCATACCCCCATCTGACTGTGTCATCTCGGTACGTCGAACAAAGCCGATGTAACCAGTCCGACAGTACTGTGTCTGCATGTCTCCAGTTGCCAGGTGAGCGTCAAAATGATCCTCCGTGGAAGTCTCATCTCCGTAGACTGTGAAATAACCACTGGCAGAGTGTGCACTGCTCACCCAGATCTGAGCATAAAAATATCGATGGTAGAAAGGCAAACATCATTATCATTTTCAATGACATTTCGATAAAACAGAAAACAACTTTCTATGCAATGCATTTTTCCTAACTTTTTTCCCGGTGCTTTCAACATTCTTGCAATGTTTGATAACAAATAACACCCAAATTTGTTTGCTATATTTCATTATGAAATGATATAAATGTTCAAGTAGCATTCGGAAGAACTTAGTAGTTTGTAGTTAGATTGTTTTGCTATAATCAACTGTTTAGCCCTTCTGCCCTTAATTTGCTTTAACTACGCTACAACATTCTTTGCACTGACAACTGCTCACAATTACTCACAATCACAAACAACATTCGTTCCATCGTAAACATTCTGCACTGTGACCAAGCAAAAATAATGTAGAATAAACTAGAAATTTGGGGCAAAGCCCAACGTGAGTCCGCCCGGCGCCCTAAGTCCAATTGGGGGAAATTAGAGGGGAGGGGTAAAATTTTCCCGGCATCAGTCACATGGCCCGAACTCAAATGCATTGGCATACGCCGAACGCGCATTGTCGACTTAGGGTAGGTCAACATGAGCGCTTATAACTTTGTTCGTAGTGGACGGAAT
>Ga0209671_1008924_pt1 | contig 10495 bp, 10 predicted proteins | sample WorMetHERISLAND2_2_FD_187401 | JGI IMG/M metagenome (GOLD analysis project Ga0209671, IMG submission 187401) | Marine gutless worms symbiont microbial communities from Max Planck institute for Marine Microbiology, Germany - Olavius geniculatus... | ecosystem: Host-associated > Annelida >...
CTCCTCCCTCCCTTCCATTCCTCTTTTCCTTTCCTCCCCTTTCCCCTTTTCCTTTTCCCTTCCCATTTCCCTTAGAAGTATGATCCCTTGAATCCAGGTAGGGGGGCCGGATGAGCGCCGTGAGCTCCCTCAGCAAGGTCTGGGGCGGAGCCTCAGCCGAAATCGAATTTGGTGCATATTAGCCTTAAAATATAACATCTGGTGGCAATAATGTTAATAATTTCCCTGATACACAATCTTTTTAAATAGCAGTTCGGCACAGCATATAAATGTTTACTTATCCATAAGGGCTCAAGGGGAGGGGGTCGCACGTCCGCCCCCCCCCCTTGGATCCGCCACTGTTTACAACCGTTTCTTGTCCTTGTTGCTAATTACAGAACGCATGTTTCAGACATAAAATGAAAAATTGACTTGAGCCATACCTAAACTTTGGGAGTAACAATATCGTAACATTACTTATAACCCAGAGTCATTTATTAAAGCAGTGACATAATCGACATGAACTAACTATAGACAATATGCATTTTCAGATCTCATCAGAGATGGAGACATATTCTATACGCTGAGGTAAACTTGAGTAAATCTAGCTTAGAAATAATGTATCTTGCAGGCGACTTTGGCTTGCTATATTGGCAACAACCAGACAGCATTAGCTGGGAACAGAGGGCAAAGCAACTGCCTCAGTGGTCAATGCAACGTAGGCCCTCTGTGGATACGGAGGTCAGATGAATCAAGCAAGCGACAGGCGGCGTACTACTGCAGCAGCAATCTGGGACTACAACTTGGCGACCAGCTGCAGCAGCAAAGAACAACACAGAGCAAGCTTACCAGTTCACCGGTCAACCCTACTCGGGACCAGTCAACAGAGTCAAAGAGCGACGACCACAGAGGAACTAAGACAACACTACGCCCTGTGAGCAGTACTACTGATAGAAACAGCGGCAACGACGACTGGAAACGACCTACGATCGTCTTCAACTACAATCACCGGCCAGTGTCCAGTGACACGTCGTCTAGACGCAGGCCAACGTTTGGCAGCCAGGCCAGGCTGCCTGGAACAGCGCCCAGTAACAGCACACAAACCAAGCCTTGAGCTTACAATAACAACTCCATGATGCTGCCTGTATGTTAGACAGTCAAGTAGCAGTTCTAAATATTTAATAGGCTACCATGACTTGCAATTACTATCAGTTAAACTGATGACATTTTACGGTATGAGATGTACAAAGTCAATAAAAAAAGTTACAAACCTCGAAGTTTTTGTTGCAAACTAAAACTGCTTTACACAATTTTTGTCGGTTTGTGAGACATAAAACTGTGATTCAGTTAATCTGATAATGTACAAAAAACTTGCAACAAGCATATACTACACCAATTTTAACAGAGTTTACGTATAACAGTATAAAATATAAAAAGTAAGCGAATGACTCAGTTACATGGAATGTCAACAAATTTCACTTCTAGAATCACTGGTTTCAACAGTGTTGCTGTTGATAGGCAGCTAGGGTGCCAATTTGTGACCTCCCACTCATCCTGAAATTCGTGAAGTTTGAAGCTTGCACCTGAATGTTCTGAAAGAAGCAAATATATCCTGAAAATCTTGCAAAATTAAGTTTTACCCAGCAGAATTGAGAGATATGATGTTCTGGTAAATGCATGAAAATGATAAAATTGTTAAAAATATGTGAAAATATGCATAGGTATGCAAACCATTGCATAATTTCTGCATATATCAATTGTATAACACTTTTTGTAATGTTTCAACACTTGGTAATTCTGTCCATCTGTCCATCCATCCATCTGTGACGACTCGGTACCGATCCAAGACCGGGTGAGATAGACTTCAAGTTTTCGCCATATGATAGCTTAGTGTCTCTAGTATTTCGTGACAAAATTTCATGCCACTGGGTGAAAGGGGTCCCTACGAACAAGGGGCAAAAGAGGGGCACCTCTCCTAAAAAAGACGTTATTCTATCGCTATTGGCTCATCGAACATGAAAATGGTTGCAGATAGGCACAGACATGCTGCTTATCATAGCAAGCACTGGCAACAAGCTTCTTAGAAATGTCAACATCGATGACCTTGAACCGCCAAAATAGGTTTTATTGAATTTTTTGCAATTCTGAGCTGCAACACACATTTTAAGAGTGAAATGCACCGAAATGGCTGGAGATAGACCAAGACAACCTGTAAATAAAAATTTCAGCACTGAATGTAGATTTTAGCAGTCCAAGTCCGGCTACACACTCAAGTGTCAAAAAGGGATACCCCTCTAAAAAGTGGTTATTTATCCGCTGTTGGCTTGTCCAGCATGTAGATGGTTGCAGATAGGCACATACATGCTGTTTATCATAACAAGCACTGGTGACGAGCTTCTTAGGAATGTCAACATCGATGTCCTTGAAATTTATGACCTTGAACCCTAAAAATATTGATTTTAATTGCAAAAGAGTGAATTGTGATGCAATTGATGGAGACAGACCAAGATTACCTGCGAACATGTCTCATGAGCATTAGCTCAGATTTCTTGTTTACTCTTTTTTACGTAGCAGATATACTTATTAAAATGTCCTGATACATGCCCCATATTTTTGAGGGTTTTCGGTGTCCTAAAAATGATTTTGCACTGCAGAAGGCCTAAACTTCTGATAAAAGCAGTACAGTCGAGCAGTGTCATACAACTCCGATGTTGGTCTGACAAATGAAGTTCAGCAATGCTGGAGGGAGATCAGGTCTCACTGGCCGAGTCCACAGATGACTGGGACATAGCATCACACGAATCATCATCATCATCATCACTCAATGGCTCCATAGGCACTCGAGTCACAATCAGTCCTCGGTCATACAAACACGTTGCAAGAGTAATCTGAACAAACGCACAAATCAAATAAACGTCACCACACTGCCGTCTGCCTACATATGCACATACAGCACTCACTTACAAATGAAGCTCGCTACTGAATAAAGGACAACTCAGCCTTCCATCCCTCTGGGGTAGGTAAAACAAGTACCAACCTGCTTAGCTGGGCTTCAGGTTGAGCACATTCACCTGTGTTGAGTGGCAGGTAACACTGTGCAATCCCATACGGCAGGTGACACTCTGTAGCTCTGCAACGGGCTTCCCATAAAAAGTTATAACATACCTTTTAACCCTTTAATCTTTAACTTACTTTGAACTTCAGCTAAAAGTCCACTTTTACACTGCATAGCACTAAACCATGTTTATGTAAAACAATGTGTCACATACTTAAAATTTTTGATGCCTGACAAGCTTCATATTTGAGCCATTGAACTAGAAACAGGCACACTGGTTATTCCTGCTAAGGGAAACATTCCCACCAATTCTGTTTTTTATGCCTTTTTTGTTTTGGAGTTGTAAGGAGCATGAAATGAGAGAGCCTATTAGGATGACTGTATAATAATGAATTCTTAAAGTTACTCCAAGTTAAAAAACACTTGAAGTTTCAAGAAATAAATTATATTACCCGCTCTTCGATAGTGTCCAGTGGCAAATCATCGACACTGACATAGTCTGGGTAACGTTTCAACAGAAATTCCACACCTTCTGCCATCTGCAGAACAAAAAAAATACATAATTTAAAGCCTTGACACATCAATATGTCACTAACAAATTTGTAGACAAAATATCTCTTTAGCTAATATAGTGTTTTCTGTCACTGTCAGAAAAAGTTAAGGAAACAAAATCAATCTTCTATCTCTCGTAAGTTTTTTTTGGCAAACAAATTAAAGTAAACAAAAATGAGACAGCATTACGTGCAGTTTCTGCGAGCATCACTAATTCCTGAGAGATGAAAATAACAACAAATAAAGTGAGTATGTGATAAGACAAATAACAAGAACCAAATTAATTCTGAAAAACTGAAATCAGTCTCCTCCTTTGTATTCACCAGACACAGCACAGGACTGACGGTTTGGCTGGAATTTGCAATTGGCAACTGCATGTTTTTGCTGACTCCCCCCCCAAAAAATCTCTTCTTCCCCTAGGAAGGTCAGGTACCACATCTAACAATCTGTCATTGCAGCCCACAAGTAAACCTGCCAAACGACATTTCAATTACAAGACAATTCGATGAGCCGAGACGAGGGGTCCTATCAACTTCCACACATCTATGATTACTTACTGTCCACCACAGCGACACCTTCGTTCCGACGAAGGCAGCAGCGGTTGCCAAAACGTCAACAAAAATAATGAATATAAAGGTTGTATTTTGATGAATTTGTCAACTTATTAAGGCATCTCAATTAGTCAAACGGTTTAAGCAGAGGACATAAACGTGACAGAGATGACAGAAAGACCACTCCATGTAGAAATGTGTAGAAATAGGCATAATCATTTATGCTGTAAGAGGGACTCTGCCTAATAATTCGAAAACTGTGAAGCAGGTTGTCAAGTGAACAACAGACCGGCGGCTCGACTTCAATGCATTGCAGTTCTGTGCTGTGCAGCATCCGTGAATTCTCAAGATTGTGGTAGACAAACACTTTGTCATCCTCCATCACTAGTCTAAACAATGACAGCAACATGGTAATAAATCAGTTATCGGTAAATAATACTGAATATTATGCACATAAAATGACAAACAGTAATGGATGAAAATGTTCACGCACAATTAATGATTCAACATGCCAAACAGCTTAAACTGGTGGTATACAGATCACTTTATCATCAAAATCTTGGCTGTAATGCTTGCGGAAGAAATGACTGAAGCATGAATTTAAAGTTTTTGGCCTAACACAGAACTAGACAAAAGATGGTGGAAATGCCTCAACAATAAAAAATTATTTTGCTGTTTCAAAAGAGAAAACAGCCGCAAACTAATGAAATTGAAACAACTGAGTACCACCCTAAGTGACATTGATCTACGCAGGTTACAAAGATTACCACAGGGTATATAAAAAAACTGTTATCATCTCCACCAAGTAATCAAAATGAATAGAAGATATCATTTGTCAATCAGATTTGTCTGCACGTGTGTCTCTACGCATAGTGACATGTCATCAACCAATAATTTAGTGTGATATCATTATATTCAGCGTATTGTGTATTTCTGTATTTCTACCACCAGCAGCAACATTTGCGGCAAGCTCTATAGTTAGTTATAGCTAATAACATTGAAAGCAAAGAACTTATGCTAATTATTTTATTATTAACTGACAAAAATCTCAAAAATGCATTCAGATTACGATTTTGTAACAGAAATTCACCTGATGGAGATATGCACTCTCACAAGCACCTTCTCATTACTTCATGTACCACATAAACTAACATACAAATAACTAAGAGATAAATGACAAAAATTTACCTCAGCACACCTTTCCGTATGACCCTGATCTCGGTGTCCGGATCCATCTCAACTGCACCTCGTACTCTGCGATCTCGCGAGCTCCAGCGCTCGCCGTGCCCGTGAACGCTACACTCTTTCTCCGCTGAAACACACCAGCTAATTATCAATCACCGATCAATCACTTATTCTGTAAGTTGCACATCAGCACCTAAACAGAGCTTGCAAGAGGTGCCATTATGAACAGACATGATCAAAAAACCATGTCATAAGGCATGATTTAAAAAAAATGCCTACTGACATGTCGGTTTTTCAGTTCAGACAAAAGGCTGGTGGGTACCGATGACCAGAAGCTGCACTGATGGAACTGAGTGGCATGTGAGCAGGGACAAACATGTCAGCTTGATCTGCAGACTGTAGTCGTAGCATGTAGTTAACAAACAACATTTGGCTAAAGTACATCTGCATTTGCTCTCTACATGTACTTCAGAACAGCCAACACAAATTAAAACCCATTGCGGCAACAAAACATAAGAATAAGCAGATTTAAAAATAAATAACATACATGAACTACAAAAAGCTACAAATAAAAGTAAACACACATAAAAGCACAACATCACATCATGAGGTTTGATTCAAAACCGATTCCGATTTGCAATGAATGCTTAAAGTGACACAGCTATTGCTGTTCCACAAAATTACTTTTTCCAAACTAAATCAACTCAGATAACCTCGATAAACCGAAGTCAATTTTCATTTGCCACAAGAGACATGGTGTCACCAATTCCAAAACTCCTACACAGAGCTCTGTCAATCCTGCCATGTCGTATGTTTTAACATTTATCAATGAGCTATGATGAGCTTTGGCACTTCCATCACAACAATGATTAATCTACATTCAGTAACACAATACACAAACGTAAATTACCATTCATTAAAACAGGAGGAAGTGAGTTCTGCAGAAACTCTTTTGCCATCTGATCGCAAGCAGCATCAACAGGAGCAGAAGACATCAACTTTGTAACAAGTTTCTGAACAGTCTTCTTAAACCGACTTCTTTCACTGTTTTCCTGGACATTGCAAAGGACAGAGAAGGCTTAATGGCAAGCAGGCGACATCAGGCTTGCTAGATGGCAGCATTTAAGATTTACCATTTAGTTGCAAAACCCTTACAGTTTGATGCAAGTCAGAAGTTTTCCAAAACTATACTAAAATCTTGTGCCTTCATATGTTTGTATTTGACAAACAAGGCAATAAGGATTATATGCCAAGATAATAATTTTTACTAGCAAACACGATACACAAGCAAGCTACATTTCATTTGTGGTCTTGTGCTTAATGCAAATGTTTTCTGGGCTGTTTGCATGGTCTTCAAAATACTTACAATATCTGACAGCACCAACAGTGTACAAAACGTTCTCATGAATTCAATTTTATACATGAAAAGTAACACAATGCACAACAAATGAAATAGTAAATAATCAGAAGCATCACAACGTATTGTATTGCTAATTATCTTGTGAAATCACAAATACCTCATCAGAAAACGAAACACCCATGTAGTTCAGATAGTCTCGCGGCAGGGATTGTCGGAACTGTAAATCTTCTTCCATCGCTATTTCCAGTGCACGAGGAAGCAGCTGACAACAGCAGCATTTGTCCAGGTTTTACATTAATTTCTATTTTCCTCAAAACATAATCATATTACACACCACACTGCAAAAGACGAGTTTTTAAATTTATACATAACTGTTACACTTGTTACACTGTTACACAAGCAAAATTTCACATAATCACACAGTGCATAATTTTAAACAATCATTACCAATACCTTTCCCAGGAAATCTCCCCAGGTACTTTTCTGTCCAACAGAAACGGTTATATGCAGAGAATGTGAATCTTCCATTGTGCATGCCTGTGATTCGTCCACACAATAACATAAATTAATGTGTCACAAAACATCAATATTTCGCATTGTATAGGTTACTAAAAATCTAGCAAAGAAGCTTTTGTACATTCACATTTCCCAAATGACACGACTGTAGAGTAGACTTATATTACACCAACAATCCAGTATTCTGAATTATCTTAAAACAAGAACACACTCTCTACCTACACGCCATCTCAAACCATTACTTCCCTTTTTACTAGCACACCATACATGTTCAAGATATTCACAGTGAATGACGTTAATGTGCTATACGAACTACTTATACCGATGGGTGGCAACTGCGGAATAAATGTTATCTTCTGGCTGGAGTGTATAAGTTCATTTAGCATTAGCTTGTCTCAATCAGGACAGTAGTTCAATGTACGCAAAAAGAAGTTGCACGAAGCACTCACTTGGTGGATGTATCCACGTGGAAAGTAAAGCAAATCACCAGGTTCCAAGACTGCATCCAACACAGGAGGTGATGGCAAGTCAGCATCTGTGAAATTTGCTGCTTGCACACATACATATGAAAAACACTGGTAATAAAAAACGGCGAAAAAACAGTGTCTCCGTAACCACATTATATGAAGTATCACGTTTTCTGTTAAAGTAATGCAGTGGTACAAATGAGTTGGCGACGACACTGATACTAATAACAATAACAAATAGAAACACCTTTGCTGAGAATTCTGTTTTATTTCATAGTGTTGAATTGTAATGGTTAAACTCATCACCAAAACCGCTACATCTAGTGAATATTTAAAACTACATAAGACAAGTGAAACGCTGAAGCAATCAGATTTGCACCCAACAGATTGGGCTATGTTTTTAACCATTAATAAACATTCTTTTTGGTCCAAAACGACAGTCAAAACTTCTTTAAAATACTTTCTGAGTAATCTTACAGACAGAAAAAAATGATGGGAAGACACAGCCAGAACATTGCCTCCCACCTATGGCAACAGCCTCACAGATAACAAAGGTGACATGTGCCACTGTGCCTGACAGCCCTTAAAATGGCCCCAGTGTGACTCCAATATACTTTGTGTTTATTTGTTGAAATGATATATAACCATAATTTTGTATCTTGAAGCAACATAAAAAGTCAACACTTACAACTTGAATCACGAGGTAGCATTTCTTCTTCACTCCTGCAAAAATTGCAAATAAAAGTGAGAAAACTACAGTCATAAATAAAAGCTTCTAAGCAGACAATGGGCAAAGCATAACTTAAATTATTAATACTTGCTAACAAAATTGAGACTATCCAACAAAAGCTTGCGACACTCAATATAGATAACTAGATCTGGTATGTATCTGTTTTTATCCAAACACGTTCTTAAACAAACAGATTCACCAAGACAAAGTGATGATCACTTATCAAATGCTTGACGTTTCTTATTCACTCCTGTTTTCCTGCAGTGACACATGACTTGCCCACATTTGTGATTCTTCACTATGACTTAGCGTATGCATGAACCATATAATAATAAATAAATTAATTAATAAATACTTTACAATGCGTTCTAAGCCAACTGTCATGATATGAGAGCCATTCGATAAACAAGTTACAAAACAGCATCATTCCGTTAGTTTTCTAAATCTAAAATATCTGAAATATACGTTTTGTAGGGAATTTTATTCTCAACAAGTGTACAAATTTTTTGATGATAACGTCATTAGTGTGATGTTATCTGTTCATAGAACACAGTTTACACGTGTATTATTTTCTCCACCAGTAATCTATCATAACTCGCAAGTGACAAACAGCATATGACCAGAGAAAATGTATAAACTTAACAAATTAACGCCATCACTTTAAATGCTAAAGATTAATGTTTCATTTTTCAACACATTGACTAAGTTTGCTTAACAATTTGTCCTATTTGTCAGCAAACTTCTGAATGCCTGATGCAAAGAACGATGCTGGCTGCTGTCCATGCCACTGAAAAACAACTGATTGCACTCTGGTATATGATACAAATTTCTGCCCTTCTAGCAAATTTCTTACACCAAACGTGAACTGTTCGCTTCGTAAAGCACTTGCGTCATATATTGCATGCGTCTATGAGTGAATCTGATTTGCATTAATTTTTTTCTGCCCACAAAAATACAATAACAAAACACCATTCAATATGGGACGATTTCAGTGGCAACGTCATCGAATTTAATTATAAATGACGTCACAGTGCTACTCAGAATTAAATTTCCTACAAAACGTATATTTCAGATTTTTAATATTTGGAAAACTAACAGAATGACACTGTTTTGTAACTTATTTAGCGAACGACCCTCATATATTAGTATGGAAAATAAATCTGTTGCTGTCTAAAATTTATCAACAACACCAGTGACCAATATAACCTTGGCTCATAGACACGCCAGTGCTTTCTGCCTTCAAGCTGCAGAACGAATGCTTCAATGTCATCCCAGTGTGGTGCAAAGCCTTGGCTGCCCGGAGGTGTCAAATATCTGCAAGCAATACAGAAAGATTGCCATATTCTGTCTGACTGCTGGCTTTCTACCATTAGCTAAATAGCCAAAAAGTTTAATAATCACCAAATATGGATAACATTAATCACGTGGGATATAAACATTTAACTAAATCACACAGCATGGATCATTAAATGCACATGCAAGTTAAATGATGATACAGAGAAAAGAAAAAGTATATCCACTTAGAATAATATCACTGTGCAACCTTGCACACTGTACATGTCTCATAATGAACCACAGACAGACTTTAATACTATAACATAATCTACACTGTGAGGCATAAAAACACACCAAAATTTTTTTCATCATAACTTGAACAAAAGTGATCCAATTGCAATAAGTTTTGGTAAAAATATTTTTGATGCAACTGGCCATCAAATAACTGTTTAGTTTCCCACCTCAATCATTGTCTGTTTATGCATTATCTGGGGAAAGAAAATGAACAAAATATTGCATTTTAAACTACTTTAGTATTATTGTTTAATCAAAACAACACACAAAACACACATTTTGTTCATATTTTCATCGTTTTAGCTGAAGTTTATCTAACTGTCCATTTTTTAACTGCCTACAAAAATGTTTGAAATGTTGGCCCAGGAACATAAGCTCGACTTGAAGACACTTTCTCCATTCATTGATAGTAGCATAGATAACGTTCTGCTCCAGACCAATCCAGACTTCACCAGTCGCTTCTTGAATTCATTAATATTCCTGAATGTTAGGCCTATTTAATAGACGTGCTGCTGCACAACAGTCAAACCG
>Ga0209671_1008925_pt1 | contig 10494 bp, 5 predicted proteins | sample WorMetHERISLAND2_2_FD_187401 | JGI IMG/M metagenome (GOLD analysis project Ga0209671, IMG submission 187401) | Marine gutless worms symbiont microbial communities from Max Planck institute for Marine Microbiology, Germany - Olavius geniculatus... | ecosystem: Host-associated > Annelida >...
TCTAGTTTCAGGAACCGTAAAGCTTTTCCATAAATTCGAAGGGGGTCTCCCCGAACGAGGGCGCTAAATGAGAGGGGGGTGGTCAAAATTTGCGATTTTCGGCCAGTAACTCGCTGTATCTCAGTAACGGTGCGAGATAAGGCCTAGGTTACTATTAATCACTAATAGGAAATCGTATACTGGCTGTCGATTGGCGCCGAATTCAATGACCTTGGATGACCTTGAACACCAAAATAGGGGGTTTTACATATTTTTTCGCGATATCGGGCTGCGCAAGTCTATATCATTCACAAGGAGGCGCCACCGTCGCCAACGCCACACGCGCCTATGGCCGAAGTGTACTTGCCGATGGGCCGAGTCCAAATAATATGCGATTTTTGAAACTATAACTACTGAACTGGAAATGCTATAGGCTTTCGCGCGTCTCGTGAGTTTGCTCAAATTTCTTGTTCAACATATCGTCTGAGTTCGCTTACACGTTTGTTTCTCTTATCAAGAAGCTTTTAAATGTCCGATGCCCATCTAGCATTGTCTTACACCAAACGTGTAAATGTTCGCGTTGTAAAACACTTGTCGCCATATATTGGATGCATTTCACAGTAAATCTGATTTGCATCAAGTTTTTTGCTCACAAAACAAACATAATAGCATGCTGGTAGTTGCGAGTCAATTTGTGTGGCAATGTCGGTTTATTTAATGTTTATAAATGACATCACAGTGACGTATTCTTAGCAAAAGTCGCATGGTAGTCAGTATTAAATTTCCTACAAAACGTATATTTCGAATTTTTCCTATTTTAAGAACGAATGGAATAACGCCATTTTGCAAACTTATTTTCCGAACGACCCTCGTAAAAAATCTGCCAAAGTGATTGATTTCTTTACATAACATTAAACAAAAAACTTCTCCGCATATCCCATATAACACCGCTTACTCTTTTTTGTTTGGAGTCGGCAGATTGCAGGGTGACCGCGGGTCGTGTTTCTGTCCAGACTATTACTTTCAACGTTTTGTCGTAAATGGACGCCGTGATGTTTCTCACGCCACTCTCGGCATCTTTCACTGATATGTACGCACTGAGCAACACAGAACATAAATTGAGGCAAACAGTGTTCACGTAATAAGAACTCTTTACTACATGACCAACTTCAATTACACCGAGTGCTAAAATAAGCAATATGAGTCAAAAAATATTATACTTAATGATCGTCACACGTACTGTTAGCTAAAAACGCTGTCGGAAGAGCTGTTTTTGTTTACGCAAATGGTGTTGTATGATTTTACTAGTTGATGCAACATATTATCTGCATCCGGTTGGGTTCATCTACGAAACAGACAAATGCTTGCAAAAAATGAAATAAATCAAATTCATAAATGCCATTTCGCTGTACCTGGAGGTGAAATCGTCCACAGTTTTTGTCTGGAAGTCGTCACCGGTAATCGTGGGTGGAGTTCGGTCGAGTCCGACAGTCAGTCGCAGTTGGTCTCTGTTGCCTGAGATGTCGCTGACCATGAACCAGACGACGAGCGTGTCGCCGTCGTTGAAGCCTGTGGCTGGGATATGGATGGCAAGACGTTGCCGTGTCGGAGAGACTGCGATGTAGTGCGGTGCAGCTGACAGACCTAGGCCACCGCGCGAGTCCACGACAAACCCGACCGAGTAGCCGACGATGCCCGTCACGTTCTCTACTTTGTCCACTGATCGCAGACCGTACCTGCGCGCAGTACAGCGACAACGAACAAAAACGTGGTATCGCCGGCACCGATAACAGAGTAGACGAGGCCAAGGCCCCAAGTTTGAGACCGAAACGAAAACCGAATGGCCTAGCCCAAATCCAGAACGTATTATAGTAGCAAACATAGACATCATATCACGCCACATATTGAATGCCCATGCAATTCAATGCAAACTCTGCATCCACTTATTTTGCTTTAGTGAGAAAAAACACAAAGTGAACAACGAGGCTTCGAGGCCAAGGTCAGTACATGAGGTATTAAAATTGCCTTGTGTCAAAAAGATCGTAAAAAATTGTTGAACAACCTGTTGTAATAAAACTGCAAATACTGAATACTATTTCAGCGTGAGACGAGATCAGACTGCGCCTGTATGTAGATAAGCTCAGAGAGATCGTTTCTACATGAATTAATGTGCGAAGTATTTAACCAAGCAGTGTTGGCTGACTTACATTCACATTTGTTTATCATAACGACACTGCACATTTTCGCATTCTCGACTACAACGTTTTCCTTCAAAAATATCGCGTTTTAGTCGTCGTTTAAAGTTAAGTGCTAACAGTAGTGTAGGCTTACTTACTTGTTGCCATGGTTGTCATCGACGCAGTTATGGCTGGGTGTACACGGGTGGTTCTCAGGAGTCCAAGGTGATGCTGGTTTGAGCTAGGCGTCTTCATATCGTGCGTCGCTCTTGTAGCGTCCCGTCCAGACAACGTTCAAAGTGTAATTGTCGCTGTCTCGTGGACGTGGCAAATCGTTGATCCAAGTCCAGTCTGTGGACTCGTCCGCTTCCGCCACGTAGACTGGCGCGTCGCTAACTGTAATGTACAATGTACAACATACGGCTTGACCCGCTACACTCACTTCGATTCATACGTTTGTCAGCCACGTGGTAAGCTGTAGCTAATATGACAACTCGTTCATTGTGGCTAAGTTCACATTGCTAAACGTTAATTTTATGCACACCTGACATTTTAGGCGGCATCCCGTAAAAGGAAAAAAATGAAAGGTCAGAATTCTTAGCCATAATTGGCATTGCAAGTTGCGAATTAACCAAAGTGCAGAGTTGCAGACTAGTATAACATGACCTTGGTCTTTGTTTCTACTTCACTCTGAATGCAGAACCAGTGATTACTGAAACGCATTGGGGACGTTTTTTTTTACTGTAGGCCTAACTGTGACGTTATGTTAGCGCACACAAAGAGCAAACACTGTTCCCAGTAGTTTAAGTCTGAAAGTCATTAACGAATATAAAGTACAAGTACGGTATCAGGTGAAGCTTACCCCATTTCCATTCTGGGCTCAAACTGTACCAACAAATTATGCGATGTATATTTACGCCGAATAGCAAAAGTGCATAAGTCACCGTACTTGTCATTTTCGAGTTTGCGTCGTAGTTGAAGATCTGTCGAGCTCTGGCTGAGTGGTTGGCGCGGTCATAGACTGTCAGCTGGATCGAGTAGACACCGGAAGTCGTACAAGTAAACCGGAAGCTGTTATGAGGCGGCCGGATGTCTTCAGTGTGCCATGGTGTTTGCGTCTCCTCCAGTTGTCCGGTTCCACCGACGCTCATGTAGTAAACTTCCACGTGATAGCGCTCCACATCAGAGGCATCGTCCGACCAATCGCACATTGAAGGCTCGATGACCGGATTCTGAGAAAAATATTTTCATTATTACAACGACCCAAACCTAAAACACGCTAAAATCAAATGTCGACTGCCGACATAATATGCGGCCGTCTCTCCAGTTGTCGAACGTTTCAGGCGTTAACTGTGAATTAGGTCGCCGCGCATGTCGTAAGCTATGGTGTCATTTTCTTGATGGCTATGACGTCCGGTAACCTTGATCTTTTGCATTAAAATCGGCACAAATGCTGCTTTGGGATACGTTTATACAGTAATGTTTGTCTGGAATAAATGGACAAACAGACAGACGGACGAACGGGCAAAATGCATAATGCGGCCTATAGGAAACATGACCGCATAATGAACAACAGTAAGCAACAAATAAACTATCGAACTTACAATACAACTCACTGGCCCGAGAAGCGGCAACAGAAGTCAGTATAAACGGTGCGTTTTAACAGTTGGTTCAAATTACCGTGAGTAAAAACATGTTGTTGCCATCTAACTGGTGTCTAATTTCAATTCACATCAACATTAATCGGCATAGTCTACTCACAGTGGTGACATCTTGTTCTAGGTAGATGGGAAAACAGAAGCAGTCATTCGCGGTGCCGGACGGTTGCAGAAGACAGTGAGTTGGTGGTTTGAGGTCGACGCTGAATCTCATCAGTCGATTCGTTTCCAATCCTACAATTCGTGTCCGTGGAAAGTTTCCTCCAGGTTCGTTGATTTTGCCCTCTTTCTCGCCACCGGACAGAGACTGCGCTGTCACGGTGAAACTACAACAGAGCACTAAACGCATTAGTTAAACAAAAATATTTTTCAAATATCCAACATATGTACAATGTCAACCTAAAAACAAACATACATGTAAAAATGCAGCCACAATAACTACACCAAACATAACCAACGCGGAAATCCAAATTCGTACAAAAGTTACAAAAAAATTGGCTGCGATTTTCGTTTTACCGCTCTCACCGTTCCATTAGATCAAACGTGTCCTTTAGTCTTCCCATATATTGGCTTTAAGCGTAATAAGCGCACTTTTTTGAACGTAGACTGACTTTTTTACGCGCGAAAACAGCTACTGCTTTCAGCGCGTCTTAGCCATCGCAATTCTGTCTGTCTGTCTGTCTGTCTGTCCGTCCGTCCGTCCGTCCGTCTGTCACACGGGTGGATCAGTCAAAAACGGTGCAAGCTAAGATCACCAAATCTTCATCGTCGGCTGCCTGGAAGACTCTAGTTTCAGGAACCGTAAAGCTTTTCCATAAATTCAAAGGGGGTCAAACCGAACAAGGGCGCCAAATAAGAGAGAGGTAGGACAAATTTGCGATTTTTAGCCAATAAGTCGCTGTATCTCAGAAACGGTGCGAGATAGGGCCCAGGTTACTATTAATCACTAATAGGAAGTCGTACACTGGCTCTCGATTGCCAAAATATTCAATAACCTTGAATGACATTGAAAGCCAAAATAGGAGGTTTTATGTATTTTTTGGCGATTTTGGGCTGCGACACAAGTCTATATCATTCACAAGGTGGCGCCACGCAACTATCGTTATGCGATCTAGATAGAGAATTTAGTATTTGTATATTAACTTAGCGTAAACACCCCAATTTTCAGCTAAACTATACTGAACAGAAACTGCTGTAGGCTTTCGCGCGTCTCGTGAGCACTAGCTTAAATTTCTTCTTACAAATACTTAGCACTATAAAACATTGTTACTTTTTCCTTTTTCAGATAACTGCACTGTTTCTTGCGTTTTCAAAGTTCATCTGTTATACACTTTATATTTATGCATAGGGTTTATATGTGCTTTTCTGTTTAGTTCCCCTTTAGTATCATCAGCCTATGAGCAGCGCACGTTAAAATTTTCTCATCACATTGTGTCGTGATTATTGAGAAAGACGAATTAGTGACTTTGCACTGCGACGACGTACGGTACCTGGAGTTATGCTGCAGTGATGCGATGCCGACGTCTGTCCACGGAAGATCCATGCTGCAGACTTTGGACGTTAGAGGTAATGCCCAGTTCTCGTCCACACAACGAAGCTGCAGAGGAGCACTGTACGCTGAAACGTGTCATATATACAGCACACACTCAGCTACAACGACCGTGTAGATTTAAGCTGCAATCCACAGGGTGGGCCAAAAATGGCACCATTTTTGTACACCTTATAATTTCGCGAAATATTAACCGATTTTCGAAATTTTTGTTTTTAAAATTTCAAAATTTCACTTTTAAAATCAGGAAACAATTTGTAATAAAACTATCACCATAGACCCCACCACACACCGCACATCAAGTGTGTCGCTACACTACCGTGTATAAAATGTCAGTGACTTAAGAATAACAATTAATAACACAGAAGCGCAGGTTCGACTCCGCACCGGGTAGCGACCTTAGGCAAGTTGTTCACACACATGTGCCTCTGTCACCAAGCAGTATAATTTGGTACCGGCTTTACCGCTGGGACGTAAACAGGCACACCGCGCAATACACTGGCCCGGTATCTGAGGTCTCGCAGTGTAAAAACTGATGTCTGGCTGAGGGCCTTAGGAAACTGAGATCAGCGACGCCCTATGGGAAGAACTTTACGTTTACGTTTTACCTCTGTCAGAACAGCCACATTTCAAAGACCCTTTGGGTCAGACGGTAAGCAAATAATGTGAAGAAAAGCTTTCAATATGCTGCATGCATTATTTCTTTTAAACAGGTTTAAATAATTGTCCAAAAATAGAAACGGTGTAAACGTGATCATGCAGATGTCTCGGTAGTGAGTTCTTGTCATCAGACCGGCGACAAAAACGCCGTGAACTCTGTCGGTAAGACGGCACAACATAACGCAGCAGAACAACCCCTCCCCTCAAACTGCAGCAGATCACCACAGATCAGCTCGGCGCACAGAAATGTTTTAAGTTAATGGTTAATGATCTGCCGTGATCGATCTCCGGTGCCATGCGGTGGCTAACATAAACATTGTCTGGGATCTCACCTGATCCGCGGTTATTTGTGGTTAATCTGCAGTGTTAAGTATAAAGTAATTTGAGAAAAGCTCATGAGACGCGCGACAGCTTTAGAAGTTCCTATTCGCAGATTGTCTTGATCTATCTCTATACATTTCGTCGCAATTCACTCTTAAAAACTGCGCCAGCCAAAATTGCCAAAAAACACTGAAACCTTTATTTTTGGGGTTTAAGGTCATTTAAGGTCATTGATGTTAACAACACCAATAAAAAGCTTGTTTTATTGCTTGTTATGATAAGCAGCATGTCTTTGCCTATCTACAACCGTTTCACGCTACACGAGCCAATAGCGGTAAAATAGCCACTTTTTAGAGGGGTAACCGTATTTGACGCCTGCCTGCGCCAACCTCCTTGAACCTAAGGGGTCAGGACTTGGACTGCTGAAACCTACGTTTAATGAGAATTTCATAAACAAGTTGTCTTGGTCTATCTTCAACCATTTCGTCGCAATTTAGTGTTAAAATGTGCGCTTCATCCAAAAATTGCTGAAAATTCACTAAAAACCTTTTTTGGGGGTTCAAGGTCGTTCAAGGTCATCAATGTTGATAGAGCTGCACCAAAAATTGGAAAAAATCACTAAAACCTTTTTTGGTGGTTCAAGATCGTTTAAGAGCATCGATGTTGACAAATCTAAGAAGCCCGTCACAGTGCTTGTTACGATATGCAACTAGGCTGTACCTATCTGTAACCGTTTTCACACTATAAGAGCCAATAGCGGCAAAATAACGTCTTTTAAGGGGGTACCCGTCTTTGAGGCCCTCGTTCAAGGAAACCCCCTTCACGCAGGGGCCCGAAATTTTGTACTAAAAACCCAGAGTCCTTGGGGCATCTCACAGTAAAAATTTGGTGATCCTAGCATACACCGTTTTGATACAGATCACGAGTGTGACAGACAGACGCCTAGACGATGGCTAAGACGCTCGAAGGATTCTGCTGTCGCGCGTAAAAACTGCTGCACGAACTGACGTCTCGTGACTGTAAATCAACAGAACTTACTTTTGCCAAGCAGTGTGATGAAGAAGGTGGCGCGCGTGATGCCGAGAGGCACAGGTGAGTTCTGCACGTAGTTGACTCGTGGTGTGGGTCCGGCTGTGAAGTCCGCGCGGTAACTGACTTGGATTCTGGTCGGTGACGCAGTCGACAGCCAGACCGGAAGTGGATCGAAGTCCTCAGCTGCACAGTTGCTCTCCGCCACCACGCGTCCATTGTGATAGATCCGTGCTTTACAGTCGCTCAGACTTGGCCTTAGTAGCACTAGCAATACACAAATAGTTTAGCACTTTTTTTATAGTCAGACCTATCCATGTTCTTTGGTGTGCGGATTGGAGCGTGAAGTATGGTTTTTACGCACGATAGCAGAGTGCTTCGCAAGTCTTAGCCATCGTCTAGGTGACTATCCGTCTGTCTGTCCGTCACACCCTGGCACTGTATTAAAACGTTGCAACCTAAAATTACAAAATTTTCACCGTGGGCTGCCTCAAGGTCTCTAGCTTTTCGTGACAAAATTGCGTGCCCCTGAGTGCGGGGGTTCCTCTCGAACGAGGGCGTCAAAGAGGGGTACCCCGTCTAAAAACGTTATTTTGACCCTATTGGCTCTTCTCGTGTAAAAACGGTTGCAGATAGGTACACACATGTTGCTGATCATAACAAGCACTAGTCATGTTCTTTTAAGTTTCATTAACATCGATGACCTTGAACGACCTTGAACCCCCCAAAAAAGTTTTTAGTAAATTTTTCACAATGTTTGGATGCAGCGCACATATCAACATTGAATTGCGACGAAAAGGCTAGAGATAGAAGACAATCTGCGTATGAAATTTTCAGCATTAAACGTAGATTCTAGCAGTCCAAGTCCCGACCCCCTACGTTCAAGGAGGCCAGCACAGGCTGGCGTCAAAGACAGCTACCGCCTGAAAAGTAGTTATTTTACCGCAGTTATCTCATGTAGCGTGAAAACGGTTGCAGATAGGCACAGACATGCTGCTTATCATAACAAGCGATAGTGACAAGCTTTTTATTGGTGTCAACGTCGATGACCTTAAATGACCTTGAACCGCAAAATAGGGATTTTTAGTAAAATTTTTTTTGCAATTTTTGGTTGCGACATATATTTAAGAGTGAATTGCGCCGAAATGGCTGGAGATGGACCTGAACAACCTGCGTATGACATATTTTAGCACAGAACGTACATTTTTAAGAATCTATAAGTGTCGATCTCTTAAATTCAAGGCGTCTTCCGTACGGAGGCCTCAAATTCAAGTACTCTTTCGAGATGCATTAATACCTTATTGCTGTAGGCCTACGCTGATTGCCAAAGTGACGGGGCCGCTGCTATCGCGCGTCACGTGTTCTTTTCTCAAATTACTTGTTATGTACTAAATTAGTAGAACATATTGATAAACAAATTGATTTACTGCCGACATTGGACTACTAGCTAACAAGAACAACGGCGATAGGCCTATCTTATAAGCACATGATTGAAGATACGAAAGAATATTAAGCAAAAGTATAGAAATTCGCTGAAGAGTTGCTACATTCAGTGGCTTTTTTGCATTTTATCACTGCACTTCTAAGCTGTTATAAACCTACTTATGTCCTTTTGCGAACAGTTGTTAGCATCAATTTGACATTTCTGCTAATTTTTGAAATGTATGTTATAATTTAGCATATGTCGAAAAACTTAACTACATTGTATTGACTTAACACTTAATTTTAGCATTTAAAGATGTATATATGTACGCGTGCATGCGTGCATGTGGATTTGCAATGAGCGCAAAACATCTAAAAAAATTTAATTAGTTTCCAGTGAGCATCTGAATGCATAAAGCACAGTATCGTACATCACAACTCGAGATCTTACATGACTCGCAGTTGCTGCCGCTGAATCCTGATCGACAAGAACATGTACGCCCATCAGAGCTGCATGTACCAGGGTAACAGTCTCGACCGCTACACGCCACTGTCAAACACATCATGCACATATTGTTTGGCAACCACTTAATAAATGAATTATTCAACGTGACTCAACGTGAAGCTGTCTACCTGAATGAAGCTAGACAGCATCAGAGGGAAGAAAGTATAAACACTTAGGCATATGTCAGCCGTTTATCTTTCGTGAAAATATTGAGCCCTATTTAAAAAATATAACACAGATACACTATTACTTGGTTTAGGAGTGACATGTCTTATTTTTTACACTCATTATCATGTATTAAGAACTACGTATTTTCTATTTCTTGACATAGAAAATTAACTGATGCATTAAATTAGATGATGGTATATTTCATTGCTGTAATAAGGTAATGTGTGTAAAATTAAATTTACAGTACGACTTTTATAAGCCCTGTTTGGTCTTACGGTTTGCTTTCAAGATCTTGCGTCGACATTTTAAAAGCTATGTTACTGCTACCAACATTACGAAATTATAGGAATACATTAAATATAATATAGGGGCATACAAGAAACCCGACTAAATGCACGTACTACTGCACATGTGAAGTCATAATAATATTTTTCTACAACAAGATAATGTTCATACGAACACGGAGTCTGTCCAGTGCATTTCGATAGTTTACAGTATATGTCCGTATGAATATAATCAGTGAGCTGTTTAGACTGGTAAAAAAATCAAACAGTTTAATTTCAAATTGTACAGCAGCAATGATCGCTTCATCCTGATCTATTATTTTAACTAAACAATAAACATTGTCAGTTACGAGACCATTCGATTCGTCATCAGGGCTTTACTATAAATGGTCCATCGTCACCATGCGTCTATCTTGCACCGTTGTAAAGATATGGCACCTCAAAGATAATGGGGTCACGAACATGACCTTTTGGGGTCACGTGACGTCATCGGTCACGTGACCATTCGACTCTCGGGAGTCGACTTCCTAAGGGTGGTCTATGGTGACCATGCTTCTATCTGGCACCGGTTATATGGCGCCTCAAATTTTGGACGCACGGACGTTGACACGGAAATAAAGAAAGAAGAAGGGAAAGAGAAAAAGGAAGAGGGAGGGGAAGAGGAGGGGAAGAAAAGTAAACGGGAAAAAGGAAGGGAAAAAGGAAAGGAGAAGGTGAGGGGAAAGGAAGGGGAAAAGAAAGA
>Ga0209671_1008928_pt1 | contig 10492 bp, 7 predicted proteins | sample WorMetHERISLAND2_2_FD_187401 | JGI IMG/M metagenome (GOLD analysis project Ga0209671, IMG submission 187401) | Marine gutless worms symbiont microbial communities from Max Planck institute for Marine Microbiology, Germany - Olavius geniculatus... | ecosystem: Host-associated > Annelida >...
ATAGTAATCAAGCTAACTGACATTTTAATCCACGTAGTAAACTAATTAACTTTTGTAACTCACAAAGTCTTCAAAAATTTGCATAAAAACCACATTCTAAAAACAGTAGTTTATTTTACTGTAAATAGTATGGCTCAAGGTTGACTTCGGGCCTTGCACAGAAAACATTAAATAAATGAACTACAGATTTTCTGTAAATTCAGTCCAAACAACAACCCAGATATAGTTAAACTACGCTATATAACAGCAGCTATTTGCTAAAGATAAATGTCTAAAACAGCCAGTCATGTTGTGGCCACAAAGAGAAAGAGGTCACTTGCCCCCCCTCATTTTGGGTAGTCAAAAACTGTCCAAAAATCTTATACTTGTCCAAAAAATTTGGTCCAAGAATGCAATGTAAAAGCCTCATTTTAAAAAAATAGGAGCAGAATTAAAATCTTGAGCACTCGTAATCGTCTCTGTCTCTGTCAAAAAACTGCAACTTCCTGCACTGCCACAACAAAGAGCAGCAGTCGTAACACATAAACATAGGAGCACAACAATGTAAATAATGTACCTTGCAAAACGTGTTCTGCTTCGACTGTGCTGTTCCTCAATGTCAGTGTACAAAGCTTCATACAGCTTCCTCAAATGACCCTTCAATGCCACGTTCACACAGTCTCAAGGGTAAGTAAGTAATAAGTAAATAACGTGTAAATTTATACAGCACATCTCTTATGCACTTAACAGTTTTCTTCAACAATATTTTGCAAAGAAAAAGCACGTCTTCAGGTGATGTTTGAAAGTGCTGAGACTCAGTTCTGAATCACGAAGACTGTCAGGAGGCAAATTCTACGTCGACAGGCCTGAAAGAGCAAAGCATTGATGACTAAAACTGTTCAATCAATAGCATGGTACGACCAACTTCTGCTGAGCGGCAGACCGCAGATGTTGACAACCAGTTATGTCTGCTGTTAAGGGGATGTCAGACGAACGACAAAATCGGCCGATTTTATCTGCCGACAAAATCGCCCGACAAAAATCTGTCGTGTGTCACGCTAAAATCGCCCGATTTTGTCGACTGGCAAAATCAGGCGATTTTGTCGGCCAAGATAGAGCATGTTCTATCTTCGACGATTTTGTTGGCCGACTTTTCGTATATCTGACAACAAATTTTGTATATGTTGCCATGGTGATTGTTTACAACGGTTGATGAATATTTATTTTAGTTATTTATTGTGTTTGTTATTATTTTCGTTCATGAGATGCAGAAAAAAAGTGACGCAAGTATTATTTTGTGATCTACATTCGGCTGTTGTGCTAGCTGATAACGTATGAAGTAGCAGACAAAACTATTGGCCATGTGTCATGGTTCATCGATTTTGTCGGCCAATTCTGTCGGGCAACTCAACCACGCCCACAAAAGTCTGCCGACTTTGTCGTTCGTCTGACATCCCCTTTAGCACTATCATCCTTACAATTACTATAGTCTGGACAGATACTGCTCAGACAATGAGACGAGTTTTTTCAGTTTATATGATCAGTGAAGGCATAAGTATTGTCCATTTCATACATGTTGGAGTATTTGTGGCCATTTTAAATTTTGTGGCTAGCGGCTGCCAGAAGGCCATGCCAATATTGGTAGCTAGTGGTTTATGAAAATCTCAAGACACTAACTATAATAATAGTAAATTTAAAAAAAGGTGAACACTGTCGAAGCACCAGCGATGTGCATGAGACCGTATAGGCTGAGACCAAGACATTGGGCATTTTGTCCAAAACAAGACCAACACGTGACGTCTTGGTTTGAAACCAAGACTTTGAAGCTCCCAAGACTTTAGCTGAAACATACAGTGAAAACCATTAAGCAGTAGGCACTACAAATGCGGAAAAATGTCACAAATGGTATTTTAGGTGACCATGTTAGCACGTTCTCTCTATTTTCCCATCACATTTTAAGAACGAAAATACTATTATTTTGCACCACTGCCTGCCGACGTAGTCCACTAAGCATCATAGCAATATCATCATCATCATCATTTCTGGCAAACACCACTAAGAGTGCGTAGCGCCGAAGGTGGACATCAGTCTCCAGAGCGGACGGTTCTGAGCCAAGTCAACTGCGTCGTCCATATTGAGGTCGCTGGATTTCAGATCCTGCTGAATGGTTTTCATCCATGTAATACGAGGACGTCCCAGTGGTCTCGTCCAGTTTCCTGCGCGGGAAGCTGTTAAGATCTGTTTTGCATCTGTCTCATCAGGCGTTCATGCAATGTGTCCGAACAGGGACAGGCGCCTTGACTGGACTATGGCTGAGAGATGGGGTTGCTTGGTTAACCTTCTGATTTCGTCCTTGCGCACATGCAATCAATAAAATGAAATGGACAAGCGACATACTTTCTAGAGATCCTACATAATTTACAAGTACGCTTACTTTCCAGAGATCCCAGTCAACAGCGAAGGCACCATGTGCTTCGTCAACAGCACCGCGTGGATGATGCAGTGACATCTGCAACTGGTAGAACTGCACCAACTTGTCCTATACATAAGTTCGCATCATTACCGTGTCTCGACAAAAAACATGCCACTTTCATTTTCTGAATAACTACGTGAAACATGGGCTGATTTTGTTAGAACAAACTTGACGCAAGTGACTACAGTTTAGCCCACCTCACCGTGATACTGCTGCTACACTACTTTGTGAAATTCATAGGTCCTAGTTTAACCATTTACAACAATGAATTCGTACTAGGTAGCGCATGCTTCGGCTCAGAAATGATTAAATGAATAGCGATAAACACGAGTAACAGTTATTATATCTCAGAAAATTTTACGTGTTACATCAAATCATTTTTATTACTGCATGTGATCAAAATGTTCTCCTCCTGCACGAATGCAAGCGGTAGACGTTGACGCCACTCGCCAACAGCACGTTTTATAACGCCTGACCCAGAGCGGCTCACTCGCTGTTGATGCATCATTTCAGTTTGTTGATGTATGATCTTAAAATGAATATTTAATATGTGACAGATTTTCAATGATTTTGTGGTTCCACTGACTTTTTTGAGCCGATGCACACGCTTACCAGTATGAATTATTGTTATAAATAGCCAAACAATGACTTCTGCAATTCACAAGGTAGTGTAGCGACGGTGTTGTAGTGAGGTAGGCTAAGCATGTCATCATTTACGTCAAGTTTCTTCATGATGTCGTTTGCCAAAAATTATCAAAATTGGCCCATGTTTCACACAGTTCTTCAAAAAATAAAAGTGGCACTTTTTATTGAGACACGGTGTATATGTACACTGGGCGACTTCACTTTTCGACTTAGACTTTTGCTGAGCCTAAACTTCGGTCTAAGTACCTACTTAAGTCAAAAAGTGAAGTGATTTCGCTGAGCGAAAACATGGTGATTAACACGGATAGTTTAGTAAACTAAAACAATCTGGTATCAAAAAAAAACGCCGTAATGACTACACAGTGACGTAAGACGTTACGTAATTATGTCATTTGCATGCGCAGCACAATTAAATAAGCAAGTTCAAGCGTAGCGGTTGATTTATTTCCTGTTAGGTTTACCGGTTTTCTGCCATTTTTAATCGTTTAGTTGAACTTTGGTCTAAGTACAGACTTTAGCGTTCAGCTTTAGCTTTGGCTCAGTGAAAAGGCTCAGCGAAAGTCTAAGTCAAAAAGTGAAGTCGTCCACTGTGTCCAGAAAGAAAGAAGTCTACACTTTTTTCTAAATAACTTCAACAAGTTTAAACTTACTTTTACAATTTTTGGCACACTTTATGCCGATGATACGCTTTACATCTAAAATCTATCTTCAAAATTTACTTGTCACTAAGCATTGCTAATGTAATCATGACATCATCAAAAATGCCATTTTCGTGAAAAGATAACGTCTAAATAAACACATGCAATACAAAAACAGGACAACTAATTGAAAAATTGCAGTGAAAAACTTAATAGATCATTGGCATAGAAATAAAATACTTTTTTGCCAACAATTTTCAACGCAGTTCAGCTTTTCACCATGTTAAGCATCACCATCATGTGCACTACGGGAACGTCTTTGTGCAGCTGCTCTGATCAGCACGCAGCGTCATCTCTGCAGCATGCATTAACGTCGTGACAACGACATAGAGAACTAACAAATATCGGTCTTTTATCCACTTTGCCCTAGCTAAATACCAATAACTTAAAAATATAAATACATATAACAGTGTGTGCTTTGTTTTGGTGTATCTAGAAATATATATGTGGATGTGAACCAGACTTAAAGGAGTGTTGAGTGTGGACTATTACGTATTTTGTATGCTCTATTAGCTATGTGTAGTTGCTACTTTTATGTTTGTATATGTTTTAGCCATCGGCTATCATTTTTTTATTAAACACAAGTTGAGTTGAGTTGAGCTGAGACACGTTGAATAAAGTTTTTGACTCGGAAGTTGGCTAATAGCAAGTTTTGTTACTATTGTTTACAAAACAAGCAGCTACTAGCAAACAAGACTATTTTCTGCATTTTTTGTTTATTTCAGGGTGGAGATTTGTAAGAATACAGACAGTGCTCTATTTCACACGGTACAGTGGCATCACTAATTGAGTGAGGTGGACAATCAGTACATTATCAATTGCACATTAGTTTTCTAATGTTGCCTATCAAAAATTGTAAATGTGCATTTGAATTTGGTAAAGTTATCATCTGGAACACTGTTAGCTTTTTCACCTCGGATACAGTAAAAACGACATTTTCAATGACGTCATAATTATTTCAGCACTATATAGTGACATCATAATAAGAAGAAAAAATGTATCGACAGTTTAACAAAGTACATACGTAAGACGACCCACGCCCAAAAATTATGAGAATATATTTAATTTTGTCAAAGATGTCAAAAACACCGTTTAGACTCTTTTTACTGGACACCGTGTACATAATACTGTACTATACACAAGTCATACCTCAAACCAGTAGACCTAATATGTACATAGCATTCTATACATGATGCACAGTAACCACAGCATACCGGATGGGTCTGCCTAACACTGAAGATCACTATGAATCACAGCAGATGAACTGCAGAAAAGCTCAAATCTCCAAAATTGCTTACGATGCACAAAGCCGATCTCCGAAAAATGGTGCTGAATTGTGTTACGAATCTGCTGCCACATTTTCTACTAAATTTTACAATTTTCACTTTCAAAAGTCTACAGCTTCTACTAGTACACAGCAAAATCTTTGCTAGATAGCATGAGTGAGTGAGTAGGGTTTAACGTCCCACCCGACACAGTATAGGTCATTTCGGGGACGAAATAGATAGCAGAAGAATATTGTACCAGTAGAATACTGTGGCTAATATGTACAGCTAAATATTCAAGATGCACTCCATGAACTAGTGATAGGATGTGGCAAGCAGAGAAATGACCTTGAGCCGGTCGGCAGGCTTGTCTTTCCACATACGCAGCAGCGGCACAAAGATTGTTTCACCAAGTCGACAAATCTCGATTCTGCTATCAGCGCCAGCCGACTGACAGACTAGCACTACGACTCTGACCAGCGGCTCCAGCACAGCAAACGATGTCTCACTAACTCTGAAATCACACCAAGGACACAACTCGATTGGTCAAAATGAAAATAAAAGAGTTCTAAATCTCTCCACTTCTCTTTACCTTCCCACCTTCCTTTCCCTCCCCTCCCTTTTCCTTCCTTTCATTTCTCATCGCTTTTTATCTGTCCCATTGCTATAGCATAGCGTGGTACAGATGATAAAATCACTTCTGTCACACTGTCATTCTGTCAGTCCGTCTGTAAACACTTCTACGGCCGCAATTTTGATTTGATTTTGATGAACTTTTGCACAATGATTCCAGGCCTGAAAAGTAAGATCGAGTTTGTTTGAGATAAAAATTCCTTCCCCTATTTTACCCCAATTTTTAACCTCGGTAACACATTTTTAATGGGAAGGTTCTTGTACCACAGTAGAGATTCCTGTGGGCTTATACTAGCGCTTAATAGCTCAAAAAGCGTCTCGACGGCCACTATAGGCACAAAACAGAAAAAATTCAATCCCCCAATTTAAGCCATCAGTCTCCAAAATTGTGATGAAATCAGGCATGTTGTGCTAAAAAAAATTCTGAGTTGCTTTGATGTGGTGTGATGGAACGTTGTCTTTACATGATTGGATTTTTAACTCGCCTTACGTCATTAAGCGGCATTCAGTAGTGTCATTAGTGAAGTCACTGAAATTTATAACTGAGTAAGAGTACACATGGGCATACAAATGCGTGAAGAGAAATTTACCTCCATAAAGTATGCGTGCCGTTATATTTACGCAAATTTCGGGACGTTTTTTAGCGCCACCTGATATATATGCCGAAGGCATAGCATGTGCACGGCCTATTATGGCCGTGGTAGTGTTATTTTAGCTTACCATACTAAAGCTCATGGCACCAAAATGTGCGTTTTGACCAAGCCATGGCATGCATCCATAGCAACATCAACGTCGCTGCGTTACGAAACACTGCAAAAATCCTTTGTTACGGAGTGTTTGGATGCCGCTGAATAATCACATGTGTACTGTCACATCATATTCATTATTTTTCACAAAACGTTGAGTCCAATTAGGGTGAATTTAACCCAAATTAGTGAAAAGTTTGTGGTCTGCCAGCTGGCCTGCGAACCGACATAATATTATGCCCATTAAAATAGTTCCATACAAATGGCACTTTATTATGTGTTTTAGGACATACTGTACGTAGCGCTAATATAATAATAACACAATAAAGTGAAAAAACAGCAACATTATATTACACAAGAACACAAGGCAACGAAAATATCCGGCAAGCGTAGCAGGCTTGGCATGTGAATAATAATGGCTTGGCAGATATGGAAAGCCGAAAGTGACTTCTACCACAAATACAGACTGTTGCAAATACTATGCGCCTTTGACATGTATATACGTACTGTGACAATACCACATTTATGTCACTTAGAAATCGACATTGATCAACTAAAATTAATTAAAATACAACTATGACTAATTAATACAGACAACTCTTGAACACAGTGACCTAGAAAGTCAAGAGACAACTGACTGAAACCACTCAATAATGATACGTAACCTCTTTGCAGTGAAGAACTTGGACAGGGTGGTACAGAGCAGTGAGGCTGCAACGCTGAAATGCTGCGCGATGCCAGAGACCAGCACACACAGAGCTTTTGCCGAGAGAGTTGCGTCAAACTGCACACTGTGAAGCAGACGACAGAACACTTTCACCAGCTCTGCAACCAGCAACACACAAATTCATTCATTAAGTAAGTAAGCAAGTAAGTAGTCATCATTTGCAGCATGCCATATGTCAGAACAGTTCGAATCGTAAGCACATATCTCAAAGCTGTAGAGTGTCACCTGCCATATAAGATCATGCAGTGACACCAAACAAAGGTGAATGCATCTCTCCATAAACTAATCCAAACAGGCTGGTACGCCAAATGCATTGAAGCAGATAAATAAACATTCCAGCTTGGCAATAAAATAACATGATACTATTACAAGCACCTTTGCATTTCCCTGTTACGTTTAAATGACACAGCGAGTATTATACTGTGGTTTATTCCTTTAATACAACAAAACAACAGAAATAATTCTAGCCAAAACTGTGGACTATTTTTACTGGACACAACTGCATGCAAGAGACGGACAAAATCATCAACAAACAAGTAATTTGAGCAAAGCTCACCTGACGTGCAATAGTGGCGGTCCTGCCACCTGGGTAATCATCGACAGCATTCGATGAAATAATAATACGTTATGAAGGAGTATCCAAAATCTGAGGCCTCAAAATTTAGATTGTTAAAAAGAGACAATCTATGCTAAAAATTTCATAGGTCTACGCAGGTTGTCCAAGTTTATCTCAAGCCATTTCGGTGCAATTCACTCTCGAAATGTGTGCCACAGCTGAAAAATTGCAAAAAAATAACACTAAAATCTCCTATCATTTAGGTTCAAGGTCATTCAAGGTCATAGATGTTGACACCATTCAGAAGCTCGTCATTAGTGCTTGTTATGATAAGCAGCATGTCTGTGTCTATCTCCAACTGTTTTCACACTAGACAAGCTAATAGCGGTAAAATGACCACTTCTTAAAGAGGTACCCCTCTTTGATGCCCACTTGCACAGGCCTTTTTGAACATAGGGGGTCGAGATTTAAACTGGTAAAATCTACATTTAATGCTCAAAATTTCACATGCAGGTTGTATCAGTCTATTTTTAGTCATTCCGGCAAAATTCACTTCTATAATGTGTGTCACAACCCGAAATCATGAAAAATTCACGAAACCCCTAATTTTTTGGGTTCAAGGTTGTTCAAGGTCATCGATGTTGATAAAACTAAAAAGCCCATGTACAGTGCTTGTTATGATAAACAACATGTCTGTACCTACCTGCAAGTGTTTTCACACTATACGAGCTAATAACAGCAAAATAACGTCTTTTCATGGAGTACCCCTCTTTGACACCCTCGTTCGAGGGGAACCCCCTCACCCAGGGGCACAAAATTTTGTCACCAAAAACTAGAGTCCTTGCGGCAGCCCACAGTGAAGATTTTGTGATAGTTATATGCATGTTCTAGCAAGTAGCAAACTTCAAAGTGGGGACAATCATTTCAGTCGCAATGCACAATATAATGCCAAAAATTATTCAGGCCTACTGGTATTAACTAACAATGGCTAGACAAGCCAATAACGGCAAAATAACGTCTTTTCACGAAGTACCCCTTTTTGATGCCCTCGTTCAAAGGGAACCCCCTCACCCAGGGGCAAAAAAATGTTGTCACTAAAAACTAGAGTCCTTGCGGCAGCCCACGGTGAAGATTTTGTGATCCCAGCTCGCACCATTTTGACAGGGCTCAAAGGTGTGACAGACACACAGACAGACAGACGCCCAGACGACGGCTAAGACACCTGAAGCATTCTGCTATTGCATGCAAAAACAACAAAATGGCTAAACAAAGTCTGCTAGTGGGCAATCATTATCACACAAAGATATCAAAATCACACCAGTTTATTAGCATGCATTGTCAGGTTTATCTAATCACCTAAATCAACACAATTTGTGTTAGGCATAATAAACCTCACCAAACTGTTCGAGAACTACAAATATTCAAGTTTCATCAACCAATATGCCTGTTCATAACAGTGTACTTTTAGAATTAAAAACATAAAGAACATAAGAACTTAAGAATATGCATTAGGTCCAACTGATACGGCCTCAGTGCTGAGCAGGTGTAATAACCTGCCCAGCCAAAGGTAAGGTAAGGCAAATAAAAATGAAATTTTTGCAGAACACCTTATGACAAAAATGTTCTCTATTCTCTCTAACAACATGGTACATTTTGATGCATATGATCAGCCTCTAATCACTGTACCATAACTGTAGGATACTGACGTAAGTAAAGCAAACCAGTATGCTGACAAACTAGAGAAAGTTACCGTTGCAGAGAGGGGCATTCAGTGAGAACCAAGATGTTCGAATGCTGAGGACGTCTTTGAGAATGACTGCAGTTAGCTCCGGACCATACGCTTCACACTTTGACGTATCACACAGAATATCAAGCAGCAGCTTCATTACATCCATGGACTTCAGGTAGCAGTGACCTTCAAAGCAACACGCACGCACATGTGTGACAACCGACCAATGATAAAGATGATGATGATGAAGGATGAATTAACTTCAGCATGGTGTTAAGTCCTAAGACTACAAGGACACGTAACAATAAAGCCTAAACCAGGAGTCTCAAACTCATTTGGGGGTGCAGGCCACACTGCAAGATATCACTCAGTCGGTGGGCCGCATTGTTTTTAGAGACGACAAAATGCAGTAAATGCAGTAATTAATAAACCCCTACAAATTACAGAAGTTATTTTTTACAGTATACACTGTAGTCTAGAACTTCATATTTTTCCCGTCTCCAACTAACTCTTACCGCTCATTTGGCAAAAACCAGAGAATCGACGTTAGTCTTGAAATCACGAATGTTAGCCAATTGCAATGTTGCATTCAGACGTTTAGGTGAGTCTTGATCACAAAGCGGATTTGTTGATCTTCATTGATGAGAAGAACTGTTCACAAACGTACGTACAGCCAAACATCGCCATTAGGCTATTTTGGAGGCTGCAGAGACTAATTTCGGATACTTTTTTCTGAAAAAAATTGTAGAAATCAGGAACACTGATATCCGTGTACTTCTGCTTGTCACACTTCACATCTAATACCTCCATCTGGAATTCTTTGGAAATGCTTTCTGCGTCAACATCAAACATACTGGCACTTTACAAGTCAGATTATTATTATTATTATTATAAAGTGGCAAAGAGTCCAGACTGTGGTTAAAGATTATTGAACTCTTGAAAACATCGGTCGGACTCTGCAAGTAATCCAGAAATGACATCTGCATAATCTTTCAGCCGCCGTGGCTTAACTTCACTTAGGCCTACCACCTGAAGAGATGA
>Ga0209671_1008930_pt1 | contig 10491 bp, 14 predicted proteins | sample WorMetHERISLAND2_2_FD_187401 | JGI IMG/M metagenome (GOLD analysis project Ga0209671, IMG submission 187401) | Marine gutless worms symbiont microbial communities from Max Planck institute for Marine Microbiology, Germany - Olavius geniculatus... | ecosystem: Host-associated > Annelida >...
GGCAAATTCTCCATACCAGTCCAATTGTCTTTTATCAGAAATAACACCCCTTTGGGCTGTAACCCATACTGCAAAACAAAAGGAGACATTCCAGTTGTAGCATTTGGTACCTCCCGCATACACCACACAAGAAACGGTACAGCTTTATGCCATGCACGGCCATGCTCTCGCATGGCAAAATGTAACATCGACTTGAAACTCTGGTTAAACCGTTCAACAAGTCCGTTAGCTTGGCAATGATAAGGTGTTATAAAACGTGGGGTAGCACCCAATCGCGTCATAAACTCGGTCTTACTGCACAGATTTGGGCCATTATCCATCACAATAGTTTCATAGATACCTGTGTGTTGATACAAATCATTAAAACAATCACAAATTGTCTTGCTGTTTGTAGCCTTAAGTAAGTAAACCGAAGGCCAACGTGTGCATGCATCTACCACACACAAAGCATATGTATGTCCTTAAGAAAAGGGAGAATCCAATGGACGAATCAGATCGGCATGAGCCACCATAATTGGCAAAGTAGGTCTAACGATCGGAGTGATCGGAACATTGTCGGATACCTTCTGGCTAGCTCTTAGTTGACATTCTCTGCAGTGAGACATAACAGTAAACACCTTCTTACGCATACCAAAAAAAGTGTAAGCGAAGTCTTTCACGAGTTTTCTGGGCTCTTATGTGGCCACCAGTCAGTGTCTGATGAGCTAAACGTATTAGTTCCTCACGCCTACCACTTGGCACTGCTAACTGTTCTACGGGCATTCCACCCACAGAATCCTTATGATACAAAAGCCCATTCTTGATATACATGTAACCCTTGTGTTTTTCAGCCATGTCCCAAAATGGCTTCAGTGAAGGATCATCTCTCTGTTTGCGATTCAGCTGTTCAAAGTTACTTTGAGTAGTGATTTTTATTGGCAGATCATCAGCATTATCAACGCAAGAACCTTGGTCCTGGTCCAAATCATCATCACTCACCACACTGACATTATCATCAAGAACATCATGACTTGGCTCATGCTTAGAAGAAGATTTAGTTTGTTCGGGAATAACCACATATACTTCCTAATAGTTACGCAACTCTACAACCGCATGCATAGGCAACAATAAATTTTTGTACCAGCCATCAGCAAATAAATTACTTTCATAGCCGTCCGTAATTTCAGCCAACTGGCTTGCAGTCATCTGTTGTTCTTTCACCACACCAAGACAGTGTTTAAGAGTTGATATTGGTAATGTTTCGGACAACTTGTCATAAACACACATGTCAAAGATATTATCAAAAGTAGAAAACATTACGAGAGATGGTGTAGTATGTGAACAGATTCTTAAGACGAGAAGTGTATGAAATCCAAGTTTCACCAGGATTTTTGTTAACATGCAGAAATCTCGCACGGTACTCACGGCTACGAAGCTGGTATTGTTTGAGTAGAAAATCTCAGAGTTTCTCATAATCATCCTGATCATCAAGAGACAAACGTGTAATCAAAGATTTGGCATGTGAAGTAAGTTTTGAAATAATCAGTTTAGACCGTAGATCAACGGGTACCTCAAACTTTGACCACACATTCTTAACCATGTTAAACCATGACGGCAAATCACCAACTTCTGTTGGTATAGCAGTTAATGCATATTGTACAGCTTGTCCAGAACGCTTGGTCCTAGCGACCAACGTCTCCTCACGCCTGTCCAACATATTTTGTCTTTGATCCCTAGCAGTATTTTCTGCCGCACGTTGTTCACGCTGTGACTCAATAAGCTCACGCTGAAAAGCCATATTTTGTTCATAGACCATACTCTCACGATCTAACCTAACTTGTTCAACTCGCGCCCTCTTTTACGCTCCTTCAGCTTTATCAACCTAACCTCTAGCTCGGTTAGTTGTTTTACACCACCTTCCGCGGCGGTAACATTTTCATCCAACATCGTTTTAGCCAACTCCTCCATTAACTCAGGTCTACCCAAGCCGTAGACCACTTCTTCATCAACACCCGCCCTCATCAGTTTAGACTACCCTGTATACGTTCGGTAGACATTTTGCGGATCATCTGTGTTTGCTCATCACTCAACTGGTCCATAATCTCGGCACCAGTTATACTACAAAAGCAAATCAAATAAATCAGTGTTAATAAACACAAAATAAAACGATACAGCCAATACAGGCTTGAAAAAGAGCCAAATCGGTTTCAAAATCACATGCGTGACAACCGCGACTATCATCAAACGGCGAATCTGATCGCCCATTAAAACACACATCCAACAGATCCCACACATCTGATGGATCCCATCCTCGTCGTTATTATATGAGGTTTCCCATTAAAAATACTTTGAAAACGACACATTTATAGATGATTTTGACTCAATTTTTATCAAACAACTTTTTACGACGTATTAATCATATCTCTCTCACAGACTAACTGTAACGTAACGTAGCAGTTCGCAACGCAATAGAGAAGCCTGCATCTGACATCCCGTCAGACAGAATGCGTCTTTGCTGTGAATTAACTTTATCTTTGCGCCCACTTCGTTTAGCATGTATCTCTCTTGGAAGAATATGTTGACATGAAGACGGCCCATCATATCAATCACTCGACTTTCTCGTGCCATATGGCGTCGAACAGCCAGCCCTTTGTTCACATCGTTTTTGTATTCAAAATCTACACTATCCATATTGTCCGCAGTGTTTTTGTAGTTTAGAGCAGATGTCAGCTACGACTTTTATGGTGTTTATGAACGGTGTCAAAGATGTCACTGGTGTCGATGATGCCAGATGATAATAAAAACGTTTGTTGAAACGATTAACTTTCACATCAGTTCATCAACGGTTAACATCTCGATTCTCGACGGTGCTATAATTCGAACAGTACACCGACTATCAACTTCAGTGTTTTACGACGGTGCGACAACTCAAGCAGTTCACTGACCAGCATCAACAACGATCCGACTACCGACAGAGCTACCGGTACAGATGTCATCATAAGTGACAACGGCGATGAAATCCAACCACGTGACTCGGCGAGTCAGGCTAGTGGCTCTTCTACGTCATCTAAGGCCCGAGCTGCTAAATTGAAGCTGAAGGCAAAGTTTCTTAGAAAGAAACATGAACTAGAAGTTGAAGAACAGAGAATTAAACATGCGAAGGAGCAGTTAGACATTGAAGCAGAAATAGCTGAAAGTGAAGCCGATGCCGCTGGCTTTGATAGTGAGGTCCAGTTTGGCCCAGTTAATAAAGACATTTCGCTGAATCCACTGGCATTAGAATGGCCAGGCCTGACCGCTCCTAAGACGGATGACAGTACTCAGAGACACAATCAGTTACTTGCCGCTTTGCACCTTTCACATGCAGAAATGATCAAGTTTGATGGCAATATAGTACAGTATTGGTCGTTTATAAGGAGTTTTGAGAACAGTGTAGAAAGAATATGTGACGATGATGGATCAAGGCTGACCCGACTGCTGCAGTATTGTGTTGGCAAAGCGAGGAAAGTGATTCTTTGCTGCACAGTCATGCCACCTAGTAAAGGATACAATCATGCTCGTAAATTATTGAAGAAGAGATTTGGAAATAAATACAGAATTTCAAAAGCTTGGATTGATAAGATTACAAATGGGCAGCAGATAAAGCTCCATTAAGGTGAGTCTCTGAGGGACTTAGCAGATGACCTTAAAAGTTGTGAGGCAACCCTGGATGCCATAAACCACTTAAATGAAATTAGTACACAGCGTGTATTTGTAAAGATTGTAAAAAGATTGCCACGCTACTTGCAGATGCGATGGATGAGAGAAATCTATGAAGTGCAACATAGACAGCAAAGGTCTGCAAAATTTCATGATTTAGTTTCATTTGTAGACAAAACTGCCAAAGAAGTGACTGATTTAGTCTACAGTAAACTGCTAACTGCAGGTAAAGGAGCAGCTAGGTCTCAGCAGCCTACTAAAGCAGTTGCAGCAAACATTTCTACTTTTCCCCTTCAAGGTCAGGGTGGATGTGTGGTATGCAGTGGCTCACACAGTGTAGCTTACTGCAAACAGTTTAAAAGATTAGACTTAGGATCACGAGCTAAGTTTGCTTGCCAGAAAGGGTTGTGCTTTAATTGCTTGAAGAGAGGTCATAAGGCAGAATCATGCACAGTTGCAAAGAGATGCCCTATTTTTGGTTGTGGCAGAAAACACTCACCACTTCTACATAAGCCCTCTCCAGCAGCAACACAAGTTAGAGCAGAAGCTGAAGAAACGTGTCTTGCCACAGGGACCGGTGCTGGGCCAAGAGTTTCCCTGCCTATAGTGCCAGTTCAGGTTAAAGTCAAGGGAAGTGAACACTCTGTTCTTACATGTGCATTGCTGGATAGCGGATCAACAAATAGTTTCTGCTGTGAAGAATTGACAGAGTTGCTAGGAGTAAAAGGTCAGAAGAAAGTATTCGCAATAACCACATTAGGCAGAGCAGACAGCATGGAAGAAGCTCAGGTAGTTAACCTTGAGGTATCAAACAAAGAAAGGTCATTCAACATGCCGAGAGTGTTCACAAGGAGAAAATTGCCTATTAGTATGCAGAATGCAGCAAAAATTGATGATGTTGCTAAATGGGCACATTTACGTGACATTTAGTTGCCAAATCTAGAAGGCTTGAAGGTCATGATCATTGGCCAACATGTGCCAGAAGCGATGATTTGCTATGAGACACGGCAAGGATCTAGCGGTGCACCATATGCAGTGAGGACCCCTTTCGGGTAGACAGTAAATGGGCCGCTAAATGCTGACGGTGATTGCAGGTCTATTCCAGTTTCATTAGTGCAGAAAAAAAGCTAGACAGTCAGGTAGCGAGATTCTGGAAATTAGATTCTCTAAATGATGAAACGAAAAAAATGTCTATCGAAGATCAGAAAGCATTAGCAATGACGGAAGACACGATAAAATTAGCAGATGATGGACATTACGAATTGGTAATACCGTTAAAACATCGACCGGTAACTTTGCCAAATAATAGACAACTTGCTGAGATAAGGTTGCACAGTCTAAAACGTAAATTGAGTCACGACACAGATTTGCATAAAAAATATTGCCAGAACATGGACGAGTTAGTAGCCAACGGTTACTCGAGCAAGGTTGAAGAAGCAGAGATAAACAAAAGTGACGGTATGGTATGGTACTTACCTCATCATGCTGTTATCAACCCGAAGAAATTAGACAAGGTTCGTGTTGTGTTTGATTGCGCAGCGAAGTTTGGGGGCACATCGCTGAATGATAAAGTTTTTCAAGGACCGGACCTTACGAATCAGTTGATAGGGGTTTTGTTGAGATTTAGAAAAGAGCCAATGGCTATAATGGCAGATATACAGGCTATGTTTTATCAGGTAAGAGTTTCAGTCTCTGGCAGAAATGTGTTGCGATACCTGTGGTGGCCAAATAAAGATTACAGTGAAGAACCGGACACTTATCGAATGAATGTGCACTTATTTGGTGGTACGTGGAGTCCCAGTTGCTGTGGATTTGCATTGCGCAAGGTGGTAACAAACAATCAGGCAGAATTTTTGCCACAAACAATTAACACAGTGCACAGAAATTTCTATGTTGACGACTGTTTAAAGTCAGTGCGTGATGAAGAACAAGTCATTAAGCTTGTTAAAGAACTCATTGAAAAACTGGCGCACTTTATTGTAACCTACGTAGCGGTTTGTCTACGCTTGAATTAAACGAATATTGTATTGTATTGTAGTACTGCTAAAGTGTGGTGGTTTTAAGCTGAGAAGCTTTGTGAGTACCAGCAGGAAGGTCTTGATGACAGCTCCCGATTTAGATAAGTCAAGCTTATTAAAAACAGTTCAGTTAGACTGTGGTGAGCAACTTCCTACTAAAAGGGCATTAGGACGGTGTGTCCTGGAATGTTGAGAATGACTGCTTTGTTTTTTGTGCCAGCGACAAGAATGGAGCAATGACCAGACGAGGAATGTTGAGTGTACTCTGCTCTGTGTATGATCCAGCTGGATATCTTGCTTCATTTACACTACCAGCAAAGCGAATTATGCAGGAATTGACCAGAAAAAAAGTTGACTGAAATGAATCTCTTTCGGAACAGGAGTCTAGTGAATGGTTACAATGGTTAGAAGACAGGAAATACATTGAGAATATTCAGATCCCAAGACACATAAAAGTATTAGGTGCAGCCGAAGAATACTACGAGCTTCATCACTTTGCAGATGCATCGAATGCAGCTTATGGAGCTGTCACTTATTTGCGTGTAGTAGATTCAGCAGGTGGTGGAATATGTCGCCTGTTGCTTGCGAAGTCCAGATTGGCTCCGATAAAGGCTACTACAATTTTCAGATTAGAGTTAATAGCTGCTACCTTGGCAGTAAAACTGGATGCTTTGGTTAAGAGAAAGATGGATATTCCAGTTCAGAAAACAGTATTTTGGACTGACAGCAGTATTGTTTTGCAGTACATAAACAATAATAGTAAGCGATTTCATACGTTTGTCGCAAACAGAATTGCAGTCATAAGAGGAGCATCAGAACCAGATCAGTAGCGACAAATACCTTCTGCATGTAACCCAGCTGATAATGTGTCACATGGGCTGAATGTTTAGGCTTTAGCTTCTCAGAGCAAATAGTGGAATGGTCCGGAGTTTCTGACCAAGTTTAAAGATAATTGGCCGAGAAATAAGTTCTCACACAATTTACAAGATGATGATTTTGAAATAAAGAAAGACAGGTCAAGTGCTGTGTCACGTGCCACGGCAAGTCATGGACATGCATCTGATGTGGTCGACAGGTTGTTTTCCTGCCAATCGGACTAAGTGAAGTTGAAGAGACGTGTCGCATGGCTTCGTAGATATATGATGTACCTGAGACATAAGTGTAATACCAGCTCTCATGTTGAAACTGGTCACTTGACAGCAAACAAATTTGATTCTGCTAAGACTGTCATATTACGTTACATACAGAGGCAGTGCTTTCCGAAGGAAATAGACCACCTTGGTGAAAACCGCAGATTGCCGAAGTCCAGTTCTCTGTACCGGCTTTGTCCAGTTATCATGCCGGATGGTGTCATCCGTGTAGGTGGTCGCTTGAAAAATGCATCGCTTCCAATCAAAGCGAAACATCCTCTAATCCTGTCCAGGAACCATTATGTCGTTGATTTGATAGTGAGACATGAACATGAAATGAATGGACATGTTGGACGAGAACATGTTTTATCACTATTGCGTGAGAAGTACTGGATTGTTCTAGGACGTTTGACTGTTCGCAGAATTCTTGGCAAATGTGTGACCTGTAGATGACTTGCAGGTCGATGCTGTGAGCAAATGATGGCGGACTTACCTTCAGATCGTGTTGCAGTGGATAAACCTCCATTTACCTTTGTTGGAGTCGACGTGTTCGGTCCATTCCTTGTACGATGTGGCCGAAGTGAAGTTAAGCGTTACGGATGTGTATTCACTTGTCTTGCCATGAGAGCTGTCGACATCAAAGTTGTCCACTCACTTGATACAGACTCTTTCTTGAATGCTGTTATGAGATTTATCAGCCGAAGAGAAAAGCCAGGAGAATTTAGATCCGATAATGCGACAAACTTCAAGTCGGGTAATAGAGAATTGAAGGAAGCTGTTCGAGCCTGGAATCATGCTCAGATATCAAGTCGCCTCACACAGAACAACATTGAATGGAAATACAATCCTCCAGGAGTCTCCCATATGGGTGGAGTGTGGGAGCGTCAGATTAGAAGTGTTAGATAGGTTTTTTTAATTTATTGCTGAAAGAACAATCTTTAGATGATGAAACCTTGTGTATCGTCATGTGTTACGCCGAACAGATTGTTAACAGTAGACCACTCACCGCAGTGTCAGATGACGTTGATGACTTAGAAGCTTTGACGCCAGCTCATTTGCTAAATCTACGTCATAAATCGGTGATGCCGCCAGGTATATTCACGAAGCAGGACAGCTACATCAGACGACGTTGGAAGCAAGTGCAGTACATTGCTGACCTGTTCTGGCGTCGGTGGATCCGCGAATACCTTCAGCTACTACAACAGAGGCGAAAATGGTGCACAGTTACCAGGGACTTGCGTGCTGGAGACATTGTGCTAATTGCCGAAGAATGTCCCAGGAATTGCTGGCCACTCGCGAGAATTACAGATGTGCATGAAGGCAGTAATGGACATGTACGGTTAGCTACTCTGAGAACCAAGGACACTACCGTCGTGCGACCGATCTTGTCTTTTAAAATGTGTTGATGATTGACATTACTGATAGATAATGAACGCACATGCTAAAACTTTGTAGGCCTAGTGGTCAAGTAGTTAATGCGATGGACATTTAAAATGTATAGATATATGCCTATAACTTAGTAAGTTGGACCTTTTGTTTGCTTTGTCATTTAATACTGATGCTGATGCACTGACGTTTTTTTTTGGTTTGAGTTGTTCAATTGTGTGTCAGAGTTAAATTGATGTTAACGTTGCACGTCTGAAGTGATGTTTAATGATGCTTCAGTGATGAGCCATAGTAATGTGCTGACTATTCGGTTATTTAAATTTCTGGAGTTACTTCAGTGCTGTGCAGACTATCAATTATTTTGATTTGTTGAGTTGCTTAAGTTACTGCTTAATTTAGAACCTTTAACTCTGTCCTTACAGTTAAATTATGTAAATGATGAGATCATTTAAAGGGCCGGTGTTGCGGACAGAGAATTTACTTACTTGCTCGTCGATATGTTTTGTTATGAACAGAAAGTTTTTACTTACTTACTTTTGTAAAAGACCAGACATTTTGTTATTGTTTTGATAAACATGTACAAATAAAGAAATTTACGTCCAGATTACAAACTGTTTGATTATCGATTCGATAATTCAGTTGATTGATTCATCGACTTCATTTATTGATTCGACTGTTTGACTGACTATTTAATTGACTGACTGTTTGAATTTATTGATTAATTCGATGTTATTGATCGTACGATTAGTTGACTGATTTTATCGGTTGGTTGATTGATATTAGGTCCCTGTTCACATTGTGCTTTGCATTGTGCTTAGGATAAACGGTGTTTATGGTGTTTATGAACGGTGTCAAAGATGTCACTGGTGTCGATGATGCCAGATGATAATAAAGACGTTTGTTGAAACGATTTTTGACAAGGTACTAACCCCTGCACCTGTTGTGTTGACTTGTATTTTGCCTAGTCAGCGGATCGAAAAAGACAAGTTCGCGCACCTCCGGCCCGAACCACGACAGAAGCTACGCCAGCTGCTCTACGAGATCGCCGACCAGTTTGACGACCGATCAGGGAGGTGCGACGCGAGGATCTCTCGCATGCAGGCTACCGACGGTTTCGTGCGACGGCAGACGCGACCCTACCGTGCGACAGACGTGTGCTCTGTGTCGAGGCCAATACGACCGTCGAACAGCCTGATGGCGCGTCCGATCGTGCACGTTTTCGCTATACGGACAATGAGAGGCGGTGATGTTTGCAATGCGTGTGACTATAGCTATCTGAACTCAGTTACTGTCGGTGATGCTTTTTTGATTCCAACCATCGACGAAGTGCTGCGCGATATCGTCAAGGAACACGTAATGTGATCTGCTACGACGTTAATCAGATCTGCTGTCACGTCAATGAAATCTGTGTGTAGATAGCATTGTGTACTGTATTTATTTTGTTGCACTAGTTATGTATTGCACTGCGTTATTGTTTATTTGATAGATCTCTGTGTAATTAGTGAATGTCATAGACATATATTGTACTAGTTAGCTTATAGTTGATTGTAATAATTGTATGTGATTGTTATGTTTATCGTATTATTATGTGTGTATTGTATGATATATCTGGGTCTCATGTTTATTGTCGTATACTCTGTAATAAGTGTGTATTATATGTATAGTCCAAGGAAAAAAGTAAACTGGGTTTAAGTTGTCCCCATTTTATTCTTTTCCCCAAGAAAGAGATGTCAGGCCGCTCTGGTTCTTAGTCAGTTCGGTGGCCGGTATGTGTATGACACTTGTAAGAAAACAAGTCGTCAATTTATTTTTTGCATCAGAATAAGCTCGCTGTCTCTATTTCTCGCTGTTCGTGTTGTGATTATTTGTCGATTTAGTCGTCGGTCATGTTTATAGCATCTCTGTCTTGACATGGCCGGAGTGCGTCTGTCAGTGTGTCTGCATATCACTGTCGTCGTATGGTTAGCTGTGCCTGTCCTTGTGTGACTAGGAGTAGGCCTGTAAGTAAACAGTTGTATTAACCCTTCTACTACCGCAAATTTTTACACCCATCCGATACCACTGGGGTCAACGTTGACCCCAGTCTGTTTTCTAAATATATCAATTTCATTTTGCACATAAGTTATTACTGTACGTGCAACAGCTGTTGTAGTAGTTGCAGCAACTGTTGCAGTAGCTGTTGCTGCAACAGTTGCAGTTATTATCAGTTGCAGTTTTTTTTGCTGCAACTGTTGCTGCAACTGTGGCGAAACTTTTACAACATTTGTTGTTGATGCAAT
>Ga0209671_1008932_pt1 | contig 10490 bp, 7 predicted proteins | sample WorMetHERISLAND2_2_FD_187401 | JGI IMG/M metagenome (GOLD analysis project Ga0209671, IMG submission 187401) | Marine gutless worms symbiont microbial communities from Max Planck institute for Marine Microbiology, Germany - Olavius geniculatus... | ecosystem: Host-associated > Annelida >...
TGAGGATCGAGTGTTACGTGGTGGCTGGAGAGAGATTAAGTTATACAGGTAAGGAGGTTGAGCAGTATAGAGAAGTTTAAAGGTAAGAGAGAGAATTTTATATTCAATACGTTCATTTATTTTGAGCATGCGACGCCATTGCCGAGTCAGGCCAGCAAGCGCCTTCGTTCAAGACATGCGTTCTTACGTGAGCGATCGCTGCCGCATCACACGCATGCTGGCTGCACTGACAATGAAATTACCGCCCATGCACTGACGTACGGGATCGGTCCCGTATGCTACGCTAACTGCACCGCAGCCCGCCGCAGTCGCAGCAAATTACCGGTCGATCGTACCAGCCACTGTCCTGCTGCAGTGTTGTCCGTGCCAATTAGACGCCAACAAATGGTGATTGGTGATTGTATACGCTAGGTCTATACCATCTTTCACGTCGCTAGGCCAGCGTCTTTTCTGCCGGTAATTGGCCGCTGGAGTTATACAAGGCAACGCAAATGATTGAAATGAACTGTGATCCAGAAACTATCGCAATAACGTTTGCATTCTGTGAACCAGTTTTTGTCACTGTTGGCAGATATACACTGGAATACAGAAAATAGCCTAATTTAGAACAGTTCACTGCTGATATTTAGACCGATAGGCCTAATATAACAAGAAGATGGAATTTATCTTTTAATTAATGATGGGTAATTCCGTTCATGACGTGGATGGACGTCGTTTTATTTCCACGTTTCTATCAGCTTGCTGCCCGCGCCCCTGGTGCAAATGCCCACCAGCACATTACTCTGGGGTCTGTGTAATTGTCACTGATATGTGAATCGTTGAAATAGAAAATCATGTTGACACTGGGCGCCTACATAATTATATAACTATTTCCTTGCGTGTGTATAGGTAACGGGAAACGATTCTCTACAAACGACGGTCCTCGACAGTCGTTTGAGATACAACGAGCCGGTGAACTGCCGGATGTGACCAAAGATGACGGCGGTGGTTCGTACGTCCCTTCGTACCCAACAGACGACAAGGAAGAGCCTATCAAGCTGAGTTCTTTGTCCGCTACCAGCCGACTGGCAGACTGGCTGCAGACCCAACGACGTCTTCTCGACAGGAGGGTCAGTTTTAAAGGTTCAAATGGTAGGCCTACAGTTTTTCATGGGAAACCCAGATCACAGCTACGGAGCGTCACCTGCCATATGGTATCACACAGTGTTACCTACCACCCGACACAGTTGAACGTGCACCGCCTTAACCCCAGCCAGAAGACTGGTACCGGTACTCCATTTACCTACCCCGGAGGGATGGAAGGCTGAGTTAACCTTGGCGTTGGTTATACAGATAGGCCTATAGAGAGATGGTTTACCTCTCTGCAGACAGTCACTCATCCAAGTAGTAACCACTTGATAGCGACCCGACCGGGAGACGAACTAACGATCTCGCGATCGCAAGTCCAACGTCCTAGGTAACCGTTAAGTGGAGTTCCACGCTCATGCTCGTGCTGACGTCTCTCTCTAGCACTATGTCTGGAGTGATATAACGGGTTGATAGCTCTGCAAGTGCACTCAAGCGTGACCAAACGAATGACAGTGTAAACTGCGTAGTACACGACCGACCGTCGACGACCGTGGAATAAGTGTCGGTTAAACCACCGTATGCATTTTACGCGCGCGCGTCTTGGCCATCGCAGTTCTGTCCGTCTGTCTGTCTGTCACACGGGTGGATCAGTCCAAAACGGTGCAAGCTAGAATTACCAATTTTTCACCGTCGGCTGCCCGAAAGACTAGTTTCAGGAACCATGAAGCTTTTCCATAAATTCGAAGGGGCTCATCCCAAATGAGGGCGCTAAATGAGAGGGGGTAGGCAAAAGTTGCTATATCCAGCCGACAGGACGTTAGCAGAGCGATAGAGGCGACCTCTAGTGAGTACAAGTAAATAAAACACTATAGACACTATAGCCGCGGGTCGTCTGGCGCCTTCTGGTGAATGACTTTGTTTTACCGTGTTTCAAACATGCACCCCGGCTGTTGCGCGTTTCTGTTTGCGTTAGCAGATCACTTGTATAGGCCTAAGTTCGTTTAACAATCATATATCCACTCCAAAGTATAACATAAAGGCTTGCATTGTGTCCGTAAAAGCCCCCCAAACATAGTTTGATGAATAAAGACAGTTTTATACAGATCAATGAACCGTTGCCAAAAGGTGAAAATCGAAACATACAGGGTTCTTCTTTGGCGGAGGATTCAAGATTTTGACTGGAAGGGGGAGGGGCAAGTCAAGCAACAAAGATGCAGTGCCCATCCCCAGAAATTTTTTGTTGTAAATTTCTGAATCACAAAATGCGTATTTTGGTGCATTTTGGGCCCTTCTGAGCAGGCCCGTCGAGAGCCACAGCGAGGCCCTGGAAAACATTCTCGTGGGCCTCTTCAAACATTTTCGTGGGGCCCCTCTGGGAATTTTTTTTGAATTTTCTTTATAAAATGGTGCATTCTGGTGTATTTTATATTTCTCAGAGATGGCGGGGCCCCTCAAACGTCGCGGGACCCGGGGTAGCTTACTCCCCTCCCCCACCTCACCCTCTCGACGGGCCTGCTTCTGAGTGCTAAACTGCTTCTGCACGCGAAATAAATCCAGATCTCGTATAGACCTACGCCTCTGCCCAGTTTAGCATTCCAACCTATGAGTTCTGGGGAACATCGTGAGCTCCCCTACTGGGATCCGGTGTGAAGCCGCCTGTCAAAATCAAATATGACGCATTTTAAATGTTGCAGAATGCATGTGATGAGAGGCGACCTTTGGCATCTTGGGGAACCGAACCATTATTGCCCCCTTAACCACCCCGAATCCGCCCATGTAGCAAACAAACACAATATAACGGTAGAACACGGAATAAAATCAATAACCGTTGTTGTAGGAGGATGAGAAATGGAGCGGCATCGGCAATAGAAAACCGATGTAGTGCCAGAGCAACAGAAAGACTGCAAGCGCTCTCGGTTTACGTTCAGCATAGTTTAGCAGCTACAAACAACTTAGTGTTGTACTGTACTTCAAATATAATTACAAAAAACTCAAGGACGTCAATTCATTATACTGTTTCAATGTTTTTTACTTTTTTAGAATCAATAGCAACATCACTGTATCACTCACATACTATAAGCCTACTGCGCAGCGTCGAGGGTCAAAAAAAGTAGGCAGAGCAGGCAGTTGCAATTTTCCAACAGATAATATAACAGGTGATCAAAAGTCCAATTTTGCCAATAAATTTCCCCAAAATGAGGATCGATCAATCAGTCCCAGGTTTTGAACTGGTGGACAGAAATTTTCCAACAAACAGAAAATTTGTCCAATACTTTTCTGACGTCATATTTTTTTTGGGGGGGGAACATTGCCTCCTGTCCTGCCTGTTCTGACGCAACTCAGCAGCAGCCGCAAACAAGTGATGAACTGTACTTCAAATATAAATACACAACACACACACAAGGCCCATTAAATGCTACTGTTTCAACGCTTTTCACATCTTATAAATCAATACCAGCATTACTAGCATATTGTATTGACTAACAAAACTAGATACGTAGCGCATGAGGATCATATGCTGACAATGAAACATTCCTAAAACCTGCATCTCTGAAATTTTTACCGCATTTTCAGAAACTCTTTTTAGCTTGTTTTCAAAGTTTTACTGACAAAAACCGCTTGCGTCTAGTCTGTTATGCGACAGCATCTTTACTTGTTCTTGTGGGTAATTGGGGTATTCAGTGTGTCAGTTTGTTTTTGCAAGTTGTTGTGGAATATTGCACAACCCAGGTTGGTGGCTTGGCGTAGCGGTAATGCGTTTCATCTGATCAACTAAGTTACTCTACGCCGGGCTGGGTTGGTACTGCGATGGGTGAGTGCCTGCGGGCAGGTAAACTATCTTAGTATGTAACCAGCTGCCTAAGATCAACTCAGCCTTTCATCCCTCCGGGGTAGGAAATCGAGTACCAGCCTATCTGGCTGGGGTTAAGGCAGGGCACGTTCACCTGTCTCTGGTGGCAGGTAACACTGTGTGATCACGCACGGCAGGTGACGCTCCGTAGCTCTGAGATGGGCTTCTGATTAAGAGCTATATCACCACCTTTAACTTGCTGTAAAATAGAAATACAAATTTTAACAAAAATGTTATGCCCCCACGTCCCTACTTTTTCACCAGCTGCAACCAGTAGTAACTTTTTAGGCCTAACAGGTTGCAAAACTTTTGCATTCATCCATCCTGTACATGCTCCTAATTTGAAAGAAAAAAAATGCAAAAAAAACATATCTGGCATGAACATTCCCACCAATTATGGTTTTCTACATCTTTCTGCCACTAGATGTCTCCTGAACTTGGAAAGCCGTACCCCAAATCAGGTAACAGCAGAAAAACCACGCATAATTGTAACTCTGAATTCATGCACGTTTTTGCACTGGTCATAGACTTCTTAAAATAAGAGGTCTAGGGCACTGGTACGTTAATTTCAGAAAACTTATGTGAGATAGCCCCACATTTTATTAAACAGGGCCTACTCGAGTTAAAATCCACCCTACCACCCCCGAAAAATGCCTCTACACTTTGAGCATAGTCCAGGCATCAATGGACTGGGGTGACAAGTGGCCTGATTGCAAAATATTACCACCAACGTTATCTGACTACAGCACGTGAGGAATTAAACGTTTGCTGAAATTACGTGGAAATTCTCAGCAGAGGAGCACAATTTCTGAAACGCAATTATGACGTGACATGGACATAATGACATCGATATTAAACTCAGTCGGTCAACTTGGCCTTCAAAAGGTCTAATAAATGCCAGCGTGGCTAGCAAGTGACGTGATCAGCTGTCCATGAGATGAGTAAAAACACAAAGCCCCATTCACAACACAGCAAGTTATCGCACAGGTTCCACAGCAACGGAAGTTGGAAATCGCAACTTTTCAAATCGCTGCGAATGGATGTCAAGGTGGTCGACAATTTCGACGGGATCATTCAGAATGGACAGCGGGACCTACAACAGCCACAACAGAGCAAGTACTAGCAAATTTCAACATTTTAAAGGTCCACGGACACAAAAATTAACATATATATATTTTATCCAGTTTCCTTAAATTGCAAAATTTTCGGATAATTTTGACAGTAATATCAGCGCACAATGTTTTGTCAACACGGAAAAACATACATTTAAAGTCAACGATTTACAGACATGATCTAAAAAACGTGATGCCATTTTGCCTAGACTGCACAACCGGTGACATCATTGGCGTGGCCTATCGACATCATGAATAATTAATGGCCTAGTCATATCTAATGACAACACTGGTTAGGCTATTAATTACAGCTGTCAAATTGACACATTAATTAAAGTGTTAATGTGTTAATAAATTAACGCATTAATTAAAGCGTTAATGAATTAACCCATGCACGTTAATAAATTAACACACGCTAAAAAATTAATGTGTGTTAAAAAAAATTAATGCACAAACGTAAATTTATGTTAATTTACTAAATTCTGTGAAGCAAACGTTTCAATATTCCGTTAAACTGTGGTTATTTGACAATCGAATGAATTCAAGTAGCTAAACTGTAGTTGCCGTTCCATCACTACCGTAAATAAATAATTATTCTGACAACGGGCTAATAGGTATCTATGCTAGCTATGACGTCAGTTACTGTTGATTATACATTTAAAATATGTTTCTACTTTCTATATTCTGCAGGTACCCCCCCAAATGTCACGGGGCCTGGGGTAACTTCCCTCCCCCTACACTCCCTCTCGACGAGCCTAGGTGCGTTAATAACGCATCAACTAATGCATTAAAAAAATTAACGCTTTGACAGCTCTACTATTAATTATTCATGATGCTGATGGGCTGCACAGATGACGTCACCGGTTGTGCTCGTCTCTTGAATTTTTTTTTGGATAACGTAATGTAATGCCATATTTTCGTCACAATCTGGCATTAATTTCATATATTTATAAAGCTTAAATCAACATATTATATATGCAAGGTGAAATGTCTAATTAAGAGCTACATAAATTGCGCGAGTGAGTTTGACTGTGGCCATGAACCTTTAAGCCATAAAATGTGATGAGAAAATAATTAGTTTTCACTTGCCACTACCATGAACTAGCTGATAAAACAATGGACAGTGACACATCCAATGACGATACAAAGACTGAAAAAATAAAAAGTGAAAAAAACACGGAGCACTCACGTCCAAATCAGCAACTTTACTCTCACGTGATGTATATTCTCGCAGAATGAAATCCTTTCCCAGCTGCAGCAAAATACAACAGACATAAAAACTCAAATCTCAAGATAAAATAAAATACTTAAAAACTCAAAAAGTAAGCAAGATCCACAATTGTATGTCATGCAGTATTTTGAAAAAATTACATTTTTCCCTAACAATTTCCATAGTTTGGCATTTTTGCAAGTTTTTTTAATAAATTTAATTTGTGAATGTTTATAAATTGTTGCTATCTCACCAGATTATATGTACAAGCAACAAATAGACGTTTACATAACAGCGGCATAACAGAGGAGATATGAAACAAATGCCTAAATACACGTTAGTTGAGTGAACGGTAAAGAACAAAGTAGTACCTCGTAGAACAGCCGAGTATCGTTGACCCGTATCACTACGCCATCGACTCGCATGTAGAATCGTAGCAGTATCAGAAAGTAGTCCGGCATGACGCGCTACACATTACAGCAATAGTCAAGAAAAAATAAACAGGCTTAACTGTGCCAAAAAAATCCAACAGGGCATACCATAGATATCACGAAACAACCACAGATTTAACAGGCAGATGAACATATGCATGCATGGACACAAAAAATGGACGTTATGACGAGGAAGCATAATGCCTTAACAGAAAAGTCATACATTTAGGAAAAAATTATCTACACCAATAACACTGAAAACATTTATTAACATATATTCACTGTCACTGCTGAATAAATAAACGAGTGGCATGGAACGCACAATTTTAACACTGAGTACAGAGCAGCCGCTGTCGTGAAGTTCATCCTCAAAGAGAACGACATCCGAGTAGAAACTGATTTTATCTCGGACTTTGAGTCGGTCCGTGTCAATGCGCTCATCACTTGCCTCCACCTTGTCACAGACAGACGGACAGACAGACACGCGCTCACTAGTGGCATCCGATCAACAAAGTTACGCTACGCTGCGTTAGTACTTGGATGGGTGACTACCTACATGCAGGTAAATCATCTCGGTATGTAACCAGCCGCCTAGGTCAACTCAGCCTTCCATCCCTCGGGAATAGGTCAATTGAGTACTAGCCTATCTGGCTGGGGTTTAAGGCGGTGAGGCGCATTCACCTGTATTGGGTGGCAGGTAACACTGTGTGACCTCATATGGCAGGTGATGCTCAGTAGCTCTGGGATGAGCTTTCCATAAAGAGCTATATCACCATCCTTAACCTGTAACCTTTAATAAATACAAGCTCACTAAAACATGATCAGTACAGCATTTATGCTTTGCATGTGGCAAGCACCTACGTTGATTTTTAAGCCTCACAAGACAGGGTGTAGTCATGTGAGTGGAGTTAGTTGTGCTCTTTGGTATGGTATTCCTTTCGGGACATTCCGCACCCAGTACTTGCTGAAAACTTTCTTGAGATAGCTAATAAGCACCACGTAGCAGCCTAAGCCGACTGCCCTGCCCCACATTGGAACAAGAACAAGTACCTATGCCATGGTTTGACACTACCATTCCAGTTTTAATTATTTCACTCATGGGGAACCAAAGAGTGGCCACAGTTTTGGGGTAGAAAAATTCAAGGACTTTTCAAAGACTTTCAAGTATCTTTTCCAGACCTATTCCCGCAATACTTTACAATGTAATGTTATTTCTAAATTATTGGCATAAATTAAGAAAAAAATTCACAAAGACCAAAGACTGGCCACAGTTTTGGGGTAGAAAAATTCAAGGACTTTTCAAAGACTTTCAAGTATCTTTTCCAGACCTATTCCTGCAATACTTTACAACGTAATGTTATTTCTAAATTATTGGCATAAATTAAGAAAAAAATTCACATTGCGCTCACGATGATTCTGAAAAACTGAAAAGCAAGAACTTTCTACAATCAACATCCTCTTCCATCAAAAGACCATCCGAGACCTCATTTGTTTTTTAAGCAGGGCTTGAAGTGGGACGGATGGTATGGACCGGTATGGCATACCGGCACTTCCTTGGCCACCTGGAAAGCACACCGGCACTTCTTTTCTGAGAAAAGTCATACCAGTATGCTTTGCAGGCCATTTTGTGAGATTTAGGCAACTGGTCGCTGATGTTTGCATCGATCAGTGGCCAAAATAGCGTTAGCTTGAGGGGACGAAGGAAAGGAAGGCAAAGCTACCATACCAGCACTTATTTTCATCTTGAGCCTTGTTTTTAAGAACTTTCCAGGCCTTGGAAAATAAAAAAAGTCTACGAGGACTTTCTTCCACTACAGCTGAAAAATATTTGTGTGAATTGATCACCATTTGACTGAGTTGTAAAAAAATGGCAAAGAGTGCCTTTTTATGAAACAACATGTAGTTTCCTACACATCACCTGTAGCAAGTTGTCCTCGTGACCAAGGAGTGTGCCGCAGTAGTCTGTGGTAAATGTCCAATCATATGGATTCACAACGTTCTCCACATGTTCACAATCGGCTCTGTGCCAAAGACACAAAAAGCAGGCATATATGCAAAAAAAGTTGCAAAACTGTCAGAAAAATTCAAAAAAGCAAAGTGCTCAATTACAAATAATGACAACTTTAAATAGACTCATAGGTTGAAAGGTAACTTAGTAAGTTGACAAATTCATCAAAATACAACCTTTGTATTCATTGTTTTTGTTGAAGTTTCGGCAACTGCTGCTGCCTTCATCGAAACGACTGTCCACCAGGTGTCACTGTGGTAGACAGTAAGTAATCACAGATGTGTGGAAGTTGGTAGGACCCCTTGTCTTGTCTCCACTGTCTGCCACAGCGACACCTGGTGGACAGTCGTTCAGATGAAGATAGCAGTGGTTGCCGAAACGACAACAAAACCAATGAATACAAAGGTTGAATTTTGATGAATTTGTCAACTTATTAACGACAACTACATCATGTCATCACTTATCAGATTATACCTACATCTTTATTTGCTAAACTGTTACACAACAAACAAAAGTTACAATGCATAAGCTTCAATGGTAACTGAACACTACCTGTAAAACATAAAATAAATGCATAAAAAAGGTAACAGCACAAATGAAATTATTAACTGCTGCTAAAGAGTTAACTATCTAACTGCAAGCTACTGAACCTTCGCTGTAAACTTTTACATTTTACATTACTCTTCCTACAAGTGCACCTAATTTTTTTTGTTTTTTTTTCACAGTCAAGCTGCAGATCTATAGCATGCATGTGGGCCTTCAAGTAACTTGCAAATAAAAAGAACTCCTAGTACTAGAGCAGTATATACAGATACAGCAGTGACATAGATACAGTGATTATGCCTTCAATAAATAATCACTAATAAACAACATATATGTAATTATCTCACTCTGGTGACAAAACCACTTTAAATGCAGCCTCAAAATAGTGAAGCTACCAATTCCAACAAAAAAATGTACCAATTGTTATTATTAAATTACAATTATTATTAGAATTGTTTCAAACGTGAAACAAAATGCACAGAATTTACTAGCCTGGCTTCCTTCCACTCCTTTGCATTTGCAACCTGCACAATATCCTGCTCAACGCTGACTCGTTTCAGCGCGTCCAGCGTCGTGAATTCAATGCCGAACCCCTGCTCATGTGTCACTTGCAGACAATTCTCAGCAAATATCATGTCAGGAACATGAGGCAGATCAAGCTGTGACTCAAATCTAAACATAAAAATTTTTTTAAAAAACAATGCTATGTTTTTATTCTAGGAAAAACATAAAAGAAAATACTCAGTTTGTGACCAAAAACATCAAGAAATTCCATTAAATGCCAAACACTATAAACATAAACTACACACATATGCCGAGAACGAAACCAATATTCATTCAGTTTAATTTTAATCATCTTAGGGCGAGTTGCACCAACGTCGTTCATGATCTTGGTTCAGCTGAACCTAGATCAAGAGTTGAACCGAGTTCACGCTGAATTATGTTGCACCAAGTTGAACTTGGATCAGCTGATCCTGTTCAGTTGAACGGCCGTGGTTATACCGTGGACGACTCTGATTGGTCAAGCTGTGCTCAGCCCGTAGGCACACTACAGTGACAGTGCTTACGAAACAGTCCAGCACCGATTGGCAGTAGTTTGTTCTAATTTAAGCTTCCCTGAAGTTATCACACAATTTTTGCATCAACAGTTGCATGATAAAGTTCCGAAGATGCACATTTTATATTCCAATAGATATTTGTTAATTATTCTACGTCCGATGTCAAGATAATATGTTTACCGTATACGGCATAGCAACGGCACATTGGC
>Ga0209671_1008933_pt1 | contig 10490 bp, 7 predicted proteins | sample WorMetHERISLAND2_2_FD_187401 | JGI IMG/M metagenome (GOLD analysis project Ga0209671, IMG submission 187401) | Marine gutless worms symbiont microbial communities from Max Planck institute for Marine Microbiology, Germany - Olavius geniculatus... | ecosystem: Host-associated > Annelida >...
GACGTATTTAGGGGGAGGGCCACGGTGCGATGCCCCCCTTTTGGCCCGACCATGAAAATTTTTTACAGGCGACTTTATATGAAAAAGGTGCGTTTTTGCCATTTTCCAGCAAGAATTGCAAAATTCAACAATGTTTGATGGTCTTTTGTGTTTCCAAATTTCAGAAAAATAGGCGAATTTGCGGTTTCAATTGAACAAAAAGTGCTTCAGCTTCAGGGGGGCTTCGCCCCCCTGACCCCCGACCAGGGGCTCTACCCCTGGACCTCGCTGGGGGCTCCGCCCCCAGACCCCCGTTATAGGCTCGCGCTCCACGCGCTCGCCATGGCCCCCCTTTTGCCAAATCCTAAATACGCCACTGAAAGCAGGGAAAGGAGGGAAATAAAGGGGAGAGAGTGGATCCTCCCAAGGATTTAGTGATAATGACGCCACTGATTATAGCCCTCCCTTTTGTCCCAAATTTCATTGCCATGGCAACAAGAATCAGTCGAAGTAAAATTTTGTTGGCAGTATTCGATGGCCCAACCCCGAAAACCCCTCTATAGACGCAAAGATCTCGAAGATATCTCTAGCTCAGAAACCAAGCTATAGCCCATTTTGTCCCAAATTTCGTTGCCATGGCAACCAGAAAAGATCGCGGCAAAATTTCATTGGCAGCATTCGATGGCCCAACTCCAAAACCCGTCTAGTACTCAAAGATCTCGCAGATATCTCTAGCAGAAGCCGAGTTATAGGCCTATATACACTGAGTCCTAAAAAAACTTCCCTGACATTTTTGGCTGTAACTTGAAAACTAATTATCAGATTTAAATCATTTTTGGTTCGAATATTCCTAACACAACTTGCCATAAAATTACTGCTTAGTTTTAGACCTTATCTAATGTATGTCTCTGCAATACATATGGGGAAAGCAGATCAAGCGAAATATGTGTTTAAATAAACAGAAAACCTGAAAAAGCATCCCCGACATTATCGATCATAACTTGAATAAAGATTAGCAGATTTTAATAGTATTTTGCAGAAATATTTCTAACACAATTGACTATTAAATAAGTGTTTAAGTTTTTACCTCACCTAACGTCTGCTTTTTCCACAACCTGGGGAAATCAAACCAAGCATAATACGTGTTAAAATAAACGAAAAAACGTCAATAAATTCCATTTAACCTAATCTGTGCATGGGCCCCAACAGCAGGTCCATTACAATGTTTGACTGTCATGTAGCAGTGTGTCTAACAGATAAAGTTTAGAAATGTTTCTGAACTCAAAAAGCAACTGGTACAATCTGGATTGATCTGGAGAAGAACATTATCGATGCTGCTGTCAACAAATGGAGAAAACGTCTTCTTGCATGTGTTCGCATAGTGGGCCAACCCTTCAAGGAATTTTACTGCAAGCAGTTGAAAAATGGACAACTGAATGGATTGTCAGCCACAGTGTCAGAAATGTGAACAAAATGTGTTTTGCGCATTATGTTAATCAAGCAAAATCGCATTGGATAAAAAGTGATATTTTACTAGTTGTGTTTTCCCCAGGTAGTGCAGAAACAAACGTTGGGTGAAGTGGAAAACTAAATGATAATTTGATGGCCAGTTGTGTCAGGAATATTTCTTCCAAAAATTGTCAAAATCTGTTAATTGGTTTTCAAGTTACAGTCGAAAATGTCGGGGATGTTTTTTGGGACACACTGTAGTCCATTTTGTCCCAAATTTCGTTGCCATGGCAACCAGGGAGGTTCGCGGCAAAATTTCATTCGCAGCATTCGCAGCATTTTTGTTTCTAAAGTATGGTTTTTGGAGATGGCCAACCTAACAGTGTCATTCAAATTTACCCTGGACTCTCCCTGGTTGGCATGGCAACGAAATTTGGGACAAAATGGGCTATAACTCGGCTTCTGCCAGAGATATCTGCTAGATCTTTGCGTTTTTTCGGGGTTAGGCCATCTAATACTCGAATCAGATTTTCGCGTATTTGCAGAACCGGGTACCCGATCGGGTATTGAAACGGGTATAGTACTAAGTGCTGTTGGACTAACGGTGCGAACGATTTCTATTGCAATGTGAACTGATTCTGTTTGTTATACGTTTTAACAGAAGCATGAGCGGTAAATTCAAATTTAATTTAAATTTAAGACAAAAATTAAAAGTTTGTTTGTAGTTCAGTTTTAATCTAATAAGGTTGTTTTTGATGTGTCAGCCTTTGCATGTCGCCGTTAACAAGTGTAGCGCCAATAACTTTGAAACGGCACGACATGGCCGCGAAACTTTGCACGCAAATCCGTGTCGTACGTCACTTAGGCTATACGTGGCCGTGCTATATAGGCTAGAAGAGATGTTGCTGCTTATCATAACAAGCGCTTGTCATTGTTATTTTTCTGGCGCATTGAATGTTATTTTTAACGTTATGCTCTATATAAATGTTTATGCGTATTATTTACTTGCTTTATATATTATTTAGGCCTATATATACGTGACCAAAATATTTTAAATACATAGGCTTATGAGTTACTTTATTAGAATATTTGTATAACATATAGGTTTATTTAGCGTACTGAAAATCTGTAATTATTGCAAAATATGTAGAAAAAAACCTTATCAGCTGCAGAAGTTAAGAAATTTTTCGTAAAACAGTGAAATTCTAAATTCATGTCATTCTACCAGACATTTTCCGATCCGATTAGTTAATTTCGTAAGTACAACAAAAATGTACAAAAACTGAGTAAGTAATTAAGTAAGTACCAATTTATATAGCGCCAAAATCTCAGAAGAAAATCAGGGCGCATTGGAGGGGAACGCTAGGTGCTAGCGAGAGCCCATATTTTCAATCTTAGTTTTTTGTTGAAACAAATATTAGGGTCTTTGAAAAATAATTACAATAGTGGCCACCAGATCTCATATATTTTTAGTTTATAATGCACTAAATTCAATTTCCCAGACCTCAGGGCTCCCCAAACAGACCCCTGGCTGGAATTAAGAGTCTTATCTCTATATGTAATTCATATTTTTACCCACGCCACTGCAGTATATAGTGTTGAACAAACAAGTGTTAAATGTAAATTTTGAGACATGTAAAATATAGCTGTTTAAACTGTCCAGGCCTGCGTAGTTAGGCCTAATTGCATGGCCGGCATCAGATGATCAGGTTGACGGTTGGTGATATGGTGTATGCGTCGCGGCGCATACCCTGCATCGAGGAAGCGTTTTGCGCACACTGTGAAATGACGCTGTCTCTTTGTACGGTACACGCTAGCGTTGCCATTCTTCAAGCATGTTCATCCGCATCGCATGCATATGTGCATCAAATCTTATTCAAGTAATGCTTCACGCGTATGAGGCTATATTGTTCATCTTTATTTACCACAAATGGTAAAGCACATATATAAGTAGTAAATTATAAATCAAATGAAACATAAACATAAACAACAAAGCAGAATAGGCCTAACTGCACAAAGTGCGGGCAATTCAAACAAGCGCCTAGTTAATTAATTGACTCATTCCAAAGACTGAATTTCTGTTCAAACTTTTCAATTAGAACTATATATTACACAAAAAGAATTGTAAAAGACATAAGTTATACCAAAAGAAAACGATAAAAACTCTTTACGATTTTAATATTATTTGTCCATGGATAACTTAAAAACGTAAATGCAAAATCAAAATCAATTAGGCCTAAGTATTGACTGTCGAGTGAATTTTCGAAAAAGTTTTTCATTGCAACCAGGGCCGGATTTAGGGGAGGGGCGGGGGGCCCCTGGCCCCAGGCCTACCACCAACAGGGGTCTCCCACCAAACCCCTCAATTTTTAAAACCCCGTAATTCGATAGCCAATCCTGGCTTGCATAACTTTTGCTACCACCTTTGTATCGTTAAGTAGATTTCCTTAGCTAGTAAACAGCTTGTTTGTGGACTCGTGTTATTCAGATGTCTTTAGTTATGTAATAGCTGGGCACTGGCCTCCCACCAGCTGGCCCCAGGCCTCCCACCAGCTAAATGATTGCAACCAATCAGTGTTGCCTTAATAATAAAGTAATAACAGTTTAGATTACGATGCTCGGCATGATTCTCTTAAGACATTATGAGACGAAATAAAAATCAATTAAAAAAGACTGAGAATTTGAGATGCTGTTATCTCGATCGAGTTAACTTTTTGCACTTATTAATAATTTTTGTTGTATTTTTTTCGGCTATATTAATGATATTTTCTACATTAAAGTGTAATTCATATATACACACAAAAAAGATTATACTTGAAAAGAGTTAAATCACACTCGTTTTCAGTGGCGTATTTAGGGGGGCACGGTGCGATGCCCCCTTTTGGCCCGACCATGAAAATGTTTTACAGGCGACTTTATATGAAAAGGTGCGTTTTTGCCATTTTCCAGCAAAAATTGCAAAATTCAACAATGTTCGATGGTCTTTTGCGTTTCCAAATTTCAGAAAAATGGGCGAATTTGCGGTTTCCATTGAACATTCAGAAGCAAAAAGTGTTTCAGCTTCAGGGGGCGAAGCCCCCCTAACTCACCGACCAGGGGCTCTGCCCCTGGATCCCGCTGAGGGATCCGCCCCCAGACCCCCGTTATAGGCTCGCGCTCTGCTCGCTCGCCATGCCCCCTTGCCAAATCCTAAATACGCCACTGCTTGTTTCAACTAAAAATATACTTGAAACGTAGCTAAGTCAAGACATTCCTGAGTCTAGTATGTTTATTTACTTGAATGTACACACTTGTTTTAAGTAACTGACTAAGTTATTTACTTACTTCAAGTATGCTTATTTCAATGTACATGTGGCAATTTTTTTCTATTATATCAGACGAATAAAAGATAAAAGATAAAAGTTTGTATTTGAGTAAAATTAAGTTATTTAATTGGTGTGAGTAGGCCTATATGTCAGGCCAAAATGAGTTTGTAGGGGTGCATAGCGCAAAAGTGAGATTCCATTCTTAACTCGCATATCTATAACTACGCATACATAACTAACTACCTATATATACTTGTAAGAAGTAATATATACTCAGATTAAGTATGTGCACACTTCTTCCAAATCAGTACATTTACTTGATACAAGTTAATGCATTTAAGTATATTTTCCAAACTTATTTCCACTATTTAGTTCTTTTGTGCGTACACTTTTGAGCGGTGATATTTCTATTTTTTAACATACCCCGTATTCAGAATTGCATCGAGCTACAGGAAAATGCTGTATCGTGCATGCTATGTGGTTTTTTTCATTTTGGTATGTTGATTTTCAAGAAAATCATTAAAATTGTTGTCTGACACCTGTCAGATTTTAAGGCTAAAATGCACTGGTATATCGGCTATATAGAGCCACGCCTTATGCAGGTTCCGTTGTGAGAGATAGGGTGTTCCATATACCATATATAGCTGGATTTCAGAGGTACCACTTCTATGGGAAAGAAGGAAAGGGGAAAGTGAAAAAGGCGTATCAAAAAAACAAGAAATTTGAGCTGATGCTCACGAGACGCGCGAAAGCCTATAGCAGTGTTTGACGGCAGCTCTGTTTTTTGTCGTTTTTTTACGGGTTTTAATGATGCTGCCGTCGCTGTAATAGACTGCCGTCTCATAGTATCTGGAGAGTCCGTGGACGCTTCGCTTTGAACACACTCGATTGCTTTCTGTTTCACTGGTACAGTCCTGTTATTGTTATATAGTTCAGTTGATGGGCGTGAAGCCATGTTGTCGTTAGCTGTATTGTTTCTCCGACTTTGTTCTCTACCTGCTCTGTCAATCGACGAGTCAACGAACGTCACGCATGACTGCGGCGCATCAATCACCGTGTCGTCGTCGCTGCTCAGCACCGTCGATCGACGACTGTTGTTCGTTGCTGGTGGCGACTCGCGAATTTTCGCGCCGCGATGTCGTCGATCACCGAGCGTCGTCATCGTCGCGCTGCTGCTTCTACGCGCTGGTGTGGAGAGCAACCCGGGCCCCGCTGCCGCCTGTGTAACCGGTGTGCTGAATTGTCGTTCAGCCAATCATAAGATTCCCGTGATACATGACTTAATAACTGATCGCAATCTGGATGCACTGCTTCTGTCTGAAACTTGGTTCACGTCCGACACGCCGCAGTCTATTCTGCTGGACGTTGCTCCTGCTGGCTACGCGGCGCTTCATGTCGTTCGGCCGACAGGTCCTGGCAAACCGAAGCGCGGCGGTGGACTCGCCGCTGTGTTCCGCGAATCAGTTCCTGTTCGTGTCCACCATCTCGCCAGCACACTAACGCTGCGAACGTTCGAGCTGCAGCTGCTGTGTGTCGGCACTGGTTCTGGTTCATGCACGTCGTTCAGCATCGCTCACATCTCCGGCCGCCGTGGATGTCGTCTGTGTCGAACTTCGTTGACGAATTGGCGGACATCATCGCTATGCTCACGACCAACTCCTGCGGCGACATAATCGTCTGTGGTGACCTGAACTGCCCAGGTCCAGACGAATCATCCGTCGACGTGGAACTGACGGAGTGCTTCGAGTCGCTTGGTCTGACGCAGCTGGTCGACGAGCCGACACGACGTCTGCCTAACGTTGCCAACTTACTCGACATGCTCGCTACCAACAACGCTAAGCTCGTCGGCAACGTCAGAGTCAACAACGCCGACTGTCTGTCCGACCATTGCCTCACCACCGCCGACATCGCAGCACGGGCTCCTAAGCCCGTCGTCAGCTTCACGTCACGCAACATCCGCGCGTTCGATGCTGTGAGTTTCGAGGCAGATCTCCGTTCGTCTGTGCTGTTCACACAACCAGCCGACAAGCTCAATGTGTACGTCGACTAGCTCAATGACACGTTGACAGAATTGCTGAATAGAGTTGCTCCAGTTCGTCGTCCACAGAAGCCGATTAGCAAGTGGCTGTCGATTGAAGCCGTCGCCGAGAAGCGCTCTCGCCGCCGTCTGGAACGCCGGTGGCGCACAACTGGCACTGAGGCTGATCGGTCTGAGCACCGCCAAGCGTGTCGCAAGGCAAATCAGCTGATCAATGAGTTGAAGTCCGCCTACTACCGTCAACGCATTTACGGAGCTGGTTCTAACCACAAACGCCGCTGGAAATTACTCAACGATCTGCTGCACAGTCATGATACTGACAAAACACGAATTGAAGACGAAAATCGTCATCTGTGCACTGCTTTTTTCACTTTTTTTTATAGACAAGATCAACAAGCTTAGGAACAGTGTTAGCGATACATTGCGCTCAATACCTGCGTCACTGCCCTCTTATGAGTCCTTCCCCCTCACTGTGGTCCGGTTTTCGACATTCTTTCACTTGTCACAGCAGACGAAGTCCGTAAGCTACTCAGCTCATCTCTTCCTAAGTCGCCCGTTATGGACATCAACCGCTGTCAATCTGTCTTTTCTGAAATCATCGCGCATTTGGCCAATCTATCCTTCTCTATAACGGCAGATTCCCTGATAAATTCAAACAAGCTTCAATCACACCATTGCTTAAGGGTCGTTCTCTTGATAAGTCCGTTCTATCCAATTACAGACTAATTTCTAATCTTAAACTTTATTTCAAAAGTTTTAGAACGCCTATTTTTGACTCGTTTTCAACCTCACATCTTGGACTCGCCTAATTTCAACAGCTACCAGTCTGCATACAGACCTGGCTGTTCCACCGAGTCTGCCTTATACAGCTTCTCCTTGATCGTATTTACTCCACGTCTGATGAAAAGAGACTGATGTTACTTGTTTCTTTGGATCTCAGTGCGGCCTTTGACATGGTCGAGCACGCTACCCTACTAAAACGACGTTCTTGCAGTTTTGGTATTTCAGATGTTGCTTATTCTTGGATCAGATCTTACCTAGATGGCAGGACACAATCTGTACGTATGAGCTCTTACTCGTCAGCTGTGACTTCATGCTCTGTCGGTGTACCCAAGGATCCGTCCCGGGGCCACTACTGTTCTCTGCATACGTCTCCTCTGTCAACCATTGCCAAATCTCAGCAGGTCTTTCAGTAGCAATATGCAGACGATACGCAGCTCTATGTCGCTTTGTCGCCTATCAGTTATTCCAATGAGCTCCAGTCGTGTCTGAGCTCACTACATGTCTGGTTCTGTGAAAACGGCATGGCACTCAACCCATCCAAATCGGATGCTATACTTTTTGGCACCGCTCAGCGTCTAAAAACCATGTCTTCTCTTACTTCTGTCAAAATAGCGGATTCTGCGATACAGTTTTCTGACACTATCAAGATTCTCGGGGTTACACTTGATTCTAATCTCACCTTGGGACCTCACATTAAGGTAATATCCAAGTCCTGCTTTTACCACATACGTTCCTTTAGACAAATTCGTCCATCGATAGATCGTTCTATGCCATAGCTGTTGCTTCTGCTTTGGTGTGGGCAAGACTTGATTATGCGAATTCGATCCTTTTCGGGTGTCCACAGAAGCACATATCTCGTTTTCAGCGAGTACAGCACGCACTTGCCAGAGTCGTAATGCAGCAGGCCTATCGTTCTTCTTCATCGACTAAACTTCTCAAACAACTCCACTGGCTACCTATTAAATGGCGAATAAGATTTAAACTCGCCACCTCAACTTATAAGACACTGCACAGTGCACACTGGCCATCCACCTTAACTTACTGATCTTCTGCATGCAGTATCATAAATCCGCAGTGTCCACGCGCTCTTCTGCCAGTCAGTTACTTGCAATTCCACGGCATAACTTATCTTTTGGTTCTCGTTCTTTTCGTGTCTCTGCACCAAAAATTTGGAACTCCTTAACTTTTTAAATTCGTCAATGTCAAACCTTGGCTACCTTCAGACGTCACTTAAAGACCCACTACTTTCAGTCAGCCATTTCTGCCACCTAGCGTCCATCATCCTATGCGCATGATTCTTTCTGAGACTTTGGCACTTTATAAATCATTTACTTACTTACTTACAGTTCTGGTTCAGTAGTTTAGCTGAAAATCGGGCTGTTTACGCTAAGTTAATATGCAAATACCAAATTCTCTATCTGGATCGCATAACGATAGTTCCGTGGCGCCACCGTGTGAATGATATAGACTTGTGTCGCAGCCCGAAATCGCCAAAAAATCCATAAAACCCCTATTTTGGCGTTCAAGGTTATTCAAGGTCATTGAATTCAGCGCCAATCGAGAGCAACGCTTTATTTTTATTCCCTAAATGTCAGCATGCAATTTGCAATTGCATTGTTGGCTGGTGGTTGACCCCAAAACTTTCCTTTCTGCGAGATTTAGAAACCTTCATCTGATACAATGCGTCATTCGACCGCAAAATTGTACCTGCCAAACGCATGGCATCCGTCGAGCAATTGAAGCAGACGAATATGACAAAAGACAACGACAGACAGGCAGACAGAAAACGAAGGAATGCGTATACTCTAGCCTATAGGCGGAATCGCTCAAACAAAAGCAATTCCGCCTTAAAAACGACAACAAATAAGCTTATGCGTTATATTTACAATCATTTATCTTGCACCAGTGGCATAGCCGAGGTGGGCCTATGGGGCCCAGCCTTTTTCCCCAATTCCCCAGACAAGACATAGACATAGTACACGTTTAAACTGATAAATGTGCCAATTTAGTTAGTTGACTCTTACTAGGGATAGTAGAAAGTCACGACCAAAACAATGGCCAAAAACATGTCAATTTTTGTAAAAATTGTAAGAATCACTCAAAATCACGGTTCAGACACGACCTCAAATCACGGGCTCAATACAGTTTTATAAGACTTTAGTATAACGACAATAATTACATGCAGTGCAAGATTTTCATTTGTAAAATTTTTGTTGCTGCGGAGCATTAGAGTATAGTACATTTTTCTACGATGACGCCACGATCACATATTGAGCCATTAAGTGACGAAGCACATGGACTTTTGTCAGAGACCTGGTCTGGGCTCCGGGCTGGGGGAGATCATATGACGGTATACGGACCGTAGAGGCGAGCTACCGTGTTGTGGCCCGTCAGACTGTGACGAGCTGCCGTGCTGAGCGGCCGATATGGACGGTGTCGATTGGATTGATTAATGTTTTGCTGTAAATAAATGCTCAAAGTTTTTCTCGTATGAATCGTGTCTATTCCTATACTCGTGCGGGAGCTCGGGGATCCGACAACTTTGGTAGCAGAGGCAAAGGCAAATATAGGCCTAGATGTGTTAAAATCACACAATAAGTTTCTACTTGTGATAAATAGAAACAAAAATGCTGCAAAAATCGCAAAATTACGGCATTTTGGCTACAAACACGGTAAAAACGGCAGTTTGGTAAAATCACTGCATTTGACGAAAATTACGCGATTTCCGTGATTTAAATAGTGACCGATTCACCATAAGGCTTTTGCGGCTCAAGCCCCCCACCTACCTCTAAAGCTTTAAAAGCCCCCTCCCTATCTGCTGTTGAAGCCGCTTATAGCAGAGGCAGAGATTTTGACTGCGGGGTTGGACACGGGTCACTTTTTCTGGACCCGACGGGCACCGACTCACACAAACTTTGACCCGACCCGGCCCAGTC
>Ga0209671_1008936_pt1 | contig 10489 bp, 6 predicted proteins | sample WorMetHERISLAND2_2_FD_187401 | JGI IMG/M metagenome (GOLD analysis project Ga0209671, IMG submission 187401) | Marine gutless worms symbiont microbial communities from Max Planck institute for Marine Microbiology, Germany - Olavius geniculatus... | ecosystem: Host-associated > Annelida >...
GGTCTGCTTTCCCCAGGTAGTGCAAAAGCAGACGTTGGGTGAGGTAAAAACTAAAACACTTATTTCATAGCGAGTTGTGTCATAAATATTTCTGCCAATTATTATTAAAATTTGCTAATCTTTATTCGAGGTACGATCAATAACGTTGGGGATGTTTTTTCAGGTTTTCTGTTTATTTTAATGCATATTTCGGTTGATCTGCTTTCCCTAGGTAGTGCAGAAGCATGCATTGGGTGAGGTGGAAAACTGAACGGTCATTTGATGGCAAGTTGTGTCAGGAATATTTGTGCCAAAAATTATTAAAATTCGGTAATTGGTTTTCAAGATACAGTTGAAAATGTCGGGGATGTTTTTTTTGGGACACAGTGTAGATTTACGTTTTGAGTGTCCAGTGCAGGCAACAAAATGTTTGAAACATCTTATTCTGGCAGTTAAACTGTTATGGATGCAGGCTAGCCACAGCTGGGCTCATGTTTGAGAATAGGAGAATTTTTAGCTTGTAAATATATCTTTATTGTATTTTTACTTTGTCTTAGTCCAGTTTTAGTTTTTGTAGTTAAAAGATAGTTATTGTTGATCAGTTATACTATATGTGAATGTGTTTCATGAGAATGTGTTTTTGTATGCACTCCACTTGGTCATTTTCATTTGTGGAATTAGTGTAGTTACTAGTTACACCTACAGCGTTGAGGCTCTGTTAAATTTTTACCCAGTATAGGTAATGGCAGGATAGCTCATTCGGTATAGCGCTGAGCTTTGGATCAATAGGTCCCGGGTTCAAATCCCGTCAGGGTCGACTCAGCCCTTCGCCATCTTGGTTGATAAAATGAGTAGCACACTATGTTCAGGTAACAGGTAGTCTCTGTTGAGGACTAATCCACTCAACATATGTGTATGCAATCTCGAGTTGGACTTTCTAGCTCAAGGATATCGCAAGGGGTGAGCTCCCCTTTACTGTGGCTACTGGCCTTGCGCAATATAAACCCTTTACCTTTATAGTTGTCCTTGGTCCCGGGGTCAGAAAATCTGGTTTCAGAGGTGTTATTAGGATTAGTATCATAGATAGATGCTGTTACTGTGTTTATGGCTTTCAGTTGCATTTGTCGGAACTTTTGTAGACGTGCAGCCGGTGACATACCAGGAGCAGCGTAACTGGGCGTCAGTGGCATACTACGAACTGAACAATCGCGTCGGTGAAGTTTTCCATGCCACGTCGACGTCGGTCATCGTTGATGGCTACACTGACCCGTCAAACAATGCTGAACGATTCTGTCTCGGCCTTCTGTCCAATGTCAACCGCAATTCCACCATCGAAAACACCCGACGACATATTGGCAAAGGTATATTTGCAGAGTCCAGGGTTTTCCTCAGTCATTCTTGAAAGTCCTTAAAAGTGCTTAAATTTAGCACTTTCAAATTCAGGGCCCTTAAAGTCTTTAAGAATGATAATGGTGCTTGTTGTTTAGTGGTTAAGTAAATGGAACAAAAACTCTTAGGTACAAACCGAAAAACTTGTAGCAAACCCACTGAGAAACCCATCTTGAAGTTTTGTTTAGTTTTAGATTCTTGTGACGCTGATAATTAAATATTTTGTTCAGCAACTTTTGCTAAGTGTTTGTTTTATCCAGTTTTGTAGATGGATTAAAGTGGAGCAAGAGATTATGTTTTTCTATGAGGTGCTTAAATAATTAATTTTTAGTAACATGACCTTCATCGTAAAGATAACAGCTGAAATTTCAAAAATTGTTTGCTGACTGTGTAATGGTCCAGTTTGAATTTTTAAATTGTGATTTGTGCTGTTTTATATATACAACCACGATGTCACCCTTACACTGTATATAAACTGAACAGTTTTTTTACATAAACTAATTGTAGTGACAGTCTTCGAATTGACCTATAACATGTTGTCATCATCATCATTTCTGGCAAGCACCACTAAGAGTGCGTAGCGCCAAACGTAGACATCAATCTCCAGAGTGGATGGTTCTGAGCCAAGTCAACTGCGTCGTCCATATTAAGGTCGCTGGATTTCTGATCCTGCTGAATGGTTTTCATCCATGTAATACGAGGACGTCCCAGTGGTCTCCTCCAGTTTCCAGGACATCAAACTTTGCTCATTCACTCACACCTCTCTTCAGATTTGTGAAAGCAGTATATTGAGAAGCATTTTTCAATTTTTGATACGGTTTGCATTGAAATGATTAGTTAGACTCACCTGTGTGATGGCAGGTGTTCACTTGTACTACGTGGGTGGTGAGGTGTTTGCTGAATGCCTCAGTGACAGCAGTATATTCGTTCAGAGCCGCAACTGTAACTATCACCACGGCTTTCACCCGACAACCGTTTGTAAGATTCCGCCAGGGTGCAGTCTTAAGATCTTCAACAACCAGGAGTTTGCGCAACTTCTTAGTCAGGTGATCTGATACAGCCTCTCATATACTCTGCGAAAGCATTCAGCATTAGCGGTTATTTTTTCCAGCACTCACTGTCATATAACTGTATATTCGAAGAACTTCTCAGCACTTTTAAGCATAGTTTAAAAACTGAACTGTTTGATATATAGCTTAGTCTAAGCTGTTATGCGCTTTTGATTTGCTCGTGATGCATGGCACTACAAATATGTATTTTGATTGTTTGATAGAGGCATTTTCATACAGATTATTTTGAAAATAACTTACTAAATGGCATGGTTTTGTTATTTTAGGCACCGTGTTGACCAGCAGTGTTGTGGATTATGAAAGTAATGGAGCAGTGGGCAAGAGTGAGGGCATTATGCATGCTCAAAGGTTTAATTTTGCCCCTAGATCACAGTTGATCAAATGGTTTTCCAGTTGTAGTTATCGTGATCCGTGCCAGAAATATTCACGATTAAAATAAAAAGTTGTCTGAAATTATGTGGAATTACATTATTGGCACCTAACATATTTGGGGGCAAGGTCCCCAAATTTTTGAGCGTGGATTATACATTTGAATTCACTTTCAATCGCATGGCATTGGCAAATGTTTCACAGAGATTGGCTGAGGTAACTGGTGCTGAAATAAAAAAACATCAGTGGTAACAAACAAAGGCAGGGCTATTTGCTAGGTGACTTTGACTTTAATGATGTATTATTATATTAGCGAGTAATGTCATCATGTTTAATGGTCTGCTAATTTCAGCTTTGGCTTTGGTGCTGTCTTTTAACTGACCAAGATGTGCACAGTTCTGATGCATTTTTATAATATTAATAATGTTGAATATTAACAATATTACGACTGTAAGATAAATAATGTTAACGTTGGTTGGTGTGTTGATTTCAGTCGGTAAACCATGGCTATGGTGCTGTATTTGAGCTCACCAAGATGTGTACGATCCGGATGAGTTTTGTAAAGGGCTGGGGAGCGGAGTACCACCGTCAGGACGTCACCAGCACTCCGTGCTGGATTGAGATCCATCTCAACGGACCACTCCAGTGGCTGGACAAAGTCCTCTCACAGATGGGGTCCCCACTCGACCCTATCTCTTCTGTATCATAGCCACGCATGACTCTGGGCGTCCTGCCGAGACTTGGGTTTTTATTTAACTGCTGTCATTGGTTGGTAGGTGTTTACCAAAGAACGTTTGATGGACTATGGCGTCTGGCAGTGTGACGTGTTGCTTTGTGGTGACTGTTCTCAGACTGATGTTGAGATGATCACGTCACCGCAGTTTACATATATCTTAAGTTGCTGGGAGCTGTGTGGCTGGCATATTAAGGCGTGTACACTGCAACGTAACTGAACTGAACTGACATGGTTTGCTTTTTGACGAACTGACCAATGGGCAAGCAGTGATGCATTACAGTAGGCACCGTTTAACGGCATTGGTGGCCTGTGCAACTATAGTCTTATACACAGTAGCCGATGACCATTATGTTCGCCCTGCTTGCCTATTGGTCGGTGTGTCAGAAACTAAACCGTTTTTAGTTCAGTTCGGTTACATTTTTTATACACACCTTTATGCATTTTGTCAGTCACACCACATGGCTGATGCTGCTTTGCAGGTGGTACTCAGCTGTAGAGCTTGCTGTGGCTTGGACCAAGTGACCATCGTTTTAGCTGCTGGCGTAAGCCGTCAGTTAGCATCGCCTTGAAAGAGTTAGTTTAGATGACATTTTTTGATGGTTGACTGCACTGGTATCCGGGGTGGCTGTTAAGCTGAAAAACGTAGAAAATGTCAGTGAATTGTCGGGAAAATCTCGTCGGGAAGAACTGTTTATTGTTTGTTAACTTCACATTCAGGTCCAAACCGGTGTTTAGTTTTAGCCAGCATGATAGCTTAGGTCATGCATTCTGTCGTGTTATTATACCATTACCATCACTATATTGCATTAGAATCATTACTATATAATAATAATTATAATAATACAATTTGTAAGGTGTCATAATGTTCGGAAGTGCAGGGCACTTTTATGTGTTGCATCAGTCAATATGCTATTTGTTTTCCTATTTGGCTCGGACCGAATAGAACACTTGCCATGTTATGGGATTGAGATTTTTTCATGTGCCAAAAACGTGGGAAACATTGGTAGGCTTTGAGTCGTAGTTGACGTATGTCCCATTGTATACCATTTCCGTCTTTACAGCTATATCGAGTTATTGTTATCTATGCACGTCCAGTGTGTGTTTCCACTGATGCCGTGTGCGACTGCTGAACAACAGTGTCTGAATGTTTAGTTTGATCGAAGTGTCACATGATAAGATATGTAAGTTTATCAAATTAGAGCCTTCATCTAGTATTTTATTGTTGACGTTTCAGTAACTGCTGCTGCCTTCATCGGAACTACCACCAGTCCAGTGTCACTGAGGCAGTCAGTAACTAGTTGCGGTTAAACTAGGTAAAGGCTGTACATAACTTATTTGTTACCATTTCAACCTATTTAAAGATGTGGAGTATTAATTGTACTTCCAGGAATGTTTTCTTTGGGATTCGATTAATTTCTGCCATATTTTGCAGATAAGGCAGGCTGCTGTTAATCTCACATTGAGACTGCCTTGTGAGAAAGTTTTGGGTGGTGGGAATTTATCCGATAGCAATCATATTTGTCTCAGCATTCAAATCATAGATATAAAAAAAACGTTCCAGAAAAAATTTTTTTTAAATGTAACATAAATAGAAAACGTTGATAAAAACGTTAGCCTTAATTTGTTCTACTTCTTGCCTAAAACCTAATGCTTTAATTGCAGTACAGCTAGAAATTAAGAAAGAGATAAAATTTTATTCAATTTCAATTCAACCGTGTAGTCATAAGACCACGTATCACTAGACTAAGTAAGTAAACTACCACCACTATAGCCTATTAATTCGTTTGTGTGGCTTTAAAAGCCCTTCTCGGCGTTCTCGGTAGAATTTTCAAATTTTGACGAACGTTTTTTTTTAAATTTAAAAACATTGAGAAGATAAAAAATACGTTAAAAACGTAAAAAACGTGGCAAGAATAAAAAACATAAAAAAACGTTTTTTACATCTATGATTTAAATCTAACTTCATTTGTAGGCATTTCATATCAGTGATGGTGTGGTTCTGGTTCACAGATTCTGATGCTTATGAAGCTGTTAGTTTTTCAACATACGGTGAACATAGCAGTGGCTGCCAAACGATGGGCCTTGTTGATTCCTTGACATAGAAAAGGGTCGATTCTCCCTCCCCCATTTTTTGACGATTTGATGCCTTCAAGTGACTCCCTAACATGACTGGTGTGATATATTTGTCTCCAAAATCGCACACATTTGTACCTATTTTGAAAAAATTTATTTTCGGAGTTGATGTCTTCTAGCGTCCATACCTGTGTATTCTTGCTCTGCACAGTTTCAATTTTTAAAGAGTTTTTGCTGCCACTAGTGTATTGCAGCGTCATTTGCATGTATATGTGTTTGAATCAAATACAACAGAATGCAAAGCATCTGCCACATAGTGCTTATGTCAAGTCCTGCCAAACTGTTATCAGTTTAGAACTGTGTCAGTCGGTAGTCGAGTTATATCAAAGCTGTACAGTGACTATGCAATATTCAACGCATTTGCTCGTTTTATGCAAGCAAGCACTGTTTTTTGCGTGAGAATGCAAACGTTTGTTAATTTTATACGAAAGTGTTTTTCGTTGTTTCCAGTGATGTCCCGTCTCAGTCCCTTATTATTATCACCAGTGTTTGTCTCAGCTGTTTAATATTAATGTCCTCACGTATAACTATGGATTCATTTATCTGTGATTTTGGATATATCTACTGAAGAACGGGGATGGAATTATTGAAGTCTGTGTAAATAGTGAGAGTTATTCTGAATATACACTTAGTGCCAAAAATGTGCAATATGCACTAGCTGTTGTATTTGAAATCATGTGACAAGGCCGGGTTTATTCCCAGAATGATGGCTGACCCTTACCAGTATTATGTATTGGTACTTCGAAGCATGACAAGAAATTGAGCAAAAATTAGCACCGTATTTAAGTAATTAAATATGTTTTGGATCGTCAGGACATTGTACAAGTTATATTTTTATTATTGTTGTTATTTTCAAGATTTGAAAAACTACCATTTAAACATGTTTAGCAGGTTCCTTGTCCTTCAATAGACAGCATTATCACATTGATGTCTGTCTGAAGGATAACAGGGAAGATTATTAGAACTACTATTATGTTAATTACATATGCATGCATATAATGGAGTTCTTACAATTTTAGGTTTAGCTTGTTTTTTGTATCTTGTGTTTTGTGTTTCTGTAAAGGTTAAACTTACTGTTCCATTATTATGTGTTTGTGTGCATTTTGCCTGAAAAGGCCGTCCCCGAAATGACCTATTCTGTGTCGGTTGGGACGTTAAACCCTATTCACTCACTCATGTCATTTTGATGCAAAATCTTGGGATGATATATTTATTTTTGTAATTGTCATACAATGATGGATCATAATCTGATGCTAATGACAATTTATCACTAATAATGACCGTTTTTTTTTGTTAATGAAAATTTGCTGGTCTTATGTTAATTTTCTATTCTGAGTATTAAGTCAGGAGAATTCAAGATGGGGTTATTTGTGGTGTTTTAGGTTCTTTCTATGAAATGGTTTGTTCAGATTTTTTAACAGAGCATGTTATTAATCCCACCTGCTGCACTTTGTCAACACCTGTAAGATTTTTGTTCTTCCATATGCATGGTTTTATTGGTTTACGTCTATATTTTCATTTTTGTTTTAAAACTGCTGAGGAGTGAATTTTTAATGTTTGTATCCATTTTGGTATATTTTAAAACATGTATTTGGTGGTTTATAACATCTGCATTTGACTCTTATGTCACTGATAAACATTTGTATTAATACATTTTTGTTTCATCCGTGAATCAAATCTGCTGTCTAGCGGTTGCAATCCTGGGATTCGTTTTTCTGTCCTGGAATTTGGGGTTACTAAATAAATTTGTAATTCTGGGATCCCATTTTTACATGCGAAAGCAGCTACTGCTTTCAGTGCGTCTCAGCCATCGCAATTCTGTCCGTCTGTCTGTCACATGGGTGGATCAGTCAAAAACGGTGCAAGCTAGGATCATCAAATCTTCACCATCGGCTGCCTGGAAGACTCTAGTTTCAGAAACCATAAAGCTTTTTCATAAATTTGAAGGGGGTCACCCCGAACGAGGGCGCTAAATGAGAGGGGGGTGGACAAAATTTGCGATTGGCCAGTAAGTCGTTGTATCTCAGTAACGGTGCGAGATAGGGCCTAGATTACTATTAATCACTAATAGGAAGTCGTACACTGGCTCTCGATTGGCGCCGAATTCAGTGACCTTGAATGACCTTGAACGCCAAAATAGGGGGGTTTTATGGATTTTTAGCGTTTTTGGGCTGCGACACAAGTCTATATCATTCACAAGGTGGCGGGAATTTGTAGGTAAACTACTTAGGAACTATAGTCATGCGATCCAGATAGAGAATTTGGTATTTGTATATTTTTTTACATTATTAACTTAGTGCAAACACCTCAATTTTCAACTAAACTACTGAACCGGAACTGAGCATTAGCTCAAATTTCTTGTTGTGATTAGGCTTGCCGATTTGTAGTTATTTAGTATCACTATAATAGCCATATTAGACTGATTTCATGCATGGGATGCATGATAGGAAAATAAGTAAGCCGTTAAGAACCTGAGAGTGACCATTACTGTCAGAAGGCAACTTACAGTTCACATCAAGGTCTCTTCCGTGCACTTAATATTTCATTAGACGGCTAGAATAATTGTTATTTTGTCATCTGTCACAGTCGAAACAGTACTATTTAACAAATGTTTTGTAATCCCAACATCCAGGGATTGCGATACCACTAATCCTAGGATTCTGGATTGGTGAAAATGGCTGGGATATGGATCGCGGGGTTGCAATCACTTTTCCTCTCTGACTGATTTCATATGATACGAGTTTGTTCTAGAAGCTGATTTTGCCTACAGCTACCTATTTCTCCGTTGGCGTGGTCTGTGTGTTGTTTCATTTCTCTGTTAAATGAGGAGACCCTGAGCCCCAGGGATGTGTAGATTTTTTGGGTTGAAATTGCAGTTGAGTCTATTTATGATTCACCCGGTGCAGCAATGATCAGCAATTTTATTTCCTACTGAATTACTCCAGTTACTTGTTCATTAAATCTAAGTTTTTTACTCGGACCCCAGTTCATTGAACCCACAGTTTCCGTGCCACTGGTCAACGATTGTTTTTGATATGCTAATGTTCCCCCACTTCGAGTTATTTGTTAATTTTTTTGGAATATGTACCATCCGTTATAATCATCTTCGTGTCTGTATGTATGTGAATGTTATTATTACTGCTATCGTGAGCAATGGCGTTCTTGTATAATTGTGCATAGAATTATGCGTGTAATGTGAATAAAATATTTACCTGACTGGCGTGCCAGTGTATTTGTGGTACAAGAGATTTCTGAAAATCTTTGTTTTAGTGCTGTGAAATTGTGATACCGTAAGGGGTGTAGTTGCATTTGCTGATGAATGCGTGCAGGAATGAATGAATGAATGTTATTTCACGCATAAAGTGAAGTTTCTATAAATGTACGCAGAGAACGCGGGAAAATACGCAGTAAATGCTCAAAAATGCGCAGCTGACGCAACGGCCGAAAGGCAAGGATAGAAGCGGTCGTTGCGTCATTTACGTAAATCGAAATTCTTTCCTGAATATTTCTGCATAAGTAGCCTACATAATGCAGTATTTCAGGTTTGCTGACACAGCTAATAAGTTAGCACAATATAGGTTAGCGTTGACGCACAAAAAAAACAAGAATCCCAGCTGTCGCTAGGGTGGGGTCGATCGTACTGGTTGTCAGACCTTGAAGGTCATCCAAGGTCGATGATTTTCATTTCATCCGAAAAGGCGTATGCCACTTCCTATTAGTGATTAATAGCAACTTAGATTTTATTTTGCACCGTTTAGCCACAGTACATCCGTGACAGACAGACGGACGACAACCTCGACAAAGGGCCGACTTTTAAGCTTACAGCTTAGCGGTCGGCCCAAAAAATTGAGACATCGTGGAAAACTATATCATAAAGTCGCGTATAGAGCGACGTACGTAGCTGAACTGAGATCGACATGGTTTAGTTTTTGTCGAACTGACCAATGGGCAAGCAGTAGCCTAATGCAGTAGGCACTGTCTAATGACGTCGGTGATACGTGACTGTAGTCACGTACGCGTGAGCCAATGATCAATGGGCTCATCCATTGGTCAGTTGGTCAAACAAGAAATGTGAGCTAATGCTCACGAGACGCGCGAAACTCTAGCAGTTCCTGTTCGCAAACTGTCAGTCTATCGCCTGCCATTTCGTCGCGGTTCATTCTTAGAGTGCACTGCAGCCGAAGGTCGCAAAAGTCAATTTTAAAAACCCTTATTTTGGAAGTTCAGGGTCTTTCAAAGTCATCGATTTTGATACGACCTAAAGCTCGTCACTAGTGCTTGTTGTGATAGGCAGCACGCCCATGCCTATCTGCAACCGTTTTCGCGAAAAATTGTCCAACAACTGTAAAATAACGACTTTGGCGGGGGTACCGATGATGCCCTCGTGCGCAGGTTTCGTTGAACGTAGAAAAATCGAGACCTGGACTGTCGAAATCTACGTTCAATGCTGAAAATTTCATAGGCCTATGCAGCTTCTCATCCATGTCTATCTCAATTGATTTCGGCGCAATTCGCTCTTGAAATGTGTCTCCCAGCCCGAAATCGCCAAAAAATCTATTAAAAACCTTTATTTTGGCGTTCAAGGTCATCCAAGGTCATTGAATTTGGTGGCAATCGAGAGCCAGTGTACGACTTTCCATAATCCCATTAATCATCATCGTTTATTACGCCAAAAGGCAGCAGCACACAATAAAATACACTAAAAACACTAAAAACTCAGACTACGAGTAAACTACAAGTATGCTCAAAGGCACACTCAAAATAATGTCACATCAACACAGACTCCAATGACATTGCAAATGCACTCCATACA
>Ga0209671_1008941_pt1 | contig 10486 bp, 4 predicted proteins | sample WorMetHERISLAND2_2_FD_187401 | JGI IMG/M metagenome (GOLD analysis project Ga0209671, IMG submission 187401) | Marine gutless worms symbiont microbial communities from Max Planck institute for Marine Microbiology, Germany - Olavius geniculatus... | ecosystem: Host-associated > Annelida >...
ACAGGGTTCTTATATTGGCTGGCCGCAGCTTACGATTCTTGCGACAGCTGCGTTCGTTGCCTACTTTTCTTGCGTACGTTGCGTTGGGTGCGGGCCCGTCGATAGCTACAACGGGGCCCGGGGAAACAATTCTCGTGGAGCCCATTTAGGAAATTTTTAAAAAAGATCTTTCTAATTAAAATGGCGCATTCTGGTGTACTTCACATTTTTGAGCGACCACTGAGCCCCCCAAACGTCGCAGGGCCCGGGGTAACCTACTCCCCTTACCCCTCGCTCTCGACGGGCCTGGTTGAGTGGAAACTCCGCTTAATCCAGACATTCTTATAGCTAAGTAATATAGTAAATGCAACTTGAATAGTATCTGATTCCACAGTGCATAGACCTATACCTAACACAGTAGTGGGTCTATTTGAGGTAGCAGAGATCTACTACTTGGTATACACCGTACTGGTACCGTACTTGAATTCTACTCGAGTACGATACAGTCACTGTGCGATACAGTACAAGTGAGGGTGTGTACACTCCCAGGAAAAAGTGGGAGGTGCATCGATCCCCACCTCCTCGAACCACTACATAATATGGATAAAATAACGTTCTGTGTAATTTCTGAGATCATATTTGATGCCAGTCATTACAAGTTATTACAAACACAGTAACGCCATACATTTAAAGTACATGTAGTATACTGTATTCATCGGCACACTTCCGTGATTCTAAAAGACAGTCCGATTCAGTGACAAAACTAAGAAAACACACACACTGTGGTGCAAAATGTGATATTTTCCAGTTCTAAAAATACAAACGAGAGTAATGGTATGGTCATGATCAGCGTGTGAAGAAACCAATCACCAGTTGACACAACATCATTCCAGACTTCATGACTTTTTAAACAATCATAACAACAATCTCTAATTATTAAAAACTAATAACTAACTAATGAAAACCCTGACAAAGCTTCCACACAGCTCGCATCCACAACTGAAAAGTCAAACACGTCGAGTGACTAATCTTCCTTATCTTCGCTTGAGTCTTTCTTTCTCATATTCACTGAGACTAGTTACTGGAGAATAAAAAGGCGCTCTACACTGTAGCAATAACAACAGTACATATGCAAACTAAAGGCACGTACGCAGCGATGTAACTGAACTGAACTGACGCGGTTTAGTTTTTTACGAACTGACCAATGAGCTAGCAGGGCAAGACCACTGGTCATTGGTGGACGCATACGTCGCCGATAGACGATGCTTACTGTAACGCATTACCCATATGTCAGTTCGTCAAAAACTAAACCAAAACCATGTCAGCTCAGCTCAGTTCAGTTACGTCGCTCTGTACACGCCTTAGTGCTCTACAAGATCGCATTATACATGGACAGAGACGGACGGACAAGCTGACGGCACAAAAAGCTAAACATCACCAATCATGAAAAACTCTGCAAAAACTGCTGTTGCTGCCACTGAATTCATAGGCTCATACTACTGACAAATGTCTCAAATTATGCTAGTAAGCTATTTAATGACCAGTTACTAAGTTTATTAACGTTGATCTCGATAATGCAATGAATACTTGACTGACGAAAATTATTGTATGTTCATGTGATAAAATCTCCGACTTCATGCACTAAATCTTTAATAGCCTTACTTTCTTTTATATACTGTGAATCTTTGTAATAAGCCAGCAAAGCAAATAAATCACTTGTCAAAAACTGTATTCCAAAAATCTGACATTTAAACTTACAGATATTCACTCCGTTATCTAGCAGTAAATCACTACATCAAACAGCAACAGTAGAAAGAGCTGATTAAGCAAAATGTGAATGACACATGAACGTGAAACCGTCACTATAAGTGCAAGGTTTGTGGACGTTAGCTGTATGAACAAAAGCTAACAGATGTAATCATATAACACGATTTCACTTTAACTCATAGCAACACAATGTTCACAGTTCATGCCCGCAGAGCCGGCGGAAAAGCCCCCCCCCCGTACCTCCTGGCCGGGAGGGGCCTCACGTATGCTCAGGGGCCTCATGCTAAGTGTGAAAAAAATTTCTGGTTTTAAAAATATGTTCAAAATATAAAATGAATAAACATGTGAAAAGTTTACCCAAAGTGGACAAGTCAATTACTTTTCATTACTGTACGGTAATCAGTGATGTATTGCGACCTAAAGACGTCATTTTTTCGAAAAGACAACACAAATTGTATTAGATTTTTTTACGTTTCAAATTTTTTTATAAAGTGGGCAAATTTGTGACTTTTAGTAAACGTCCAAGATCCAAAAGTGTTTCAGCTTCAAGGAGGGCTTCGTCCCCGACCCTTAACCGGGGGCTCTGCCCCTGGACTACGCCCCAGACCCCCTTTTATAGGGGCCTCACACTTATATTTAGGGGGCCACCAACTCTCTAACGCTGGCACTGCAGGCCCGGTAAACAATTCATCAGCGAATCATATAAATAAGAGCAACAAATTCAAGTACACCAGTTGGCATTTTGACCATGTCACAACACGACAAAACTGGGCTAAAGCATCTTGTTTATACTCAGTTAATCGAAAGAGAAAAATAACACATCAATCAATGTCGGCTCTACACCATAATTATTACTATTAAGCAAACATTTATATAGTGCACTATCGTTACAACGAAATCTCTAACGAGTTACTGATAAAAGCTGATAAAAACAGCTAGTGCTTGAGTTACACTAATACTCACCATTCCATAACATACAAACAGGGGCGTCTACCCCACATAAACCTTGGAGAAAACGATCCATCATAAAAATAAGGGTAGGGGGGTTTTTCTGCTTTTCAAAGATAAAATTCAGAACAAAATCGACATCGTTTCACTACAGTTTGCAACAAAATTCGTTTTTCTCCCAGGTCCAAAATGTTTCAAAATCGGCAGCAGCTAGAGCCCAGAGCCTAATGAGAAGGCCTACAGCAGTCCCATATACTCTTACTAGATTTAGGAATAAAACGAGAGTGAGAAGGAACAACGGGTGAAGTTTTCTGCACGAAAAAAGCAAATTTGGGTAGGGGCCTACCCTTCAAAACGCATTATTAATCTATTGCGCGTTGTACACTGATTCCACACGCGGCAGCACCGATGCTGTCGTGGGTCATGTGAGCTTTGCTTAGATTAATTGTTGGTAATTTCTATATCTCCGAAGCAACCTCAAGGAAAGATAAACGCCCCTGAATACAAATGCACATACATAGAACCTGAACAAACTATATGAGTTGCTACTAAGGTAACTAACCACTCATCTTAACACTGGCACAGCATGTCTACAGCAGTTTACTACTGCTATCTCACCTCTTACCCTAAGCTCATGAGCAATCATAGCACTAGAATGCAAGAATGGTGAAAGCACAATAAAAGACCAAAACCTCACAATCCTGTAACTCAGTTGAATGCTGTGAAAAGGAGAATGAAGAGTTCACTAGTCCCAAAAGGCGCTAGTCCAAACCCCAGAGTTAGAGTGAGTGGGTGAGTAGGGTTTTACATCCCGCCCGACACAGTATAGGTCATTTCGGGGACGGCCTTTGCAAGCAAGATTGCACATACACATAATAACAAAACAAAGATAGTATTACGGTTAGCGATAGAGTTAAGGAACAGAGATAAACTGCATCTTTGGCTACGACAAACTTTGGCTATAGTGGCCCTGGCTAAGGTAGACCGAAAACCTGACCAAATTAGAACTAGTGCCCCTTTGGATTAGTGACCAGTCACCATGCAAAAGATGTGGAGTGCACAACCTAAGTCCAGAAACACAGATTACGCATTTCACTATATGGACACCTAGTCAGTCAAGATAGTGCAAGTTTATCTATACTGTACTGGCGGGGGCAGGGCTCCAATCCTGGTCCAATTAGGCACCCCAAAGAAAAGTGGAGGACATCCACCCCAGACCCAGTCGGCTAGCAGGCAAATGAGGGAACTCCACTCATTTTTGTCCTACTTGTCTTTTTGCTTATTTCAACTAATTCGGTAAACACTGTAAATTACAGACAACAACATGGAGACTCACATAACACATACACGAACATAAGTGATGACAAGCAGGTATCAAAAACATAATATATAATTCTGGTATTATAACTCAAACATGTACAACAATACGAACAATAAAACATAACATTCACGCAATGCTAATAACCTGCAACAAACTATCATTAAATCATATCAGATATAAGTAGTATTAATTACATCATGAGAGAAAAAAGGCATCTGCTTTAGCTATCTAACTTTTGACAATTTGTGTCAAAGTGGTAACAAAAACAAATCTGTCAAAAATATTATCTTCATAGCCAATTTTTCAAAAACTTACTGAAAAGCTTACCTCATACATGTACTACAGTTTGCTACATATTCGACAGAAAACTACAGTTTCATTTATCTCAAAATTGTATCACCACAAGTTATACAGAACACATATTTGTCATTGGCAAATTTATCAAAATGCACAAAGTTTAAAAACTAAATAGTACCTATTCCTCACAAATATCATTTTTATAGTACATGTACTGCGATAAAAGGAATGCCTCTTTTTATCTGAAAACGTTACAACAATAGCAAAATGAATTGCAATATTTTATGCAACAATTTGCACAAACACTGATGTCGATTATATTGTTTAAAAATTGTTTCAAAGCAGGGCAGAAATCTCCACAAAACATGTAACAAAATTTTTCCAAAAATAACAAAAATCGATAAAAACATGCAGTTAATCAGCACATTTTTACATGTCAACTAGCCTTTTGCTGTTAAGGTTAATAGCCAAGTCGCATCATTTTACGTAACTGTTATAAAGTGCTAATTGGCTTGTTCGAATGCTAATTTATCAATATTCATTAATCTTCTGGTTGCTAATACATCTTAATACCCAAAAATCAAGTTTCAAGTACTCATTTTTCCCTTTTCATGACTTAGGCCATGCTTTATTGCCTTGAGGTCAAATGCAGCTTAATTTACGGCCAAATAGAATCAAAAAAGCCAAATTTTTCATCAGTAGTTAACCCACTAAAAAACCACAATATTCCAGCACATCATTAATTTTATTAACCGCAAACCTCTAGTAGTGAACAGATAAACAATGACATAATTTCTGATGTCACCTATGCATCATTACTTGCAGATAAAACCGACATTATTTTTGAGTAAAACCAATGGATTTAGTCTGTTTTCAATGTGAATGTCAGTTTGACAACAAAGCGTCCTTAAAGTGACGTCATCAGTTATTCTGGCACGTTCGGGTGAGTTCGGCTGGGACAACAAATTTCTCTGAAAATCACTTCAAAGCGATGTTTTCACTTCATTGGATCAGTGTTATTATTAATCAGTGTTACATTCTGCACATATTTAGCCAATATCATATTTTCGTGCGACCTGGCCTTTAATATTAAACTGCCGAAAATGGCAGTGAACTAGCCAAGTTGAACCAGTGACCTTGTGATCATTAATCTATGTGCTACCATTAGACCACCCAGCCTTTTACTGTGGTGTCATGCATAAAAGAAATTGCAGTTATAATTACACTAACTATAATAGTAACCGAACAATTACAACTAAGTCAGCTAACTCACAAATACTTCACACAATGTACACTGCATTGCAAGCACTACTGGAAACTTGAAAAGCTTAGTTGATTGATGACACTTAAGATCCCGTACTTCCATTAGCAATAAGTTACATACACAATAAACTCCGACAAAAACTGCACGAAAACTTTGACAATAAAATGCCGATAACACATCAGTAATGATAAAGTTAAGTACACAGCTGGACTAGTAATGTACGACTTAGCAGATCAGACACTGTGTGCTGTGACAAACAACAAACAACACTTGTGTACTGTCTGAGGCAATTCTGCCGCAAGACACATTTACCTCACCAACAGAACGAATACGTAAGCCTCACAACGACAACTGTACCATCCACAATCACTCAGTCCTTAACGGCCAGTCTCAATCGCAACTGTACAAGAAAGAGAATAATAAAACAAGCTACAATCAATGAGCACCTACATCTATTATTCACTCAAATACAAAAACGTCGATCGTCAACGATGTTGCATAGAGAAAACTCGCTGATAATGTGGTCGGTATTGAGAAATTAGCTCTTCGACGACCGGCGAAGTTTTGTGATGCTGTTGATGACCGTCTGGACACCTTCTCTGATGTTCGACCTCAGTCCCTACAGCAGACAGTAGGCAATTAGGCTGCTGACAATGCAGCTGGCAAAGTAAAACCTAACGTGTGTACAAACAAAGTGTGATTCGTTAATAATAATAGCTATAAAAGATGTGAAACTGTTTACAATCAACTAATGCACAAAACACGGGCTACAGTGTGAAAGCCCAGTGTAGATGAGTGAAGTGGTGGTATGTCTGCTAGCTGCAACAAAGGTCCAACTGTTGGCAGGAACGAGCAATGGATGGCTGCATTGCACAATGCATCACAGTATTAGCTCATACCAATCACTTGCCAGTCTATAAATTTTGTGAAAAATTACGAAACAGCTGCATACATCTGTAATGTTGACATCAGTTCAGTCGGTACTAGTGTGACAAGTGCATTAGAGGTTAATTTTAGCAATATGCGCTATATAAATTTACATTTTACTTTACTTAACTTTACAATGGTGTACGAAAAACTTAGACCAGTCGAACTCGAAAGTTGTCCGATATCGGGCCAAATGTTTGACTTTTTGGCCCTCCCAAATTTCTGGCGTGCAAGCCCCCAAAAAATTTTACATAAGTAATCGTGCCCACCTTATGGCATGTCATGTGGCAAAGTATCGTAATGCTATTCCCACTACCGCCAAAGTTATAGGCATGCTAATTTTTGACCCCCATTGAAGAAAATTGTAAGGGGGACCCACGTCCCCGGTGAAGGGTGCGCTAGTAAGACTTGGTCATTCTCTAGCATGTAAAAATATGGGAACACATCACCCCTTAGGGGCCCAAATATGGTCTTCCGAAAAAGTCGACTTGGGTGGGTACAATTTCACCATTTAATCTCCGTGACTAGTGGACAAAAGTTAATTGAACTTTTTCATCCAACATGGGAAGAATCGCGATACAAAATGTACTTGTCCGATTTTGAATATCTTCATTCGTTCTGAAGATATTTGCAGCCAAACTTTGAAGTCGTCCAAAATTGGGCCAAATTTTGCATGTTTTTAGCCCCTGAAATTTTTTGGGAGAGGGCCTCCCAAAATTTTGCACCAGCATTATAAAATTCGGCTTAGTACTGATCACCATGCAAAATTTCACGCCGATCAGCCAACGCATCTCGGAGATTTCACGTTAAAATAAAGAAAAAAACATCTGCAGTAAGACATAAGTCCTTCCGAAAACTATCATTTCCGGGAAGACTAAAAAGCACTAACAGTGGCAGTCTAGACAGTTGAAACAATACATTCGATGCAAAATAAATATACAATAATGACAAATAAATATCCTTGATTCACTAAGTCATTTATAGAAACATCAAGCAAGCATAAACTCTACACTGAATCCATCACCAGATAGCAATTTCATATTAGCAAGCATAAGCAAACCATGAAAACGAGTAAAATCAGACACAGAATACGTGAAGAAGCAGTGATGCTAGCAGATTAATAGAAGACAAAAGCAAAAAAACCAGGGACCTAAAATAAACAACACGTGCAAATACCGCTATGCAAGGCAAAACTTACTAAACATTTAAAACTTAATGCCACATGGTCATGCCATGCGTCCACCTGCTTGGTGAAAATCAATCACACTGGAGATATCACAAAAACAATCCCCAAAATGGCATTTTAGCATAAATGACCTTTGACGTTGTGATCTCAAAACCTAATCTCTCGAGATGCGCTATTGTCAGAAGTACAATAAAAATGCATCTTAGATATTCAGGAAACTATGTCATCAATAGAATGCATACTCAAAGACAATTCGACAACATAGAAACAAAGCTAAATGGTGGAAAAAGCACAAAAAAGTGAAGAAAATGCAGTTGACAGATTGAAAAGCCAGCTTTCATCCAAACCTCCACCAAATCACAGCACATCCACCACAGCTGCATTTCTAATTCATACCAATTTCTGCAGCCAGGTTCTCCAGTCTGTTGCCTATCCACTGTTGCCTGTACTGAAATATGATTCGGTCTTTGAACGAATAGAACCGAAGGTAGCAGATATCCCAGCCTTCATTCCTTTTGCCGTGTCGGAAATGTTCATTTTCAGCGACTCGCCAGTAGAATGTGCACTGCTCTTCATCGTAGCCGCCGTTTCCGAGAAACCGTCTTTCAATGTCGTGCCAGTACTGATGGCACTGTCTTTAAAAACGGAAGCCCTGTCTTTCAGCCTCAGACCAGTGTTCCACGCGCTGTTGGCTAGAGCAGATCCCCCATCCCTTGCAGTTTCCTTCAATGCAGAAACTGTATTCATTGTACCGGCTTTGACAGTTGATGCTGATGAGACGAGTGTTTGCTTCAAGTGACCGGCCTTGGACCAGAGTTTAGCCGTAAAGTCGGCAGCCGCTGCTGTATCAGCTACAACTGTAGACTCCTCCTGTGTGGAGTCCACATCCATCATCATCATCATCATCATACAGGGATTCAGAATGACCTAAGATTCTTTCTAAGATCACAACGCAACACTCAACTTCTATCAGCAAAAAAAATGCAAAAAATAAGCAGAAAAGCAAACAGAAAAAACATATGACTTGACACAGACAAATACTTTCAATCAATTAATGCAATCATGATCAAAATTCAACATTCAAAAATAAAGTGAAATGTTTTGTTGATTTCAATATGATAACATAATGCAAAAATAGCAGGCATCACATAGAACAATGTTAGACATAACTCGCACAAATTCTGCGAAAAAAAATCATCAAAGAAAAACAACAAAGTAAAATTTTCGATGTTCACAGTGTTGCTAGACAATAAACTAGCATGCCAAATAAAACTAAATAAAAGCATGACATAATAACAATGAATAAAGACACAAACAAAACAGCTAACAAATTGTCTACACAAGTTAACACTAAATACATGCTAACAAAATAGGAGTCTACGAAAATTTCTAACAACACGCAAAAAATACAGTACATTATAAAAAATTTCTAAAAACACAACAATAAATAACACAGCAATAGAAACAAATACACGATGCAAAAAATACCTTTGAGGTAGAAGTAGAAGCCGGTTGACCGCTGAGTGGAGAAACGAGATCTTCGGAAGTCACAGCTTTATCCAGACACTTCTGATAGCGAAGCTACACAAACACGGCACACTCTGCACAGTTGGAAGTGGGAACCAACAGGTCACAACATTTCATAACATTTCACACCATGTGCACCGTGTCTGGAAAAAAAGTCTACGGCATTTTCAACATATCTTTGACAAACTTATTTTCAAAATTTTTGGCAGGAATTGTCCTGAATATTCACTTTATTTAACTGTGGAGATATTTTCTCTTTATCTTGCCATGTCACTATGTAGAGCTGACGTAATTATGACGTCATCGAAAATGCCTTTATCACTGTATCTGAGGTGAAAACAGTAACAATGTTTTGATTAATAACTTTAACAAATCGGAACTTTTGTTTATAATTTTTGTAGGCAACATTAGAAAAGTAACGTGCAACTGCTAGTGTACTGATAGTCTACTTCGCCAGAATACTGACGCCACTTTACCGTGTAAAATAAAACACTCTTTGTATTCTTACTTTACTCCACACCAAAATAAACGTAAATGCAGAAAAAAATTTTTTTGGCCTGTAGCTGCCTTAGTTGTCAGGACAGTGACAAAACTTGCTATTAGCCAACATCTGAGTCAACAAATTTATTACAAATGTGCATTACCGCGACGCTAATGCATGCTGCAGAGATGACGCTGCCACTGATAACGGCTGCTGCACTACGATGTTCCGCAGTGCACACGATGACCATGCTTAACATGGCGAAAAGCAAGACTACAAAGACTAGGTTCCAAAATTTTGAAAAAAAGGAACTTTTTTTCTATGCCATCAACCTCTCACGTTTTTTACTGCAATTTTCTTTCATCAGTTTTCCTGTTTTCATATTGCAGAGGCTCATTTAGACGTTATTTTTCAGCGAAAATGGCATTTACGATGATGTCACAATTATATTAGCTACACTTGGTGAAGAGGAAATTTTGAAGATAAATTTTAGATGTTTTTTAGTAAAACGTATCAATGTGATAATGTGTGCTAAAAATTATAAAAGTAAATTTAAATTTTTCAAAGTTATTCAAGAAAAGGTGCAGATCCAACACCAGACATAACTTTTTCACTTACCGTACAGGAAGAATATGGAATAACTTGCCAGCTGACAATACTGACTTTTTTAATTTAAATAGCTTTAAACGATCTATTACTTCCACATTCTTGCCTAGTTATTGCAAAGTTTATTTTTTCTAGTACACCTATCGTTGTATTGTGTTACCAGTGACATTTATTGATGTATAC
>Ga0209671_1008942_pt1 | contig 10486 bp, 6 predicted proteins | sample WorMetHERISLAND2_2_FD_187401 | JGI IMG/M metagenome (GOLD analysis project Ga0209671, IMG submission 187401) | Marine gutless worms symbiont microbial communities from Max Planck institute for Marine Microbiology, Germany - Olavius geniculatus... | ecosystem: Host-associated > Annelida >...
TGACTAGACTATGTGTGCATTCGCCCAACCCCCATTTTTTCTTTATCTGAAAAGTTATGGCCGCTACGTGCACCAAATTTTTTGCTACTGGTAGGGGACATCAAGGGCAGGTCACTGGCATAATTTTAGGCGAATACATCGAAGGGATTTTGAGGGAGCGTGAGGGGAAATTTTCTTTTGATCCCTCATATCTCCTTGATTGGGCAAGCTGGGGCGCTAAATTTTTTCCCCAAAGTGCCTTTGAAGGGGCGTGTCTCAGCAAAATTTTATCCCCCTCAATTGAACGAGAGACGAAGGGTGACTGTTAAGTAATTTTCCTCAATTTTGTGGGTCGATTTCGGTTGACATCAGATTTTAGAAATTATGGGTTGGATCGTCTGATTCGTTCACTAAATTGTTGTCGTGCGGGGGTACAATTTTTCAAACTTTTACCCATTTCTCAGAAATCGCCCCCCTAAAGTTGACCTAATTTTTTTGACATTTTGCGACAATAGTTGAAAAATTTTTCCAAAAAATTTACAAGCGGCCCAAAATTTTTTGCTGCAAAACATTGTAGATTAGGTAACCCTATATGTAACACGTGACATAATTAAGCCATGGGTGTTAGGGGTTTGGGGTCGCCGGCCCCCAAAATGTGGCATGAAAATCGCCCATTTTGCGCGCAATGTTTGCGTTGTATATCTCGCTTATTTTTTGACCAATTGGTGCGATTTTTTTACTCTCCGGTAGGCCTCACCTAGCTTTCTGCGACGCCCCATCACGATCCCGCTTTACACTTACGGTTTTTGGCTTAATGCCAAAAAAACGAAAATTACATTATCGTCGATATGGCGGTTATTTTCACGCGGTAATGCACGGTTTGTTTACCACCTGGTCGGCCTAGCCGAAGGCCACGCGACGTCCCATCGCGATCCCGATTTCTGCTTCCGGTTTTTTAGCTACAGACCCCCAGATTTTCCGGGATTGGCATTAAAGCCCTCCTTTTCGACTCCGAATACGCTGAGTGTTGAATGATATGTTTCCTGTGTCTTCAAATTTGTGTTCCATTTTCTCCACATGCTAAAGCCTAAAAAAACCTTTAAAATTTGAAAGAAACCTATAAACCGAAAAAAAATTCCAAAAACGTAGGTTTTTCCAGTCCTGTTTGATACCATGACATGATGCTGATCTGAAAAACAGCTGATCTGTGGCCAAGAGACTGAAAGAGGAAACTGCTAACAGAAGAGAAGTCACTCGTCAGAAGAAATCCCAAGAGAATGAAAGAATTTAGGTCTTGCGACGTAGCTGTAATTGCCAACCAGAACATTTTTAGCTAATTTCTGTGATGTGATTTGCCTCGATAGGTTTCTGTTGTTCTAGACGGGGCACTAGTTAGTTATAATAAATTATTTAAGTCGTGCAAGGTCATCACAGTCTGTAGTGCACGATGTGGCTTATAGCACTTGTTCAGCAAAAATGTTTTACATGCAGCCATATGCAAAACATTTGTGAAGAACTGTTTAACTTGCATGGTTTGAAGATCTAGATGGAACTGCACAGTTTAGTAACAAGTAATTTGATCAAAGCTCACGTGATGCGCGATAGCAGCGGTCCTGCCACTTTGGCAATCAGTGTAGGCCTACAGCAATAAGATATTAATATTAAGATATTAATGCATCTTGAAAGAGTACTTAAATATGAGGCCTCTGTATGGAAGACTCCTTTTGTCACGATAAACTCGAGTCCTTGGGGCAGCCCACAGTGTAGATCTCATGATCCTAGCTTGCGTCGTTTTGACACAATACCGCAGTGTGAATAGACGGACAGACGGACGGACGGTTAGACGATGGCTAAGACGCGCAAAGCATTCTGCTATCGCGCGTAAAAATGAAAGATTTTGATAATTAAATTTAGGCCTTGTATGCATTTAACTGCTGAGTGTTTCCTTATGAATCAGCCAGTACGTGTGCTTCGGTGAGAACTCAGAAATCGTTATAATTTGGCCGAGTTGTAGGCAAAGAAAAACTGGGTCATGTCATGATTTTCTGTCAGTTCGGTGATAAGAACCGTAGTAAGATATGTTTACTTCTAGTCGTGCCAGGCTAACATGAGGCCTTTACTGTTGTACAAATATTGTGATGTTATCTTTGTTGCTAATTCAGATTGTTTTATTGTTATCACGCTATGTGAGTGCTATTATGTTTATGTGTGCATTCGTTATTTTAATTGCAGCAAAGTGGATGTTTTTGTTGTTATTGTTAAAAAATTCGTCTACTGCTAGTATTTGCTGAGACGTTTTGTGGTATAAAATTAGTTTTAAATTGCGAAACGAAACTGTTAGTGCTAACCTGAGCCTGTTGAAACAAACTCACGTAAGAAGAAAATATAATTTCTGATAACGTGCTTTACAGTATAACAGGTGGTGGAAGTTCGTGCTGCTCGGAGTTTGCTTGCATGTCAAAAATTATAGTATTAGCTAGACCTGCGAGTCGCTGAGGTACAGAAACATGACCCGACTTGAGGCTAAAGTGGCCCCAAGTCGACGGCGGTGGACTTGAGCACATCCGACTCGACTTGATAGCGGAAAGTCGACTTGAGTCGACTTCGACTTGAGACGTTTATAAGTTGTGATGAAATTGCGTGAACGCTGTACGCATACTGTAAGTTATTCATAAGGTGTTTTTCCTTCCGCGAACGTCTTTTGTTATTGTCATTTCTTGAAAAAAGTTCGTACAGACGGTTAAAAACTGTTACGTGAGTTTAGTTTTTGACGCGCTACAGCTATGCTGTACGGCGTCTATGGCATCGTTGTCGTCCGTTCGTCGGTCCGTCTGTAACGAATGTATTGTGGCTAACTGCATGTTAGAGCTAATGGAAGAACTTTTTACACTAATAATTAGTCCTGTGTCTTAAAACTAGGCATCCAAAATTTCAGCAATTTAGTTAGCCTACAAATTGCCTTATTCGCCCAAAATCATCGATAGGCGCGAGTTTGAGAGAACTGCTAGGTGCAAGATTATTGGTCAAGTCGACTTTTCAAGTCCACTTGAAATGACTTGTAATGAAACCGACGTCGCCAGAAACTTTCGACGGTGACGCTGCTACAGACCGACTAGACCCGGCTTGGAAGGCCCAAGTCGACTTGATCGACCCGACTCGCAGGTCGACCCAGGATTAGCAAGCATACCTACGTACGTAATGATATTCTATTAACCAACACAACAATAAATTTAAAGTAGCCTACACAATACACTGACAAGGACAGCTGTCCTGAGCAAAAAAACGGGCACACTCGTCTGTAATTCTCAGCGTCCGGTAGGCATAGGCCTACTTCCTTTGATTAGCAGTAGCCTACAGTCAGAAGTCGTACTGCGGCACTGTACAGAAGAGTTGATAGAATTATCGCGCTTCAAACAACGTCGTTTTTACCCTCAGGCTAATACTGGTGTTGTTCAAGTCAGCGCATAGGGCCTACGTATGGGTCCATACATTCAGAGCGGTCGGCAGACAGCAATATGCTTCGAATGCGTCGATCGTCAGTAACGAAGTCTGCAGTTGGACGGAAAGGCTCCGCAGTGTTGCCGCTCTCCAGCAGTTGTATGCGTCACGAGGAATAATTTTAGCCGCAGATCGATACCATACGAAGTTACAAGGCCACAGGTGATATATAATGAAATAGTTTTGCTAGCATGCACATGCAAGCACCGTCACGTACTATAAGTTGCAATAATAATGGCCTATGTCGGTGTCTAGTGTGTGACAGTGTGAGGTCAAATTCAGAAAAGCAATAGAAATTAGCAAAATTTGGTACTTGCCGGTATGCATGATATAGGGGGCCTAAACGTTGCTCTGATTTGCGTTGGCGTACCCAAGTCGAATGGCAGAGATGCCATTTACACTTATCAGCTGGATCATACAGTCGTACAGCTACAGTTTCGGTAGTCGATCACTTGAGTTCGACGTTTTCGACTACATTGTTAGGCGTGTCGGCGAGTCGCTCGTCGAGGCATGCGCCAGCAGTGACCGGCGTGTCTCGCTGACTCGCTCGACTCAGACGTCGACGTCGGCAGAACTCGTCGTAGTGCTCGACATCGTCGATTGTCTTGGGCAGCGGCCTGTGTCGTGTCTCGGGCAGCGGCAGTGCCAGGAAGCCGCCGACGATGGACAGAACGCCGAAAATGACGAGCGGCAGCTGACGGCCGAGACCGACGTCCGCCTTGGACAAGTAGTTGATGTACGGATACAGGATGCCGCCGAAACGACCGGCAAACGAACCCAGCCCCGCTCCCATGTTCCTATATACGGTGGCACATTTACCGCATTTACCACAGCGCCATTGGACTGAAACAAGTGTAGAGTAGGCGTACAACAGCACGAAGACAGGAAAATGCGCAAGAAGCACATGGAAAAAGAACTTGTCTAACTGCATAAATTGACATTCTCACGAAACGTTAATTGAACAAATCTAGTCACTTCCGTTAATAAAATTGTCGCAAAGGTGCCATCACCTGGACTTTCCAAAGCAAGCTTATTCGCATAGGTCTAATAAATAAATGATGTAAGTAAGTAAGTAAGTAAGTAAGTAAGTAAGTAAAATGTAAATTTATATGGCGCGTATTGTTAAATTAACCTCTAATGCGCTGTGTGTCGGTGTCTGTGTGCGCAGTTTTCCCTCTGCGCGTTAGTATTTTAGCCTACTGCAGCCGTCTCACTCTCACGTCTATCCTTTACTCAAGAATGAAAAGCCCAAAATTGACAAGCAGGCTGATCGCGTAAGATGATAATGGCAGATCGGTTTTTGAATTTTAAAAAGGTTAAAACCTAAGCCGTTGATTACAGCAATCTCAGACAAGCAATGTGAGAAATTTTAGCTAAAAGCTGTATTAATTCAAAACTAAGTAGAAACGCCCGGAAACGATATTCCCCTAGATACTCAGTGTAGTGTACCCATATGAAACCAGGTATCGGTAAACTTTTTATGTGGAGTAACAATGACGTCAGAACGGTTATTGAACTTATTCCATTTCCAATTTTAAAATTCCAAACAAACTAATTATGGCAAGTGATAATTTTCATACTTAGCCTGTATAGATATCAAGTTATGGTACATCAATTTTATACCTTCAAAAACAAATTTTAGCTACGGCCCTGAATAGCCTATTACTAGGCCAGGCCTACTGGTGTTTACAATTTGTGCTACTTTCGTCATCTTGTCATTACATGGTGTATGTCTCCTTCAATAGTATTTTATCATTTGTATTCACGGTATTACAGTCACCCTCATAAAGTCTATAACACTGAACTCAGCCGACCTGACGACGGTCGGATAGATTTCTGGTCCGTAAATGTAGATGATCGTGAACGAAGCGTTGAACGCGAACTTGCCGAGCATCGCCAAACTGACTGACAGCCACGTCAGATCGGTTCCCGATGCTGTTTGCCGTACATTACATATACATATTATACAGCAACTAACTACACTCAGTACGCTGTATATACCATGCGTAAGCCTATAATATTATGCAGATTACTGTATAACCCTACGATCAATACCGTAACAGTAAAGTGTCGGACTTACAATCAAAGGACGTGGGTTTGTATCAAGTGGTTACTACTTAGATGGATGACTGTCTGTCTGTGGACAGGTGAACAGTCTCGGTATATAACCAGCACAAAGGTTTGTAAAAGGAAACAAACTATATAACTAACTTTTCTACCGGTGGAATAATTGTAACCTCCTGAACATTCCCTGATAATTTTGTGGAAATCTGCATATTTTCCACGGAGATATAAAAGAAAACTTGAGTGGGTGTTTTTTCTGAACACAGTGTATAGACCTATAAAAATAACAAGATATAGGGCCTACACTAAATTTGAACAAAGTCGATACTAAATTAGGCACGCGACACTCAACAAATTCTTTGACGCAATTCACGATTCGTACCAGTTGTTTGTGGAATAAAGGGCGAAGCAATGCAGACGAGTCCACCAAACACGTGAAACAGACACAGCGGCCAGCGGCGACCAATTCTGCACATTTTGTACAATTTCTTCGTAAAGGATGCGGAAAAAAGCATCCCCTAAAGTTGCTGGCCGTTTTCTCTGCAATCGCGTACAACTTTAACGCGAAACTGCACACACTTTTTGCATGTTCTACATAACTAGGACAAGCGACATTTAATACTTCTTGTTGTTGTTGCAAAGTTACAGTATTTTGCGAGGAAACATCGGTTTTTTCACATTCAAAAACTTAGTGCAGTAACGAGTAGCAGTGGCGTAGCCTAGATGGAGCTGTACTGTGGGCATTTAAGGGATGTGGCATGAGGAAAAATGTTCCCTCCCCATTGGCAAAAGGTCTGGAAAAAGGACTGTGTCTTCTTCCTTCAAAAAATAGCATTAACAATAGCATTGTTAATAACATTAACAAGTTGTGTGTGTGAAAATGACGTGTTTTGGTGCATTTTTGGCACTATTTTGAGTAACAAAGTAGGCTCCTGGTAGGGGAGCGTGCCTCCAGTGCTCCCCATGGCTACGCCAGTGATGAGTAGTGCATATTGAAAACAACCAGGTCCGTTTTGTGAAACTGATGCGAAAGTGCTCGCACTCTAACTTAAAAAAGCTAAAACACGGAAAACCTGCTAAAACAGGCTTCAATCTAAGTGACATTCGACGAAATAAGCAACATCGCAGAAAAAAACAAATAAACGCGCCCAGAGCTGTGCTACAGGTGAGGGTCGTCATTAACTGGTTTTTACAACATGATATGATATGAAACGCAAGAAATATATCCAAAAGGTGTATACGATAGTAAATATATTACCTGTAAATGACCCACATGGTAACGATGACGGACGGAATCTCAATCATTTGTCCGATGAAGAAGTTAATGTACAAGTCTCCGTAGAGATTGGGCGTGTTGAGCGTCAAGCCGTAATATACCATTGTGTTCAGCGCCCTGCAACCCGATCGCAAATCGGCTACGAATACTCAGCGATAAGCTACACGAAAAATTATAAAGTCAAAAGTTACAATGTTTCACCCAATGCTCGGATAGTCTATGGCAACTACATTCAATCACTTGTTAACTATAACTGGTGGATTAGAATGGCGGTGCTTGCAGATGCAATGTCGACGGCCTGGGGCCGTCTTGGGCGTTCACAACAAATTTGGTCACCGCACAAGCCATGATTATGCGAGGTAATGTGTCATTTTCTTGCAGTATATGACGTCTGGTGACCTTGACCATTGACATATTAAACCAAAAATAGGCAGACTGGCTACTCCTGCTGCGAGAAACGGAACAGTTACTTCAATTACCGTTTTCTTCACCTTTTAATTTTTAGCCGACCGTACTTCAGTAGCGGTTTAGCTACGGTACGGTATGGTTGTCAGTCCGTCGTCATCCGTCGTCGTCCTTAACGGATGTATTGTGGCTAACCGTTAGATCGTGTTGAAATTTTTTACACGAATAATTAACCCTGCGTCTTACACCTAGACATGCAAAATTTCAGCGATCCATGCGTAGGAAACATTTTCGAAATCGGCGTTGAATGGAGGAGAGTAGGAAATGTGCGTTTTTCAACGAAAAACTGGTCATATCTCGGAAACGGTGAGAGATACCTCCAAGGTTACTATTAATCACTAATAAAACGTGGCACACGTCTATCGAAATAAGATAAAAATTATTGACCTTAGATGACCTTGAAGGTCACTGAAAACCAGTACGGTCGTTATCCTAGCGACAGCTGGGCTTCTTGTTTTTCAAGTTGTGCGCCCATGTGGAAGAGACGGAGAGAGAGGGAAAAGCGAAAATCGCGAGATGCTTAGGCTTAATGCGGTCTATAAAATGGCACAAAGCAAGAACACTAACCCATCAATCAAGACAGGGTCTATGCAATAAATGCCACAGGCTCCATTTGAATGCAAGTGACAACAGTTAGTGACGCTATGTTAACATTTCTGCATACGGTAAAATTACCAAAGTCCAGAAATGCAGAAGGTGATACGGCGGAGATTAGGCGTGCGAACCAGATCCAACACCGTGTAAGTTTTTTGCGTGCTCGGGTGTGTCTCGCCGCTGTACCTCCGTGACGCTTTCACCCCATCCGCATCATCTCCGTCGCGAAGACAGTTCGGAGGAAGCTGTTTGCCGTTAACGGTCGCAGCTCGTTCTAGTATTTTCTCGGCCTCTGTGATTCGACCTTTTGCTATCAGCCATACCAAAGACTCCGGTATTGCCCTAATACACATAGACACGGTATCTCAGATCCGCCAACGGCTGTGGGTGATAACATTTATGTTTTGCACAGTTTTGTGTTTCATTTTAATGTATTATGTTTTAGCGCCGCGAAACATTTTTGCAAATGTTTTTTGATGTTGTCACACATAAAATAAAACCTACTGCTGCACCGCTATAGGTAAGTAATCGCATTTTGCCCTATCAATCACTGTATACGAAGTTGCAAAAGTTGGTCATCCACTGTCGTTGTCATTTCAATATACGCCTAGGGTACAGTTTTGAAAATGTTTTTTTGTGTAATTTTTTACACGTAACCGCGGCCTAGAACTTTTTTGCAGATGATTTATTTGGCAAGTACCGGTAGCCGTCTTCGGTCTTCAAGACATCGTAAACATGTTTTCAAATGTTTTAGCGTATAACATTTTTGCAAAACACTGCTCTAAATGAGTTGTTTTATTACGCGCGAAAGCAGCTACTGCTTTCAGCGCGTCTTAGCCATCGCAATTCTGTCTGTCCGTCCGTCTGTCCGTCACACGAGTGGATCAGTCAAAAGCGGTGCAAGCTAGAATCACTATATTTTCACCGTCGGCTGCCAGGAAGACTCTAGTTTCAGGAACCGTAAAGCTTTCCCATAAATTCGAAGGGAGTCACCCCGAACGAGGGCGCTAAATGGGAGGGGGTGGGCAAAAGTTGCGATTTTGGGCCAATAAGTCGCTGTATCTCAGTAACTGAGTAACGGTGCGAGATAGGGTCACTAATAGGAAGTCGTACACTGGCTCTCGATTGGCGCCAAATTCAATGACCTTGAATGACCTTGAACGCCAAAATAAAAAGTTTTATAGATTTTTTTGGCGATTTCGGGCTGCGACACAAGTCTATATCATTCACAAGGTGCTGCCACGGAACTATCGTTATGCAACCCAGATAGAAAATTTGGTATTTGTATACTAACTTAGCGTAAACACCCCAATTTTCAGCTAAACTACTAAACCGGAACTGCTATAGGCTTTTGCGCGTCTCGTGAGCATTAGCTCAAATTTCTTGTATATCTAATTACGGTGATCGGAAACGATAGGAATGCAAAAGTGGAGTCATTGGCACGGCGGTCTTGTGGGAATGAAAAATTCAAGACCAACAGACAAAGGAGAGACAAATGATATTTTCGAAACCGCAAGAAGCAGTGTAAAGCGATCTTTATATAATCATTCTGGGTAAAAAAATGTTCAGAAAACAAAACGATTGTTGTTGTCTTGCGACTACGTCTGACATCTATAGATCCTAACTCTTTACGCCAAGTCGTTTGTTCTAAACCAGGCGATAAATCAGTATCGCTTCAAGTAAATGCCGCCTGTCCGACTCGGTCGCGCAGTGGAGCGAGTCACCGGTGACCAAAGCAACTGATAGAAGCGTGATCACTTGATCACATCTGATCAGCGCTGACGCAGTAATGTGTTATTTGTTAGTGCACGTGTGGCTGTTATGCTAATGTCTCGAAATACGAAATAACCGTGGCATCGCATGCTGAGGTCGGCGTCGAAGTGAATTCCAAAATCTCGTACTGAGTACTAACTTCTACGGGTTGAAGTACACCAGAGCAGGTCGGTCTTACCGGTGTTCAGCTGCAGACGGTTGGCCAACATCCACGCGGCAACGTCGCGTCGACAAAGTAATGCAGAGAGACGCACCTGGAAGTCTGCGACAGCAGATAGTCTGCACGAGCCGTATACCTGGGTCCTGGGTGTCGTCGGCATACAGATGTGGCCGGAAGCCATGCTGTTCTACCAGACCGACTAAGTCAGCAGTATAAAAAATGAACACTATCGGGCTCAAGGTCTACCCCTGTGGGACGCCACATGACAAGTAAGACCGGAACCACTCCAGCACAGGACCATCCAGTCCATAAGACACCTGCAGACGTCGACATAATATGACATGATCGACAGTATCAAATGCAGCTGAGAGGACCAGAAGGACCAGTGCTGTGACGTCACCACTGTCCACGGCTCACCCTTCAAGTGTCCTTATTACAACTAGACCCTGGCTACGCCACTGCTCAGCACCCTATGGGAGCTGAAATATGGTCTTTCGAAAAAGTCGATTTGGGTGGGTATGATTCCATCTTTATACCTCCGACGTTAGTAGACCAAAGTTCACGGGACTTTTCGCCTAACGGGAGAGGAATCGCGGTAGATCAAATACTTGTCCGATTTTGAATACATTCATCCTTTCCGGAGATATTCGCCGTCGAAGTTTGACGTCGTCCGGAAT
>Ga0209671_1008945_pt1 | contig 10485 bp, 8 predicted proteins | sample WorMetHERISLAND2_2_FD_187401 | JGI IMG/M metagenome (GOLD analysis project Ga0209671, IMG submission 187401) | Marine gutless worms symbiont microbial communities from Max Planck institute for Marine Microbiology, Germany - Olavius geniculatus... | ecosystem: Host-associated > Annelida >...
GCCTAGTACTGACCATCGTGCAAAATTTCAAGCCGGTCGGCCCACGCATTTCGGAGATGTCATGCTGGAAAAAAATAAACTAGAAATTTGGGGCAAAGCCCAACGTGAGTCCGCCCGGCGCCCTAAGTGCGACTGGGGAAAATTACGGTGGGCAAAATTTCCCCGGCATCAAAGTCACGTTCCCCAAACTCAAATGCATTGGCATACGATGATCGTGCATTGTCGACTTAGGGCAGGTCAACATTAGCGCTTATAACTTGGTTCGTGGTAGACGGAATTTCACAATTATACTTTGTCCAACGCCGAAAGGATCGCTCTCGTCAAAGCCGTTCAAATTATGTCGTTATCTTTATCGGTTCCAGAGATATTCGCAGTCAAACTCGAAAGTTGTCGTAAAACGTACTAAATTTTGGACGTTTTTTGCCCTCCCAAATTTTAAGGGGGCGGTGCCTCCAAATTTCGTACCTGCGTTAACACCACAACCTAAAGGCGCGTCAAGTGCCGAAGTTTCGTCGGGCTATATCCCGTAACTCCGAAGTTATAAGCGCTCTTTCATTGCATTTTAAGCCAATTTTTGACTCCCCTTTCAAAAAAGTTGTAAGGGGGCCCCGCCCTCGGTGGAGAGTGCGGGAGTAAGACTTGGTGATTCTCTAGCGCGTGTAAAAATTTGGGGGCGCAGCACCCCCTAGGGGCCGAAATATGGTCTTCCGAAAAATGCGACTTAGGGTAGGTCAACATGAGCGCTTATAACTTTGTTCGTAGTGGACGCAATTTCACGAATTTTTTTTTGTTCAACGCACAAAGGATCCTTCTCGTCAACGCCGTTTAGATTTTGTCGCTAACTTCATCGACTCCAGAGATATTTGCGCTCAAAATCGAAAGCTGTCGTAAAACGTACTAAATTTTGGACGTTTTTTGCCCTCCCAAATTTTAAGGGGGGGCGTTGTTCCCAAAAGTTGTACGTGCGTTATCACCGTGACCTAGAGCCGCGTTAAGTGCCAAAGTTTCGTCGGGCTATACCCCCTAACTTCGAAGTTATAAGCGCTCCTTTATTGCATTTTGAGCCAATTTTTGACCCCCTTTTGAAAAACGTTTTAACGGGGCCCCCGTCCCCGGTGGGGGGTGCGCTAGTAAGACTTGGTCATTCTCTAGCGCGTATAAAAATTTGGGGGCGCAGCACCCTCTAGGGGCCGAAATATGGTCTTCCGAAAAATGCGCTTTAGGCGGGTACGATTTCGCATCTAAATCTCCAAGGTCACTGGACCAGACTTCGCCGTACTTGTTTCGCCTAACGCAGGACGAATCGCCATAGACGGAATGACTATTTGATTTTGAATATTTTCATCCGTTTCGAAGATATTCGCCACCGAACTTCGAAGTCGTCCGAAATCGGGCTCAATTTTGCATGTTTTTGGCCCCTGAAATTTTTTCGGTGTGCACCCTCCCAAAATTTTGGACCAGCATTATAAAATTCGGCCAAGTACTGACCATCGTGCAAAATTTCACGCCGGTCGGCCCACGCATCTCGGAGATTTCACGAGTGGAAAAAAAATTTTAAAAAACATCAGGGGTAAAACTTAAGTCCGCTCCGCAAGCTATCGCTTTCGGGCGGACTAAAAAGACAAAGCAAAAAGCGCGTAAGCGAGTAAGCATTCACAGAAAAATCCGTTAAGAGTTAGTAAAAAACAATTTCTCAAATGCTGCATTGATGTCGATGACTGACTATGATGTACTACTGCATTGATAACAAGCGTATTTTTCTATGCATTTACTGATCACATAACGCATTTCGCCGCAACACCATTTAGTCGTTTATGTGCAATGCAAATGACTGTTACTCCAGTTTTTCAACATCTCGGCGAATGGCGCTTGAGCCCATAAAACACAATCCTATTTAGATAGCCTACTCAGTAATACCCCCGTTTGCCTTAGTACCTGATAAATGTCCACAAGCTTCTGAAGAACAGATATCTGCTTCAGCAACGTCTTAAAGAGCGGATTGTCTGCAACAAACAAACAAACGCAAATCGTCAAATATTATTTGTTTAAACTGTGCCTTATTATAAACACGTACAACAAACCGGTCAGTTACAGTAGTTCACTACAAGTAAATGCCATTCTGACAAACAGTTAAAGTCGCGTTATCGTTTCGTTTGAGATATTAGTAAAAAAAGTGAAAGATTTTGCTAAATTTACACTAGCAGACCAAAAACTCTTTAAAAAGTATATATTTTTCGTGCACAACAGAGTAAAAGTTAAAACAAACAACAGGCTACTGCTGCGTTGTTTGTGACCTTTGGCAGCGGCGGCGTCACCGATCTTCTCAAGAATCATTTTGAGCGTGAGGATGCGTTCTTGCAGGTCAATGAAACTGTCCTGACCGTCCCAGAGTTTCTTGAGATCGCTCTCAATCGACGTGAGAGACTCCACTAGCTTCGCCTTGTCTGCTTCATCCACGTCTGTCATAGCTGCTATCTACAACAACAACTACTACTACTACTACGACTGCTACAGGTTTAGTAACACTTCATCAGGCGACACTTCGTCGGGCGAGCAGTCGTCCACGCGTCCAGCATCGTAATCAACCTTATCCCTACAATCGTTAGCAGGAAACCGTAGACTAAGTATCACTCAAGTGTCGCGCGATGAAGTGTCGCCTTTATCATCCTGCTATAGATGTAGACTTTTGTAGTATTTACTTGCTGTTGATCGTAATTTGGCTGTAGGGCGTCTAGCAGTAGTCTAAGCAGACGAGCGCCAATGTGCTTCACCGCGCATGTCCACGCCGCTAACAACTGCAGACGAAGTCTACAACAACACATCACGCATGCGACATTTCTATAATGTACTGGATTATTTGGCATGTGTCAGGGGTTTGTGGCTTCCAAGTTTAAAGTCAACAACTGCGAGGCAGGAGTTCTGGGTGCTGCAACTCACTCGATACAATGTTAAGACAAACATAACGTAACACGTAATTATATAAATTTTTCAGTTCTATTTTACTCCGCACACATTCAACAAAAAAATGGAAAACAAAATATGCTAGTAAGGGCTCAAGGCAAATGGCAGACATCTTTGACAGTTGCAGCTGAAAAATTTAATATTCAAAAAATAAAGGGAACCTATGAATAAAGCTAACAGCTGAGTGGATCAGCTGAGACCTCTACCGTAAGCCATACAGTTTATAATTAATTAATTACTACCGTACTACTACTACTAGGCTTAGTACAAACCTGACGGCCGCATCGACGGCCTCTGAGCATGGGCCTGGAATGAGAACAATGGTAGATGGAACGTCTGCCTCCTGACCTCTTCCGTTACGAACTTTCCACATGCGTGCGTCAGAGTTGTCCAGCAAAAGCACGTCTTCTCCTGCTCGCACCTCGATCTGTGCAGTGTGCACAATCGAATGCGCCCGCTTAGAATGTGCATATTATATAAAACAATAATTCCACATTTTTGTTAAATTGACTGTGGCATGTCCCTGTCGATTCTATTAATAGCATCATGGCTTAAAAAGTAATCGAAACAAAAAGTTGCATTTTTGACAAAATTCTAACAGACAGCTGCAAATTTGCGACAGAGGAGATTATCAGTGCTCAAAATCACAATTTTGCCAGTACATTTTCCCAAAATTAATTTTTAAGCCTAAATTTTGCATTGGTAGACAAAATTTCCGACAAAAATATTGTCAGAGAGCTTAAAATTTAGAAGAGAGAGAGAAATTTCCTCCGTCCTTGCCCAGGTCACGACACTACATGATTCCATCTTCAACACTTTCTCGTGTAGAAAAAGATCTTCGCAAATGTTCTACAAGGGCATTTAAGACACAAAATGCAGCAAGTTAAACATAGAATGTGTACGTTGTAAAAACTAAAGAAACATTTTAGCCAGATTCGACTTATTGTGCGGCCATCCATTCAGAGTTCTATTACCCAAAAGAAGAGTAACCAATGTAACAACTGTTAGCAAAAAAGGTCAAAGGTCAGTAATAGGGTTAAACAAAGGTGCATGCGTAGATTAGTATACTATGTGGATATATTTGTTTTTGGTTTAAATAAGTGTGTAAGTATATTTGTATTTTGTCGACGGAAAAGCCACCGAATCTAAAGTAAACCAAGCGTCAGTAGCGCTGTCAATTTCTGACCTCTGATGTTTTATAGTCAAGCAGAACTTGTGCGGGAGTAGGCTGCTGAACGCCGTCAGTTCGTAGAGACACAGGAACCAGCTTAGCAGCCGTTTGCCAGATACGATTCAGCCGGGCTTCCCATTGACGTAATGATATCACCACTGACTGGAAACGCCAACAAAAGAAAATACTGCTACTATTACTACTAGTCTACTACATGTGCGAATGTCAACAAACTTGTTTAAAAGATATGGGATAAAAATGTGGGGAAAGTTTTGTTAAGGGTGTAAACTGCCCAGTAAAAAAAGAGGAATGTTTTGATCTACAACCTTTTCAAAACTTCCCCCCCTATTTTCACCAGGTACAATGATAGAAGCCACTAGGTAAACGCGCGAAGCCTTAGCCAGACAGATTAGTACTTGATTTATCTACGCCTCTACGTCAGCGAAACAGACGGCTGAGTTAATCCAGTTAAGTATCGGCTTGCTGTTTAGTGCTTTGAGTCTACTACTACTTCTACTACTACTACTACTACTACTACTACTACTACTACTACTACTACTACAACTACCTGTAGTAGTTGCTCGGAAGTCTGTGAGTCTTGCTCGTTGATTTTCTCCAGCGTCAGTTTATCAAGACATTTTGACATTGTACTCAGTTCATCCAGCATCCACGGCTCAGTTTCAGCGACCTCGTGGAAAAACTACAACGACAACAACAACAGTAGCAGTTGGTGTTGATGATGAACGAATGTACGTTAAGTCTGCAAGGACATGTAACAATCAAAAACAGTAAAGTCACGTTATAGTCCGTGCAATAAGACGCTGTTAGTCAGAGTATCTGTATACGACCGAGAAAAAAGTTTGATTTTTAGTAGGCCTATCTGCAGAAAACTTGCAGTGACGACGATGCCTGAACTGACTCCGGTAAACTGTTGGAGTATTAGTAGCGGACAGTCCATTCATTTTACATGGCTCGGATTACTGACCACAACAATATGTGTCATAAATGAATAAGTAATAAACAAAGGAACGTAGCTGTTGCCATAGCTGGAGATAGAACAGAGCTCGATGTCACCTCCTCAGGAACCCTAGTACCTTACCCCCACTCTCGGCTTTTGGTCTCACGTTTCCGCCCTTCGAACCTCAAACTGCAGCCATTCGGTCCTTGCGATTCTAGCGGGGATGATTCCTGCACGGTCGCTGGAGGGGATCCTGTATCTGGTGATTGCGACATGAGCTCATTGCAACTCATGATATAAGACGGCAAGTGAATCGCTGAGTGCCTAACGGTATTTACGACAAAAGATGCATTACGACAAAACATTTGCGATGCACTTGGCATAAGTCTTATAACAAGGAAAACATTTAAACCAGCTGTACTTGCTGGGAATTATTATGATAACAAGATCATCATGATAATTATGTCAAGATGTTTACTTAATCTTGTGTACCTGATGGTAGTCCGCAGCGTTCTGGAGATGCGTTTCAGCGCATTTCATTAGATTCTTTATCCACGCCCAACTGTCACGAAGTCCGAATATACAATCCTAAAATAAGCGCACACATGTTGTAGTTCTGTGCAGTTGTCTTAAATGGCGGTTTCCACTATCATACTTCCTCTCGACTTTGGCAATTCCCCTTCGACATGGCCTTTGCTGTTTTCGTCGCCAACTCAAAATTAAACTTTTTGATATTTGTATATGACATATCCATCGAAACATTAAAACTTGGCTAAATGTTAGTTACGCCATCTAAGTCCCCAATCCACCCTTTGCGCCCCACACTGTGTGACGCTTACTTACTTTTTCTTTTCACATACTGAACTTTGTCACCAGAAAATGGTAGCAAATAATAAGAAAGTAAAACAAACTAAACTGATAAATAAGACAAAAGCGTTATATGTTGCTGAACTATTTGACCTGTGCAGTTGTTTCTATTCGTTTTGTGTGACGGGTACAAACGATCTACGCACAATATTAGCTTCGTGCACACCTGTTCAAATAATCAGCCAAATTTTAGTAGGCCTAATAAACGTTTTAGCCTACATAAGCTGGCAACAGACCTGGGACATGACGCCAATAAATCCGGGCATCTTCATAAACTTGTCCTTATCATCGCATTCCGACTTACATTCTTGCTCGTCAATCAGAGGTTTTGTCAGAGACACGGCGCGCATGTCCATGTCACGTGACACATCCTGTATAATGACACACAATAATCAGCCAGCCAGTAGTATTCAAAGTGGTCAATAAAAAATACTCGATACACTAGACTCAGTTCAGCGGCATACTGAAAAAAACGCCAATATCGGTAAAAACGTGTAAGAACGAAGTGAACTAAACTGAAGTAGATTTGTGCAGATTAATTCATTTTGGATGCGTAATAAAATGATCGCTAATGTGTGGAAAAGTAAGTATTAGAATTATTTTAATCGTTGCCAGTTTTTCCGAGGAACTATATATATATATAGGTTTGACTACAGCGGCCCTCCATTAATCTAGCTAGGAATGATGAGAACTGAGAAGGCTGTAAGCTTTCCCAGCGGGGCCCAACCGCAAAGGTATTTTTATGGATTTCGAGCTCGAAAATCGCATCTGTTATTTTTAGTAAAATCTATTCTAGTTGGACCAAAACCATCAACGCCCTTTGGTAAATCGTGTTACAATGCTGTAATGTGAGAAGATAGAACGCATAGCGTTGAAGGGTTATGATATAAGCTTACCGCGCAGTTATCTTGCAGTTGAGCAACTTTCGTCATCATCTGAATGCAGTCGATTTTCTTTTCAACCGCAGCCTGCCGCCGCACACAACGCTATGCCGTTTCATCGCTATATAAATGTTATTACAAGCTGCATGTACATTAACAAATTTAAAAAAACGTCGAAAATGCGTTTTGTATTGTACGATAAAAAATTCAGCATTCATTAAAAACGAGAAGTGTGTTTTTTAAACAAACTACTCCAAATGTTTTGCACAGAATGTTGTCGAAATTCTGTACAGCCGTTTGGGGCCCGAAAAGAAAACAAAGAAAAAAGTATGTTGGTAAAAAGCAAAATCGCTGATTGATGCTGCCACATTGTAAACATAAATATTTTTTTTTTCAAGCCAGATGCACTTTCGTGTTTTTCGCTTAGGATTTAACCTCAAATTTCCTTTTCCCTTCGACACAGTGAGTCATTGGACCCCATATGTCACGTACCGAATGGCATCCAAATCCATTTAACGGTTCAATCAAGGTGCACAAATTTGACAGATGATAGACGGCAGACAGACAGACAGACAGACCACGCTACGGAGAAATGTGTAGGAATAGGCAGAATACAAAGTCGTTGTCAATGTTTACTTTGAGGTTGTCGTAAGCTTGCTGCAGAGTTTGCTTTGCGTCTTCGTCGCTCGTCTGAAATACAACATCACAACCAAACTCTCATTTCCGATTTCTGAAGCAGAAGCCGGACTAGCGATATAGGCCCTAGTGGCAAAGGCAAACCAGGCCGTGCCCTATCACGAGCATAGGCGGGGTGCTCATCTCCCATACTTTGGCCCGTAGGTGGATAGACCACTTGAGTCTGTGACGCATGGCCAGTGCGACGGTTACCTTCCCAGCCGCGGGGCATCACCGCCTTTTGACCGGTATCAAATTATACTGCTTAATGAACAGTGGCACATTTGTGCTAACAGCTTGCCCAAGGTTGTTACCTGGCAGTGCCTCGGCTCGGAGTCGAACCTCAACCTCAGGGTTACAAGTTCGGCACGTTACCGTTAACACTACCAAGCCACAAAAGTGAGGCCTCTGCATAACGCGACGCTGCTTGAAAACCATACCGCCACTTCTTTTCTGAGATAGTTACGTGTATAGCGTACACGACAAAATAGGCTTAACTAGCTTAATACACAATTAGATTTGCAACATTAGAGACCTAAGTAGAATAAGTGAGTTTAATAAAGTACGGTAGGTCTACCTGGCGAATAATATTCTGTAGATTCGAGTCTCGGTCATTAACTGTGGTTTTCAGTTCCTGTAGAGATGTAAGACGTCGCTGCATAGTGGCGTAATTGTTGCCGTATTCACTGATTGTCACATCCGCCTACATACAGTACATACACACATAGGCTACATAATACGCAAGGTTACATAACTTTATTATTAAAAGTGTTTATATCTCTTCATGTAAACCCGTCTTGGAGCTACGGAGCGTCACCTGCTATATGGGATACGAGAACCATTGAGTGCTCGTATACAGTGTGTACGTATCGGCTACGGCTGTCCAACACGGCTGCTAAATAAACCTCCTGTACCGCAGAAGAAACTATAGAAGACCGGTTCGCAGCTATAGTGGACTCTTTTGGTCCCGTTGATAATTTTTTTCTCGGTTTAATCTAATGAATTATGCCACTGGGCCCTGTTAGTATCTAGACGGGTTATATCTACGGGCAATTACTGAACTTAACTAGCCACCAAAATCATCTCAACCTTTTATCCTCGGCTGGATAGAAAATAGGCCTATGTAGTGAGTAGCTTACGGTGAAAACGTAGGCTACTGTGGCTGCTTGGGACAGTCTGCTGGATGTACCGCAACGTCCGCAAGTCCAGTTGTTCGCTGATGCTGGCAATGGACGGCCGCATAGTGCGCTGCGACATCATTAGCTTATGCCAATCAGCTGCCAATTTCGAGATTGTAAAGCATTTCTGGTCACGAGTCTGAGTCGTGTAACCAGCGTTAGTAATTTGACCTTTAAATCTACTTTCTTTACCTTTTAGTGCGTCACGAATAGGCCTATTATAAACGTATACTCTTCGCAGCAACTTACCGTCTTATCGACGATCCACTTTGACATGCCGGCGTATGTCGCCAATTCGTGCTCCTGTAAATGCGGTCAAAATGTTAAACATTTATAACCTACACTGTTAGAAAAATATTACTGCAAAAATTGTAGATACCTGTAGAAGATAATCTCAGAATTATCATGTAGTGAAGTATGGGATGTAATCAACAGCCTAACATTATTGCCAATAAAAACCTAACATCAGTAGCAAAATAAAAAAACAATAGCTGTTCTGAATTTCGTACAAGGGGTTTATCTTAAACAGTAACGATAGAGACTTTACAGCGTCATTATTATTAAGCGAATTCCATACTTATTCGCACGTAAGTAAGTTAAGCAGTAATGTTATCAAGGACTTAGTACTCGAGGACAAGGACATGAGACCAGAGGACGAAAACGAGGACAAGGACTTAAAACCGAAAACAAGCCCGAGGACTTGAAACAAAATTTAATCTATCCATGCCTAGCGTCCCCAAAAATGGGACACCTAGTTTGACGTCAAACTATAAAATAATTCAGGCACTAATGGGTTAAGGCCAAAGTTAAAAAAACTCAATGTCAAAATTAATTACATCTAAAAGGTCCTACCACAACGACACATTACCGTCAACTGGGGTGATTGTAGTAAGATTTTGCACACTCTGAACGTCTTTAGTAGCATCATACTACTGGAATAGTCCAACAATGCGAAAGTTATTCGATAAACAAAAAACTGACATCTTGTGACTCTTGCAATTCCAGACTCAGTAAATTTAATTTTTTTGACAAACTTTCCATTATGGTATATATATGTTCAACTTTAAAGTTGTAGGCGTTGAGACCCAAATTGATCCAGTAACATTGTTGACAAAGATGTTGTGCTGGTTTCGACAGTTGTCGAAAATAATGGTGTCCTTAAATTGCATAGAAAACAGGGCCAGGCGTTGAACCCTGTGTGATGCCACTAAGAACATCAGACATAAGTGAGTGGGCTACAATTACTAGCATCACGGGTTTCGGTATGTCAATAGCTAATGTTTAACATTTTTTTCAGTTTGTAGGTAATAAATTAATAATAAACAAAATTTGTTAAAATTCTCGGTATTCTGGCCGAGGACTTTGTCTCAAGACCAAGGACAAGGCCAAGGACTTGGGACTCGAGGACGAGAACAAGGACACAGCTCTTTGTCCTCGAGGCGTTTCGAGGACAAGGACAAGTCCTTGAAAACACATCACTGAAGTTAGGCCTAAGTAAGCAAATAGTCGTAACCAGTGCAGGTAAATAAAAGTGCCCTAATTCTTGCAGTTAGTGTGTTAAAGCTCGTAATACTTTTGTGTTATTAAGCTAAATGCGTAAGTCTCTAAAACTAACACCTGTAGGCTGTAGCCTATGTAATGTATAAAAAGTTTACCATGTTAGCTGACAGGCTGAGCACAATTATTTTTTCTCTTAGATTAGCAGTGGTCGTGCAGCTTATACTACAAAGTATAAACGTATAGTATTAAAAGTTACTGCTGAATGCAGACTGAATGGAATTCTATACACAATAC
>Ga0209671_1008947_pt1 | contig 10484 bp, 8 predicted proteins | sample WorMetHERISLAND2_2_FD_187401 | JGI IMG/M metagenome (GOLD analysis project Ga0209671, IMG submission 187401) | Marine gutless worms symbiont microbial communities from Max Planck institute for Marine Microbiology, Germany - Olavius geniculatus... | ecosystem: Host-associated > Annelida >...
GGGTAGATGTAAACAGCGTGACTTGTTGTTTTTGTTATATGTTATGTTATTTGGCTTTTTTGCGTTTGAAAGGCAAATCACGGTAATTATTACGTAGGGGAAATATAACATGTCTGCTTCATTTTACACAGTGACGCTGTCACATTTTAAAATACTGGAATGAATTCATTATACTGAGAACTACAGTATTACAGTATCAGAATAGTGAAAGATTGGAACATTTTGCCTCAGTCCGTCGTGTCAGCCGGCTCTTTAGCACTATTTAAGAGCCGTCTGGCCAGTCATCCTGCACCATAGTCATCACCCTGTCGGTGTGATGACCTAGTCCTGGGGCCCTGCCGACTAACTATCCAGATACTGATTATAATCTTTCTTCTTCCATCTTCCACTCCCTCTCTAGCAGATATGCGCTGATCTTGCAATTACTGAGTCCGCGTCAGTCCGCATGTTTTGACCCAAGATCCGCTGTCAGTCCACGTCCACACTGAATAGGCCTAGTTTTCTAGTCATTATTACGTAAGGTAGGCCATTACGCCTAAGCCTATAGCAGATTGCAACTTACCGGTTTCGGTGCTACCGAAAATACACTCGTCATAGAACAAGATTTGCGTCAGTCCGCGTCCGCAAAAAATTCTGCGGATCAGCATCTGTGGACTGAGGCGTTTGCAGTCCGCACATCTCTGCTCTCTAATCTAGTTACAAGCAGCGATTTGCCGCTTAGATCCACTATGGCCATTATACTGGCGGTCAGGTGGGATATAACCGATCTCAACATTTCAAATAAAAACAACATTCCAATCTGTTCACTGAATACATCCCAGCTGCTGATTCATCAGCAGATGGTGTACAACATCTATTAATATCAAAAGGAACAATTGTAATGGTATGTAAGTCACGTTGTCGTTACTGTAGGTGATTGGAGTTTGAAATACGACACGCACGATGTCTAGTGCAGCTGCATCGAAAGACAGCACTTCACAAGACGTGGAGATGAAAGACGTCGAGAAGACTGAAGCTAGTGAAGAAGTGAAGAAAGATCCAGATCTACTTACATTGGAAGGCATGTTTAGTTTTAAAACTGTGTACCGTAACTGTGTTGTTTTTATTTTCAAGTGAATACAAATATTGCAGAATATATGTGGTAAATAAGCTAATCCTGTTGTGTGGTTGTGTGGATACAGTAATGTAGACCTGCAAATTTTTGGTGCAGTAATTTGCAGTTTTTTTTTAGTCAAAACAGTCAAATAGTTTTTGTTTATGAAATTTATTTTTAATCAAAACTGGTAGAACTTTTCATTTTTTAAAAACTGTATTCACTGATGTACTACAGAATTCACTTGCATTCTAGATTTTTTTTTGTTTATTTTGTTAATGCGTGATGAAAATGTGTGCATACTGGTAATGCACTTATAGCATCATATGTTGAATGTGTGAGGTAATTACATGGATAGTTAGCTCAGAATCTTTACTCTTTGGAGGCCAGTTTTTGGCTATTGGAGACAACTGTGTCAAAATAAATGGAGATGAGAAAGTCAAATTGAAATAAGCTTGTGTCTAAACATTCCTGCTAACGGCATTGCATGTTGTTCGAGAAATTGCTGGTCTTTTTTAGACACAATGAAATGGGTCAAACACATTTTGAGAGGTAGAAAATATTGTAGTGCCGAACCAGAGTGTATTTGTATGATTTTCATTTTGTGATACTTTGATAGTTGCAAAAGTTCTGTTTATGCTATTTGTTATGTTTGTAGTTTGTGAATGCGAGGAAACCTTTTCTTTGTAGGGCATCATTAATTTTGTTTTTCATCATTGTTTGATTACTACATACTAGACAGTACACAGAAACATGGTAATATGCTAATATGTTACTAATTTACACAGAATTATTGCTAGTTGCTGACTGCATTATAGATATCAGACAGCATATTAAACATATTGAGAAAGCCGTGTTAACAAAGGAGCCGCGATTCATGTCACGAGCTTTACGTGCTCTGGTAACTCTGCGGAAGAAACTCAACTCGGTTGTTCTACGCAAGGCTATTTTCGGATATTTTCCAGCTTCTTCTTCTGCTAAGCCAAACAGTCTTCTGGACTTCCTCGAAGAGGTATGATTAAGAGACCATGCAACTGTTAAACATGGCATTGGCAGCTTGTATGCCAGTTGACATGTGCTTGTGAAGTCTTGTCTTGCATGAGATTGCATGTTTTCCTACTCATTTTAAATAGTTTACTGATGCTTTCTGTCTGTTTTGGTTTCATGTCGGTTTTTGAACTTACTGTTTACTATTTAATAATTTGGTTATATAAATTCATATTCTTTTATGAAAGTCAACCTGCTGTAGCTTTGAGTAGCTTAATAAAAATTGTCTGGTTAAATGTAATTTGGATGTAGTAAGTACTAGCAATTGTATCGTTATGTGTAAAATTACATCTGACCACTTTTTTGCTTGAAGTCAGGCTTGTTTACTAAGTACTGTTAATGATGCAAATTGTGTGATTCTGTCTTGTTGATTTGTATCATAAATGTTGATTGCTGTAGTGTTTAATGGTACCTGGTATTTCTTACCTAAGTCAGGTGTGACTGTAAATTTATTCTAGCCGATGGATACTGACAGAAGTCCAAGTGTTCGTCCACGCACGGCAAAGTCAACTGTTTTGCTTCCAGAAGTTGACATCTATTTCCATCTTCTGGTCTTGATCTATCTTCTTGATCAGCAGAAACTGAAATTTGTGAGTATAACTTACTCGCTTTGTCATACTTTGCCTCAGGATTGCCCATCGTGGCTAAGATCCAGTATAACTAAGGTCATCTAGCTAGAATGCCAAAACAGGGGGTTGGATTTTTTGGCGATTTTTGGCTGTGACACAAGTCTACATCATTCACAAGGTGGCGCCACGGACGGCGCCATGGAACTATCATTATGCGATCCGGATAGAGAATTTGGTATTTGTATATTAACTTAGCCTGAACACCCCAATTTTCAGCTAAACTACTGAACTGGAACTGCTATAGGCTTTTGTGTGTCTCGTGAGCATTAGCTCAAATTTTTTCTAGGTATAGTAACTACTAGTGTTTTTTTGACCTAAAAATTGTCACCGAGGTTTCTTCTGCTTCGATGAAATTTCACAGCAGTTTTGTTTTTTTTTGCATCTTTTGTTTTCAAGTTAGTAGCTCATATGGGCAAACCTGCAATGTAAGATTGATTTAGTGCAAATAGATATTCGGCAATAAAAATTGGTCTGGTCCTCAGATGTTTTTTACCGTATTTTGTAAACAGAGCAGCTTGATCCTGCTGGTTTCTCAGTAGTGTGCAATGCAGTTTAGTACTGGAGTAATATTGTTCTGTGAATGCTAGGCAGTGGAATGTGCGAATACACTCATGGACAAGGTGGCTGCGCAGAACCGACGCACGCTTGACTTGCTTGCTGCCAAGTGCTACTATTACTACTCACGTTCTTACGAAGTCACAGACCAGCTTGATAAAGTGCGCAGGTAGTGCTCTTTATTTGCTTAATGCCTGTGTTACTACTGCTGGTCCTATTAGTTACCGGTACTGCTATTTTTATACCTGTTTGCTTGTACTCTTGATTAGATTGAATATTAAGAAAGAAGTTAGTTTGAGTCAAAAGAGAAAACTTTCAGGGTTTGCTTTCACCCACTAAGTGCTGTTTCTGCCATCCAGCCAGCAGCTTCGCAGACTAGCAGTGATGAAGTAATACTAGACTGATATGCCATTGAACAAATTTTATTGATATTATTAAGGAAAATTACTTCTTGCAATGCAAGTGATTTTACCTGTTGCAACACATTAGCATGGTCTGTCATCTGTCACCCATCTGTCGTCTGTCATGCTCATGCGTTATTTTTCCAAATTCTTTCAATAGCCGCATCACACTTGATGAACTTGAAATTCACTAACCATACCATCCTTAATGGGCCATCAAGTATAGCCATCTGAATAATATACTGAATACTTTGTTTCTTGTGAAGCTGACTAAAAATGACTGTATTTCACAAGGTAATGTAGCAACACATTATGGGATGAGATGGGATCTTAACTATCATTATTGCAAATTTCCTGCAGAGTGTATAGGTGACAGAATTTTGAAAATTTAATGCAATTGTGATAAAGTAAGGGTCTCTCTATGGAAGCATTTGACTGTTCATCTGTGTTTGCATTCTGTGCGTGTAGTTTTCTGCACGGTCGACTGCGCACGTGCACTTTGCGTTCTGACTACGAGGGTCAGTCGACTCTAATGAACCTGCTGCTGCGTAACTACCTCACGTACAATCTCTACGACCAGGCCGACAAACTCGTCTCAAAGACAACGTTTCCCGAGACTGCTTCAAACAACGAGTGGGCTCGCTACCTCTTCTATCTTGGTAAACTGCACTTTTCTGTTGTTGTGGTTGGCTGGGTGCAGGGCGATACAAGCCATGCAAGTAATGCATTGTTGTTGTTTAAATGTGACCATCACGGCATCCAAACTTTTTGGTTTAACATGTAGAAAGTTTTGATTGCATAAGCTTAGAGTTGAAAATTTTTCTTTACCTAAGAGTGTATCATTGATGTAAAAAAATTGTTGTCAAAAGTACAACAGAGACAATGTAAAATTTTCGTCATGCTGAATTTAATTAAGACACTTCATCTATCTGCTGATTTGTTTTATTGTTGTTGGATCATTCACAGTAGTGTGGATAGAAGATGATGATGATGATGATGAAGGACGAATCAACTTTAATGTGGCGTTAAGTCCTAGGACTACAAGGACACGTAACAATAAGCTTAAACAGTGAAGTCACGTAATAGTAGTCAGCGCAGTGAGACGTTTTTAGTCATGTCTGTAAGACTGAGCAAAAAGTTCGGTTTTCAGTCTGCTGCGGAAAACTTGCAGCGACGGCGATGATTGGACCGACTCCGGCAAACTGTTCCAGACCGATGCAGCAGTCGCTGGAAAGGTGAGGTCGCCAATGGTAGAACGCACCATGCGTGGAGCGACCAGCACTGATGAAGTCGAAGAGCGCAGTCGTCGACGTGCGTTGATGTGTGACACGCGCTGAAGATCTGCGGCCAGGTAGCCACAGATATGTAGAAGATATGTTGATACTGCAAAGAACGTTTTGTCTTGTCCAATGTCTTGTTGTCCCAATGCAGCGGGGCATCATGGTAACCATGTTTAATCAATGGCATGCTTTAGGTCGTATCAAAGCCATCCAGCTGGACTATTCCGAGGCACACAGGCACTTGCTGCAGGCCATGAGAAAAGCACCTCAGCACACAGCTGTCGGCTTCAAGCAGACGGTACTGCTTTGCATTTCCACAGTGAACTAAACAGCAGCATTTGTGTACAGAGTATAATACTTACATTTCCTTAGATATCTTTAATAATAACAGTTATAATAACTAGAGCTGCTCCATTAATATGTTAATGAACACGTTGAAGAATTGAAGCACCATTTGGAAACCCATATCCCTGAACTAAGCTATGTGTTGAGCAGGACTTAAAACTACTTGCTCAGTCAGTCACCAGTTTGCAAATTAACACCTTCAAATTAATGCAACAACTTGGAATGGAATGTAATTACCCCATATCGTACGCCAATTAGGTTAAATGACCTGTACAATGGTAAACCGAATGCAAGTACTTGAGACCTGGTGATATTCTATTAGAACTGCTGTGTGGGCTGCTGTTTTATTAGGTGCAGAAGTTTGCAATAACTGTAGAGCTACTGCTGGGTGACATCCCAGACAAGTCAATCTTCCGACAGCCTTCTATGAGAAGGACACTGCAGCCATATTTTCAGCTCACCCAAGGTCTGCAAATTATTTTTTGTTCAGCTGGCTTACTCTTTCGTTAACAAGTGAAAATTTACAAATAACTCGGATGCAATTTTTGTATCCATTGCAACTGAATCTTGTGTTCTATTTAAGATTTTTTCATTAATTATTTATCGGTGTCTTTTGGTGTAGGAAGTGTCACTTCAAATCAATGTACTTGCCATTTCTGCCTTGTCCTCCAATAGACAGCATACTGACATTGATGACTGTCTGGAGCTTAAGAGGAAAGATTATTAGAATTGCCATTATTGTTAGTTACATACGCACACTTTGGATTGTCAGTTCTTACAATTTTAGGTTTAGGTTGTTTTTAAGTTTTGCGTCTTATAAAAGTTCAACTTTTTGTTTCGTTATTATATGTACGTGCATTTTTCCTGGAAAGGCCGTCCCTGAAGTAATCTATACTGTGTCGGATGGGATGCAAAATCCTACTCTTGTACTTGCCATTTGAACAAATTTTAATACATAAAAAATAATTTAGTTAGACCTATTTCTCTGTACTTGAATTTATAGATTTGTTAAGTGTCATTGTTTGGTTTGGTAGGGTGTAAACTTAATTTTCCAGCAAGTTTCAACGGTTGTCTCGGATCATTTGTCAGCTCATGTTGAACGTGGAAAATGATGGTTAAATAGTTGTGTGCATGTGAAGTACTAAGTTCTACAGTGCATGAGATAGCAGATGTCTAACCATCAAATTTTATGTGCAATTTTTATGCTTGATTATGTCCAAATCCAATACTTCTGTCAATTCAGTTTCTGCTTAGCACCAAGACTGTGATCAGATATTGAGCAGGTTGCAGACTAGTTAGAGAGCTGTGGCCAAATTTTTGAAACGTCTTAGGAAGTTCTTTTGAAGACTTCTTTTTCCAAAGAAAATATCAGATTTTCTAAACTTCTTTGGAAACTTCTTAGGAAGAATTTAGGCAAATATGTAGGAAAGCACTAACCTTGTCCTGCATGGAGAAAGCTGTGTAATAAAACGAAATTTGTGAAAAGTATGCGATGTTGACACTTAGCTTAGACGTCATGTGACATCATAGTTTATTTGCGTGATGCTGTGGTAAAATCAACAATGAGTAAGTAAAGCAAATTGACGTTTGGTCAACTGAAACAACGAAGCAATGTGTAAATTGTGTTTCCCATTGACGTGCCAAGATAAGAAGTTTTCCTGCGAAGTTTTCAAACTAAGATGATTACATCACATGGTCGGTATAAGCACATCTGATTGGTTGAACTAGTTTAGGAAGATAAAAAAGAAGGAGTTCTTTGGAAACGCAAAGAAAGCAGTCAAAAATTTGGAAAAGAAAACTTCTTTGGAATTCCTATGTCATCTGACATAGGAAGATCTTTGGAAAATGTCTTAAGAAAGTTTTGAAAATTTGGCCCCTGGTCTCCAAGCACATAGTCTAATGGAGTTTGGTCTTTTCTTAATATATACATCAGCCGTAGGCTGCATGCCTGACTGTTTGCTGTTGAAAATATGCTACTGTTAGCTGTTCGTACGGGCAACCTGAACAACTTCAACCAAACGCTGACAACATTCTCTGACAAGTTCTCGGCTGAGGGAACATACACTCTGATCGTGCGCCTACGTCATAACGTCATCAAGACAGGAGTCCGCATGATCAACTTCTCATATTCACGCATTTCACTGGCAGACATTGCCGACAAGCTGCAGCTTGGCAGCCCCGAGGATGCAGAATTTATCATCGCAAAGGTACTCATCATGGATTGAACTGTTTCTGTTGTCATTTAATCAAGATTGACATTCAGCATTGAAGTGATATTTTGGCCATATAAAAGATGTATATCTGAATTTAGTTTTGATACTGACATTAAGTTCAGTAAATTTTGTTCTTTCTTACTGTTTTGTGCAAGTAAAACCAAAATATTGTTATGCAGCAAAATAGTGGTCCCTAGTGTTACATTGCCACATATTGCAAGCAGCACATTTTACAAGGAGAGTAAAATTACTAAGATTGTACTTAGATGTTGATGAATGTGCTGTGGTTAACGGTTTGCCAAATTGTGTCATATTGTGTTGTTGCTTGGTAGGCGATACGAGATGGTGTGATTGAAGCAACAATTGATCACGAGCAAGGTTATGTGCAGTCGAAAGAAATGTCGGACATCTACGGCACAAAGGAACCAATGACTGCTTTTCATCAGCGCATTACTTTCTGTCTTGACCTGCACAATAATTCAGTGAAGGTAACTCACATACAGTCCTGAGCATGAGTGTGCCCAATGTGGGCTTCTAAGCCGAAAACAAAGGTGTAGAAAAACACAAAATCTGCATGAATGTTCCTTAGGGCAGGAGTGAGTGGTGTGCAAATTTCCAAAGGTCAGAGTTAAGGTTTGGCAGTGCAGTGTAGAATGTCCGAAGAAACAACATTTTTTTAGTTTACGAAAGAGCTGATTGCAGATGATGTAAGCATATTTTTAAAATGATCAGAACCCCGTCATCTTATTATATGTCCAAGAAATCCAGGCTGTATTTTCAGGATTACTTATATTCCTAGTGATCTTTAACCAGTAAATCTTAAAAGTAGCAGAACTAGGTGAGTAAACTGTTTAATCGATCGAATGTTGCAGGCAATGCGCTTTCCACCAAAGTCATACAACAAAGATCTTGAATCGGCCGAGGTTAGTTATGGATGTATTTTGTTTACTTTGATCCAAACTAACTTACAGCTGACTGTGCTTTCTTCCATCTACAGTGTGTCCGTTGTGTCGTTATTAGAGATGCAGAAATTATTGATGATTAATCGTGCAATTAATGATTAAAAAGGTTAATAATACAATTTTTCTAATGATTCATTTTGTGATTAAATCACGTCAGTAAGAAAGCAACGCACAGTATATGTGATGCAACATCATGTGCATATGAATGAATCATCTGCTCCATTGGATACACTGTCAACAAAAAATGATCTCTTTTTTCACACAGAACGTGAAAAATATTTACTGATTGTGTCTTTCTGAATTTGTGATAGTTGCTAGCTTCAGTAAGGCACAATCATAACAAATGTAAGCTAAAACGTACGTGTTCTTGGTCAGTGATCAGAGTTTAATCATTTTAGTTTTTAATCGAAATTAATGATTAACTAGTGATTAATTTTTGAAAAGTTTACAATGAAAAAAATATTCCTTACTAGTTATAGTTTTAAATAATAAAACTATAAGTTGTGACATGAATTGCATCAAAATGTTTGTTTTTGCGCAATATTTACAGGAGCGTCGAGAACGCGAACAGCAAGAACTGGAGAGTGCAAAGGAGATTGCCGACGACGATTTCGATGATTTCCCGTAAAAATCAGACACCAGTTTTTTGCTGCTCTAACAACTAGGACATTTCGTTATTTTCAACGACTATTTTGGTTTTCATGCTGTTGGTGTGTTGTATTTGCTTCGCTTACTATTACAAATGTGCAGTATACATGTCACCAGCAATATATATCCAGTGTTATAAATAATTACATGATACAAAACATGCATCAATAATCGTTCCAGTACAAAATGCAGATAAAAGGCACTCGAAGCTTTATATAGTAGGGAGTCCTCAGCAGAGCCTGGAATGAAGTCAAAAATTTGGTATGAAACATACGGTAGTGAAAATTTCAGCTTCGGATTTCTGAGACTGAGATACTGTTTGACAAATCAAGCTTACTATAGTCACCCGGATAGTCAGCCATCACCCCACCAATCGACTCAGTTTGACAGAGCAGAGCTGAAGTTATGCTGAGGAACTCGACTGTAGTCTACAGCCTTCAACAAAAGCTATATGGCGTAAATAATTCTTCAGACTGATATTTTGCGAAGCCTGAAGTACTGGTAAAAGTAAAGGTCGTCGATTTGTATAGCGCATCGTTGCGAGCATGCGCACGCCTCTAATGCGCTTTCGTCACTAACCAGAGCCGCCTGCCGCGCAACCACCGTGTGCAGCCTGCAGACACAGGCTAGCACTAGGCAGCCCCAGTCAGCTGTACCAAGGTCCCCACCTTCCGTAATCCATGTAAATGAGTTACTACTCATTTTACCGTCCCACGGATGGTAGAAGGCTGAGTCGACCTAGCTGGCAGGCTTCATACCGAGATGGTTTACCTGCCCGCAGGAGATGGTTTACCTGCCCGCAGGCAGTCACCCATCGCAGTACTAACCGGGCCTGGCGTAGCATAACTTCGTTTCAGCCGAAACACGTTACCAACTATGCCATGCCACCAACTGGTATACTGTTTTATGTTGAGACATGAATATGATTAGAAAAGCTAAAGTTACAACAAGTCGTATATCTTAGCACAAGTAGTTCATTCACTACGATTCAACAGTGCATATTACAATAACAAAACAATGGTCAACTTTATTTGCTAACTGTACAAAAGTTCATTTTACGTATCAATCGGAAAGACTAGTAGATAAGCCATGGGTAACATTTGCAGTTTTAATACACTGTATCTGAAAAAAATCACCCTCCCCAAACATGTTACAATTACTTTGAGATACCAAATTTTACTGATACTGGTACTTAGATTGTTTTTCTTTGTATATGACAGTTCACTATTTGCATTGTTGTCCAAATTCATAACAATTACAACGGCAGCGAAAAAATATTTTGTTATAAACAATCACTGAAAATCGCCATTT
>Ga0209671_1008948_pt1 | contig 10484 bp, 4 predicted proteins | sample WorMetHERISLAND2_2_FD_187401 | JGI IMG/M metagenome (GOLD analysis project Ga0209671, IMG submission 187401) | Marine gutless worms symbiont microbial communities from Max Planck institute for Marine Microbiology, Germany - Olavius geniculatus... | ecosystem: Host-associated > Annelida >...
GGACGGGGGGACGCGTCCCCCCAAAAAATTTTGGTTGGGGGGACGCAAATGCAAGCATCCCCCCAACAATTGCCACTTTTAGCCATGTCGTCCCCCCACTGTCTAGAAGAAATCGCCGCCACTGGGGAGGGGCCGCCATCGATGTTACAATGTTTTTGCCAGAATAAGTTGCACAACATTTATTTTCAACCGGGACTGCACTCCGGAACCTGCTGGGATAACTTACGACGCTCCACGCCGAATTTCGCATCGTTTAGTTCTTAACTTTTTCTGATGGGAAGGCTCGTGGAATATTGTAACAGGAATTACATATTTGCACCACAGTCTCAGAAATAATGAATCCGTAAAGTTTTTACTATAAATTCGAAATGGGTTACTCCGAGCGAAAACGCTGAATGAGAGAGGCAGAGAAAATTTGCGATTATTAGCCAATAAGTCGTTGTATCTCAGAAACGGTCTTAGATAGGGCCAACGTTACTGTTAATCACTAATACAAAGTCGTTCACGCGCTGACGATTGCCACCGAAAGCAATGATTTTGCATGACCTTGAACACCATTTAAGGGTTTTATTGAATTTTTGCGGCACACATTTCAAGAGTGAATAGCGCCAAAATTACTAGAGCGGACAACCTGCGTACAAAATTTTTAGCATCGAATGTACATTCCAATCATCTGAGTTTCGACCTCCTAGGTTCAAGGAGTCTTCCGTACGGAGGCCTCAAATTTGGGTACTCCTTCACGACGATTATTATTTTATTGCACGCTGTAGGCCTACACTGATTGCCTAGTTGCTGTCGAGCATCTCGTGAGATTTGCTTAAGTTACTTGTTAACTTTTACTTTATGTCGTTGCATTTCAATTGCTTCGTTGCATTTCATTTATTACTCATTGTACGTACACTATAGGCTACATTGCACTACTTTTCATTTGATAAAGATTTGTTTTAATCCTCAAATATATTTGTAGCCTCTGCATTACTTTGCTTTCTGTCTCATTAATTATTGCTATTTCAATTACTTTTATTCGCAGTCGTCTGCTCGTGGTTCAGTGAATTATGAAAAAGTGAACTGGATAACGCTTGTTCATTCCAAGGTCGTTGGAGATTCAAACTGCGCGCCCCTTCGGACTAGTGAACTGTCCCCTTTCCCCGCCTCCATGATTTCAACCGTCATACAATCTTCCGCTCTAGGCTCTGGCTGACTGGTTGCATGCCGAGTGCTGTTGCATACCGCTGGCGCCTGTTGGCCTAGCTTTATCTATCGAGCAGCAGCAGCCCTCAGCTGAAACAGCATCTCAGCCTACTGCGGTACTGCTAGAGCTTGCCTGAAGGTCTTTGTGGATGTGGCGGTGCATTTGAACCTGCTATTCAGTAGTGCGCACCTACGTATAGCCTATAGGCCACGCCACGGGCTTAAGCTAATAGTTTACTGCGAGTCTTGTATAATAATGGTGGCTATGCTAGTGTTAGTATTAGTTTAGTATTCGTCTGCGTCGTTGCGTGTTCGTATAGGCCTGCTCGTTTGGAATCGTTCACTGCGAACAGTGCTCGACTACACTTCCATATACGCATCATCATGGTTTACAAGTGCGCAGCGGTCGGATGTAAGAGCGGCTATAAGTCTATGACTCATTTGACGGACAGCTCCGTCGCTTTTCATCGTTTTCCCAAAGATCCGGAACTTCTGCAGAAATGGATTCGAGCCATGGCGCGAGAAAACTTCGTGCCGACGGAGCACTCCAGGCTGTGTTCGCTCCACTTCCACGCCGGCGACTTCGTCGAAGTTCGGACTGACAAGAACGTCACTCGTCTCAAGAAAAAGCCCGAGAAACCTTTGCGACGTATACTGAAAGAAGGGTCGGTGCCTTTCGTGTTTGTTCGCACTCTGTCGTATCCGCGCAAGTCACCGGCCGCTGGTGTCACAACTACGACGACAGCTGGGTCTTGCAGTCGACATGCGGACGAAGTCGAAGAGTTGACATCAGAACAGCTGGAAACATCGTTCACCGCCAGTGACGACATCTCCACTTTGTCGCTGGCTGATGTACAAGCTAAGCTGCAGACAGAAACAGCCGTGCCGACTGGTTTCACCTACACGCTGGTTGATGATTCTCTGCTTATCAACTTGCCCGAGATGAACGAAGATATATCTAATCCGGCAGCGTGCATTGCTGTGAAGTCCGGCATGACTGTTACGTGCAGCATGCAAGACAAAGTGGTTCTTGCGTCACAGTATAGTGACTTGGTCGAATGTAGAGTACAGCAGCTATCACAGCTGGTCAGCCTGATGGCTCGTCTCAAGTCCTGGTTCACTGACGCGTCGCTGTGTTTCTACATACAAACTGCTGTCACGGTGCTGGAAACTGCACTGGGCAGTTTGCCGGACACAGAGCGTGAAGAATTCGGTGAACTGGCTTCTGTGATCGAACTGCTACGCCTTCCGTTACGCAGCAAATACAGCCAGCAGTATTCTCCGCAGCTCACTTACTTCGGCTTCCTGCTGCACTCTGTCAGTTTTGCTTGGGACGAGGAAAAACTTATTTTTGAGGGAAATAGGGCAAAGGAGGCTGGGGCAGGTGCAGTGGCTTTTCATCTCCCCTAAATACACCCCTGAGCATCAGCGCGTGTCCATCAAAGGCCGTCTAATGAGGTGTATGTGCTGTATAGCGTTGTCACACAATCTGTCATACATGTGCTGTAAATATACAGTCACTCAGCGTTAGCGGCTAATACTAACTTTAAAGCATTGGCTGCGTGGGTCTTTGATCAGCTAATGGTATGCAAAAATTGCAAATCGTTCGCTTGCTTGGTAAAGACCAGAAGCGATTATTAGTTTAAAGCATGCTTTGATACGTACGCTGAGAACATACAGGCATCAGACGATTCACTAAACCGTGCTTAGTACCATTTCAAGACTTCTTCCTACCGTCAGTAGTATTTCACCCATCGGCTCACTCATTTATATACGTCTTTACTGGCGTAATCTTTCCACAAAATAATGTTTATTATGCGGCCGCAATAGAAGTTTTGCCCATCCGTCGATCTGTCTTTCGTACTGTACGGGCTTTTATCTCGAAAACTAAAAGACTTCGAGAAACAAAAACTGGTGTGGACGCTTTCAGGAGCAGGATTAACCGGCTTGCCAATTTTCTGCTCGAAAGGTTATCGATCGTGATAGTGCAATCCAGTGTATGGTTAGACGGACGGCCGCACAGTATTGTCGGCATTGGGCTGACATTAAAAAAACCACTAGACGACGGTTTTAGTTGTTTTTAAATGTAGCACTCCATGATGATAACGATGATGGTGACGACGTCATTATATTGGTGTGGTTTGTTTGCTTGCAGCATCAGCAGCAGGTTGCGGCGGCAGTAGAACGTGCTAAGCAGATCACCGTACAAGAACTGAATGCCATCATTGGCGTATGTGCTCAGCTGTGCTTACAATAAATTATCAAAGAGGATTAAGAAAGTCAGGGGCAGAAAGTTGGAATTTTCGGACAGACAGCTGCAAATTCTCGACAGAGAAGACATAGATGCTCAGATTTTCAATTTCTTCCCTAAATTTTACCAAAATGGGAGACTACTTTCTAAAGATTTTGTATTTTGGGGAAAAATTTTAACAGTAAAATGTAGAAGGGGGTTAATTGTGGCTCTTTCCTTCTATGATACTACTGAATAGTTTTAGTTTTAGACATTTAGTCGAAGAAAAGCTCGTTTTTTGTCTATATAGCATGCCTTTTAATTGATGCAATAAGCAGATTGTTTCTTATTGACGGTTTTTTTAGCCGACCGTACTTAAGTAACGGTCGAGCTTACGAGGGCGTTCAAAATGTTTTGCAAATCGATATGTTAGACTGAAAAACTTTTCAATATCTATACACCAATAAAACGCACATTTCTCAATATAACTTTTACTGGTGTAAAAAGTTTGTTAGTCTAATATACGGGAGCCTATTGAGTTGTAAACTTTGTCGAGTTTTCCTCGTACGTATAGTTTTTCACGGCTGGCACAGATTTTGGCTATTGAATATTTATAATCGCAAATGAGAATTACACGGACGTACTTGTTAGGGCTCTCGTAAAAATCACATGTCCCAGGACCTCGTGTTGGAAAATCCGACGGTAAACTAAAAACATCATGCAACAGTGAGCCCAATTTTACGCTGATTGCGCTGGCACTCCAAATCGTTCCTGTTTAACGCCATATGACGTCATAGATTACAATGACGTCATATCCGCTTTAGGCTCATACGTGTTTAGAAGAAACCTGCGTTTTTATTGGTGTATAAATTTCAAAAAGTTTTTCAGTCTAACATATCGACTTGCAAAACTTTTTGAACGCCCTTCGTATGGTACGGTTGTCAACTGTCTGTCTGACTGTGACAGATGTACCCTGGCTAATGGGTAGGTCTGGGGGGGAATTTTTACACGAATAATTAGCTATGTGTCTTAAACCAGGCATGCAAAATTTGAGTGATCTAGTGCAAGGGGAATATTTTCAAATTCGGGGTTGAATGGAGGGGGTAGGAAAAATGTGCGTTTTTCAACGAAAAACTGATCATATCTCGGAAATGGTGAGAGATAGGGCCAAGGTTGCTATTGATCACTAATAAGAAATCGCATACGGCCTTTCAGATGAGATAAAAATCATCGACCTTGGATGACCTTGAAAGTCACTGGCAAACAGTACTGTCGGCTATCTTGGTGACAACTGGACTTCTCGTTTTTCTGTCATGTCAAACTGCTTGTTTTGCAGAGTGCTGATCTGAAGCAGATGTACGCGCAGAGCGAATGGTTCAACCAAATCAAAGTACGCATATTTTTTGTTTTGTTTCTTTTTATATATTTTATATAGTTATTCCGGCATAGAAGGTAAATAGCCTAAACAGATAAACAGACAGAAAGAAAAAGCTTAATTACTAGTACAACGTTAGCAACATATAGGACTGCATCTGATTACAAACGTGTTACCACATTACGGATTTTTTTACTGAGTTTGGCTGCCGATTTTTTTTTTGCATTTTTTGGCACATTCAGGTCACAGGCTGATTGATAAATTGCCATCTCGATCTCGTGATTCATAAACATGCATACTCAGGCCCAAGGGTCACTGTGGCGACCTAGTGTATTGGTGTATAGTTACAGTTTAACTTTTTACTAGCTTTTCATGGTATTTTCGTTTTCGTAAACACTTATGGTACTTTTGGTAGAGTGGTAGTGATGTGGTTTGCATCTCTGCATTGCAGAATTCCGACGTAAGACAGATGTATCTCAACGCCCAGAGCGAATGGCTGAATCACATAAGCGTGAGTATTACTTTGTTGTTGTACTTTTTGAACATTTTCTCGGGTATACGTAACAGATAGAACAAAAGCACATCTCTGTCCGAGTTACCTTGCTAACAAAACCCAACTCGTGCTGGTCTCGCAGCCTGATCCATTTTATGGCAGCCCAAAAACCAGAGTTTGCTTTCTATATTGCCATAGTTAAATTGTGTGTGCACTCTGTGTCTTTTGTTAGTTAATATTATGTTTGTGTGTGTGACTATGTAGGTAGTTTCTTCCTGTAATTTAAGTTTTTGTGCTAGTTTGTTTGATTTTTTGCAGTTTTTTCGTTATTTTGTGAGTACCACTGCAAGTAATTGCCTGGAGTATTGTGACGTATAACTCCATTCACTGCTTGTGGCAATATATGCAATGTATAGAAAAGTTTTAAAAGGTTACAGTTTGTCTATTTTTGTAACTCTATAGCTTTCAATGCTGGTAACCCATCTCACAGGTACAGAGCGTCATCTGCCATATGGGATCACACAGGACACAGGTGAACATGCCCTGCCCTAACCTCAGCCAGACAGGCCAGTATTTAATTTGCTCACCCTGGAGGGATGAAGGGCTGAGTTGAGCTTGGTGGTTGGTTATATACCTAGATCGTTTACCGCTCCGCAGACAGTCACCCATCTGACAGGACTACGTTATGTTATTGGTAGGACATGACGTAGTTTAACATTGAGCAGACCCAGCTAATTAACTCAGGCAGCAACTCGAACTAATGCTATACGTCAGTTGCTGTCATAATTTTGCTTCGTTTCGCTCGTGTGATTTTTATTGAGATAAACATTGACAAAATAATAAACGCATTTACAAAGATTTTTTTTGTAAACGTTGTAAACGTTTATCTCAATAAAAATCTCAATAAGCGACCTATAGCGAACTGCTGTGGAGTTGCTGCCTGAGTTAATTAGCTGGGTCTGCTCAATGTTAAACTACGTCATCTCCTACCAATAACATAACGTAGTCCTGTGACATCCAAAGTACCCACTTGTTAGCGACCCAACCGGTAGTCGAACTCATGACCTCTTGATGGCAAGTCCGTCCAGCTAATTTATGCGACCAAGCCGCCATCAAGTAAATAAGTACATAAGCGGAATGTGTTGTTGGTGTTACAGCAGCAGATGCAAGGCCAGCAACACCTACCGCTAGCAGCTCATCTACCCTCACTACCCTTACCCCACGCTGCTGCCGCTGCTGCTGCTGCTGCGGCTGGTATCAACGCTGGGGGTGCCGCCGGGCTGATGTCTATGAGTGCCGCCGCTGGACGACTGCCCGGCGCCGCCACTGCAGCACATATCCACAGCAGCGGACGCAGCAGCGCCGGCCTCAAGGAGGAGAAAGGTCTGTTTTTCTTCACTGAAAATATTTTATTTTATTTTTATGATATTATGAACTAATATTAAATAGGTCTGTTCTTTGTGTTTGAGCAAGATTGTTCCAGTGAGTGTTTATAGAAATTATTATTACTTATTCCTTATGAACTTCTACCATTATTCGTGATTATGCGGAATCCGACAATTTTTTTATCGTTAAAGCTGAACTGCCATGCTTTTGAGAGGCACAGTATACAACAGTTACTGTAGTTAGATGACTCATTATCAACTGTTTAAACTGACTTAATCCATATGTATTTGCGTGCATTTTTACAAGTGGTGTTGCACAACGAAAAATTACAACGTTGTATGAGTTTTGTAACAGCGAATTGTGTTGGTTTTTGTTGCATGTTTTCCTCGATGCTGTCACACCGTGAACAAAGTGCAGAAAGACACGTGAGTATTCAGCAGTGTCTGTCTTGTAGATTATTGGATTCTGTTATCCCATACGCTAAAGCAACGAAGTCAGTCTTGATGATTGATGCATAAGCGTGAATAGAATTATTATGCGGCCGTCCCCATAGGCCGCATTATGGTCTGTTTGTTTGTCCATGTCCCATACGTAAGGACTTCTAACTCGAAGATGCAAAGGACAAAGGCATAGAAAAAAAGAAGTGTAAACGTTTTACACAGCTGAAGTAACTGTTGTGCCCAGTTTTCAGCTCTGTTAGGATTAGGGATGTGCAGTGTGCAGTTTTTGCGGATGGTCGCATAATATATCCGCACTGGTCCGACATTATTTTTCGCAGTCCTGTATTGTACGTATGCCCTTGATCATGATGTTTGTAATTTGTCAAAAGAAACTTAGAGGCTGTTGATTATATAGCAAATATATATCTTGATGACTGATATTGTTTGTTAGTTAAGATTTTAGCTTTTTATCTGTCCCATTGCTACATAGCATGGGACAGATTATAAAATCATTTGCATCTGTCTGTCATTCTGTCTGTCTGTCTGTAAACACTCCTACGGCCGCAATTTTGATTCAATTTTGATGAAATTTTGCACAGTGATTCGGGGCTTGAAAAGTAAGATAGAGTTTGTTTGGGATAAAAATCTGATAACTCCTTCCCCTATTTTATCCCAATTTTTAAAAAAATGCACTAGAGCCTTTGGAGAGTTCAAAGCGGTATAACTCGGTCCCCGTAAAAGATAATTGCACGTTGTTTGCATCTAACCCTATTTTCGGGCCCGGGCTATCCGATGGTGTCATTAAAATTTCTCCCCTGCCGACCCCTGTTGCCATGGCAACGAATTTTGGGACAAAATTGACTACAACTCGGCCCCTGTGAAAGAAAATTGCTCCCTGTTTGCACCTACCCCCCTATTTTGGGCCCACGCTATTTGATAGTGTCATTCAAATTTTTTCCTTGCCGACCCCCGTTGCTATGGCAACGAATTTTGGGACAAAAATTGACTATAACTCGGCTCCCGCAAAAGATAATTGCATGCTGTTTTCACTTACCCCCTCTTTTTGGGCCAGGGCTATGCAATGGTGTCATGTAAATTTTTCCCCTGAAAACCCCTGTTGTCATGGCAACCAACCATTTTATTTAAAGACAAAATTGGCTGCAGGCTCACAAGAGCGTCAAACGCTGAAACGCAGCTGCTAGGCTGTATAGTGTGGCAATGGGACAGATACCTCGTTCCACAGAACGTATTTCTAGTTTCAGTGTATGTTTGTGTATGTATGCGTGTGTATTCTGTATAACTGTTCAGCTACATTTTGGTGAATAAAAATAAACTTATTACGTGTGCGTTTATTTTCAGAGAAATTCGTCGTCGTTGTCGCCAGAACGCAACAAGTATGAGTGGAGTGGAAATCGTTCACCAGATGTCGCCAGCGAGTCAGGAAAACGGCGTAAAATTGACGACAAAGTAAGCCTATGCTATTATACGATATTGTGATTTTTTTGTTATCAGTGGTCTGCGTCATCTTAACGCATCGCATTATTACAGGATTTACAATGTACCCTTCTGTCTGACTGTTCTTCTGTCATTACAGGCTTGCAACTGGAAAACAAAAAGGTGTAGAAAATTTAGAAATAAAACTAAAATTGGTGTCAACTTTCGCCAGTGCAGGAGTAACCTGTGCGCCATTGTTCAGTTCATAAAATCAGAAGTATAAGGTTAGAGGGTTACGGTTCCACAGCTTTTGCCTGATGGCTGCCCAATGTGACAACACAGAACAGACAGATTTCTTTAGTTTACGAAGATATTAAGTGAAAACACTTTCGTACTGCTTGCTTCTGTAATGTGTAGGCTAAAAGTTTGTAGTCAGCGCTGGGATCAGTGCTATGATATTAATGTTTGATATTATTATTACCCGGTAATGGTATAAGGTTAAGGCTATATTATATACTTGCAGGACAGCGACGGTGAGAAAAGCGACCAGGATCTAGTTGTTGATGACACTAATCCGGTAATGTTATTACTCAGTATAAAGGTGTAATTAATTGTGCTGCATTTGGTGATTAGTATTACAGGCTGTTCAACTTTTTTCATTGTGAGTTGTTCAAATGTATGCTGATTGCAAAATGTTGAAGATGCCATAAGATTTTGAATGCTTTGTTGGTTGCAGCCTGTTAGAAAAAATTAGGCTTATTTAATTTTTGCATTATTCATCAAATGGGCCTGTATGTCTGGAGAAGATTTTAATGAATAAATATCGTAAAATTTATTTTTTATTATTGTGTTTATTTATTTATTTATTTTTATATATTTATTTATATACACTTTTAGTCATTAAAAATTGTGTGAAAAATTTCTTTCTCTTGTGTTTTGTTCATCCAGAGATCGCCATTGAATGGCGAAAGATCACCGCGCAAGTCCAATGGTCCCGAGAAGCTATCTAAGCGCGAATCCTCTTCGCCGGGATCCAGACATGAAATGTCATCTCGTGGCAGCAGCACTTCAGGCAGACATAAAGATGTTAGTATTACATTTGTATAATTTGGAATTAAAAAGCAAAATTGACTTCACAGGTTTTGGAAGTAAGCCCTTTAGTTCATCAAATTACAACTTATGTCTACTTGTCAGTACTGTAGTGTTGTTACTTCGGTAACCACTTTTGCTTTACTTGGAACAATTTCTGTCTGCTGCTGGGTAAAGGTTTTGCCTGTTACTGCAGTCAACAATGAATACTAATTCAAAATATTGCAACAAAATATAGCAGTTGATTAAATATTCTTTGCTAGTTTTGACGTAATGCTGACGTCATAACGTGTCACGAGTACAAGCTGGATAGTCTCAACTGGTGCTGTCAGTTGCTACCCTGCTTCGATGGTGAGCTTAATTTGGTTTGCTAATGAAAAATGTTTATTGTGTCAGCACTAAGCAACACGGGGACATAAAATCAGGCATTTTGCAATCCAAAAACTCAGCCTTCTCGCAAGCTTGGTGTGCTAATGCTCGAATGCATATAAGTCCTACTATCCCCACAGGCACATAAATGCCATCGCTTTGCATGTTTTTGTAACTGTAACTGTAAAACTTCAACAATTTGTCATGAATGAACCAGATTTTTTACCATTGGAGCAGGGTAGCAACTGACAGCACCAGTTGAGACTATCCAGTTTGTACTCGTGACACATTATGACCGTCAGCATTACGTCAGGACTAGCAAAGAATATTTAATCAACTGCCATATTTTGTTGCAATATTTTGAATTAGTATTTCTTCAGCTACAACTGTTACAAATTTTATGTAAATTGATCATCATTCAAGTGAATTATGAAAAAACAAAAAGGGTTTTTTTTATGAAACACCATGTAGATAATC
>Ga0209671_1008949_pt1 | contig 10484 bp, 5 predicted proteins | sample WorMetHERISLAND2_2_FD_187401 | JGI IMG/M metagenome (GOLD analysis project Ga0209671, IMG submission 187401) | Marine gutless worms symbiont microbial communities from Max Planck institute for Marine Microbiology, Germany - Olavius geniculatus... | ecosystem: Host-associated > Annelida >...
AACGGACACTCGGCTACCTGACCCTATCCACCCACGGCGAGCATAGCAAGTGAGACACGAAGATGACGAATGGCGGAGAAGTGTGCTGCAATAGCTTCTTCAATCCGTACTTACTTCGATTTACGTGACCCGCAAGCTATCCTAAACTATCCCTTCCCAAACAAATGAAAAAGTGCCTTTCGGCTTGCTGTTACCGTGAAGACAATCCAATGCTGGGTGACATTAAACGACGACCGCACAAAGGTCCTATGTTTCGGTGGGTCCTAATTTTAAAGCTAAAATACCTTACACTTAGTCACTAGTGCTAGGACTCTTATTGTGGTCCTCAGATCACTAGAACACCTTTATACCTTATTACTGAAAACCCTAGTCACATTTTGTGCTTTCACCTTTGAAACCGTGGTCACATTTTGTGACCGTGGTTCAAGGTACCTATCTATTCTTAAAGGGAAAAACACCTTAGACGTGCGGTCACTCCAGCAAAGAAAGGTCTCCTCGGTCTCAGATTACCTTTGGTTTGGGTCTCAAAAAGTGCCTACTGTATTCGGTCACTTTTTGTGCACCCACCATGCACTGTAGGTATGGTCCTTACGGGACCACCAGACTACCGTGCGGTAACTTGGTCAGTATCAAGTCAGACACTTTTGCCTTTGACATCGGCTTTTATAGTCCTGGCTCTCATACAGGAGCCTATGGAACAATTATTTTTCTAACACAGAAAAGGCTCAGTAGTAATGTATTTGATAGGAAAGATCATCCAAGACCATTTGTATGGTAGATGAGCCTCTTTTGCAGTACGTTTTGAAACGTTGAATGAGAAAACGGTAAACAGGCTACTTGGGCACTTTTAAAAGAAATAGTTCTTTATGAAGAGCTTAAAATACGGTTTTATTGGCATAACTATGGTTTTAAAGTTATTTAATTAAACTTTGATAAAGTTTTAGCGAAGCGTGGGTGAAAATTTTAACGTTATTTCCTACAGATGGATTTCTTACGGGCGGGGCCTATCTTTCGTGCTCGAGAGAGCTGAGTGGCTTGCAGCGATCCAAGTATGTGCAGCAGCTCCAGGCTCACGCTTCGGTCATTGATAAATAACGTATTCATACGCGAGTTATAGCAAAAATGTAAACATTTTGTAGATTTTTGATATTAAAAGTTTAATTTCTTAAAATATAGATATTGTAAAAATATGCGGATACCCGCAAACTCTTTATCGGAAGACAAGGTTTCTATCGATACGTAACATTATGTACCGCAACGCATTTGAGGTAAGTTTTTACGATATTTGTACGTTAAAGGGGGTTTTTAAGGCTAACTTTTTCGGACATACTAAAATGCTTGCTAGACGAAATTAGGTTCTAGCTATAAGGACGCAAATAATGGCATCTCACTGCTATATGTCCGTACTAGCTACAATATTGATGGTTTTTATGTGGACAGAGTTTTTACGGTGATTTTTAAAGGTTTTTATTTGGTAGGTTTTTGACTAGGCGGAAGCTGACAGAAAACGCGATTATGGTATGAAATAATAATAACTATTAAGACGCAGGCTTTATATAGGAGACACTATACAGAGTTAGCAAATGTTTTAACTAGATAGCTGGAGACTATAAAATGATTTTAATGTGTTACCAGAAATTTGTTACAATTCTCCCCTTTTGGAAGTCGGTTCATCCCTGAATCGTGTGATGCCAAAAGAGCTATGAAGATAGGTCCAGCAGTGGTGGAACCGAGATAGACACTTTTAGGGTACCTAGTCCGTCGTCCACCTTTGCCGTGAATACGGTATTAAAATTTTTAAGGTGACTGTTAGCGATTCGAACCCGCACTTAGGTCTTTTCTTGTTTCTCTTTTAATACAAGCATTGATACAGCGCCTTAAACATTACAATGTTCCGCTACGTTAACTTTTTCAAATCTTATGATGCTAAAAGAATTCACCGCCTTTACTTGGTTCAAGGCTGTAAAAAGAAAGCCTATTCATACAAAACACTGTGTTCTAAGCCTATTTTCTAAAACATCTTTTGGCCAGTTCTAACAACTGTGCTTAGGAACTAGCTAATCAAAGGCCAGATATAGCTTATCGCCTACTGTTTGAAAGCTACTCACGTTATTTATATAAATAAAAATTTTATTAGATCTAGTCCTAATGACGCGTGGTAGTTTGTAGAAACAGAGCGGATTCAGTGCTGGGCGGTGAACGTCGGCTCAAGCGAACTGCAGACGCGCCGGTGCCTTTGACGACGTCTCGACTGGCCGGCGATCATGACTCTACTCCGCGGCGCCCACTGTTCCTGATCACTACTCACGGCAACTCTCTGCTGGCGCTCCATACGATTAACATAACTTTAACTTGCGGACTTGACTCCGTCTCGTGTTGCAGCGAAAAAAATTTTTAAAATAATGCGAAAAAGTACTGTTCATAGCCCATGAAAATTAAACTAAAAACATTTTCGCACTGAGCATACATACAGCAGCGTTCAAAGTCCAAGTGCTGCATTACATAACTTCGCACATAAACGCAACACTTCAAAGCATGAATACACAGTACACATTCAATGAATAAAATGTCTTTGACAGAGATAGACAGATATAATAATATTTACATAGGTCTTAACTAAGAGAGACAAAGTCGTCAATCTGTGATTATATTTAAGCCTAGCATTCACTAATGGCTCATCGTTTCATAGTGAAAGTGCAAAGCTCATGGTCCATAGTTATGGCAAATGAGAAAAACATCAATGTCTATACCTTAGGATATCGTCTCATATCTGTTAGTCACACAATGCCTATCTCTCATGTCCATCCCTCATAATCTCTTCCAAACACATTAGTTACATCATACTAATCTTACTACAAGTGTCTCAATCATCAATCGACAAATACAAATTTACAGGGAATCTGCTTGACAGACAAAGAGAGAACTTCCACACAGTCTTATAAACTTCAACTCAGGTGACCATAACGCACTCACACCATGTATACGAAAAGTGAATTTGAAATTTTGTAGGGAGGGGGGGCAAAGGGGCGGAAAATCTTAACGGAAATTGAAAGGGAAATATCATATACGTAGAGGGTGCGGTATGCGCATATATCAGCCTTTCAGGGAACCACTGCTCCTATTATGGAGGATGATTTGTGCCTAGCCCAAGTATTGGTCGATGTGCACCTCGGCCAATCAGGGGGTATTCACAACGTCAATCGTCCACTACGCCCTTAACAGTCAAAAGTTTATTCGTACGAATTCATCGATTCCTAGATTAGACCCTGGTCCTATCAACACAATCACTGGGCCCGAAGAACGACGTGACACCCCGTTATTGTTGATCACAGATAAACGCGGTGTTACCTGCTTCCGTGGCGAAGTGCGGGTTAGGGCGGGTGAGAAACGGACAGATCCTACCGACTTGGGCCCAGTCTGAAAGACACCGTCCTTCCCCTGTCGTCCTTTAACTCTACCTTCCATACGAAAGTCACGATATCGCGCTGGGGTTCTTCTAGCACGTCCGGGACGTTCATTCCCAGCATCACCTTGCACAAGGTTCTGTCTAGCACGGTCTACCTGTCCACCTACAACCTCACAGTTAGTCGCTACGGGTTCAGAACTAGACGAACTCACATTACTATTCGACGTATCGATTTTCTGTTTCACTCCCGTCTGTTCAATTACATCTAATTCGTTCATGCTGTCAGAAAGTGGGACACTAGTACCGTCAGTCTGGTCAGAGTTTTCAGTAGCTAATAGCGGATGCATCGGGTCACGTCGGTCCGGTGAACAACGCAACGGGGTTACCGGTTGGTCATCATCAAGGTTTTGTGATTCAGTGTCCGTCTGGTCCTTGGTCGGAGTTGACAACGGAGACAAGTCTCCTGTCGTTTGGTCTGGCAACCAAGACCGCGGCGGAGTGCCCAAATATTCCTTGAGTTTGTCCACATGGACCACTTTAGTCTGCGCTCTCGAGTTGCGCTGTATCTTTACGGTTAGTGAAGTTGGCGTGGCGACGACCAGATATGGCTTCGTCCTGCCGCTGCCACTTCATTTGCTTACCACGGAACTTCCGTGGATTAAAATAAAGAATCGATTGTCCAACAGAAAAGCGCTTTGGTTTCAAGCCAATGTCATAGTAGCGTTTGTTACGCTCAGCACTACGACGAAGTTGCTGTCGGACCTGCGCATAGGCAGTAACGGCTCGACCACGGATTTGTTCAACAAAAGCATCGTAGTCTTCTGCCGGATTCCCGTCAGGAGTTCCGTACATGAGGTCGACCGGCACTTGGACTTCACGATTCAGAACCAGGAAATTTGGGGAGTACCCTGTCGCTTCATGCCTTGTTGCTCGAAAGGCTGCCAAAACATACGGGAGTTGGGCATCCCAATTTCTCTGATGGTCAGCCACCGTCTTAGCCAGAAGGCTATTCAAGGTACGATGGAAGCGTTCGACTTGGTTCGTTGATGGTTTGTAAGGCGTCGTACGAAGTTTCTCGATTCCGAACAGCTTACAAATTTCAGCCATCAAACGGCCATTTACTTCCTTGCCTTGGTCACTGAGGATCGACAAAGGACATCCGAAACGAGTAAAGACTTGTTCAACAAGTACCTTCGCAATGGTTTCAGCTTCTTTATTCCTGATAGCAAATGCTTCAGCCCACTTTGTGTAGCTGTCCATACAGGTTAATATCCAAAGATTTCCCCGGTCCGATCGCGGGTGCGGACCAGTCAAGTCAATGTACCGTCGTTCGAATGGGGCTCCAGGCAGAACTGGTTTTAACGGTCCTTGCTTTGTCAACTTACCTCCATGGTAACTCGTACACTGTGGGCACCTTCGACAAAATCGCTCCACATCAGCGTTCCATCCATTCCAATAAAATCGACGTGCCACTTGGTCCTTAGTTTTCTGTAGTCCAAAATGTCCTGCCACTGTTCCACCATGACATTCTTCTACCATACCTTGCATATGCGAACGCGGAAGCAAGAGTTGCAAAAAGTCAGGTTCTCCATCTCTCGGACTTCGCTTCCTACGGTACACCAATTCACTCTGTACTTCCAAACTATCCCATCGCAAAGCCAATCGTTTTGTCAACTCAGATTCCGTCTGCAGTCTTTCAGCACTCGGACATACACCTTCATCTAACTTCATCTTCACCAGATTTCCCAGCTTGGGGTCTTCTCTTTGCGCACGTATCAACTGTCGTTCGGTTTCCGGGTTATCATTCACACTGTCATTACTCTGGACCATTCGCACCTCCATTTCCTTTACAACGTCACACCTTTCTACTGGGCTTTCTTTGTCTACGCTTTCCGGTTCACTTTCTTCACGAACAGTGTCCAACTCTGGCTAATATCCAAGCACTGGATGCTTTCCTTCAACTCTCAGTAACTCAACTTCACGTTCCACGTCACTATCATCTTCACCATTTTCAGTAATATCCGCAAGAAGTTTGCTAACCTCAACACCTGTTGGTCGCACATTCTCATCCTTCATACGAATACCTCTACATCTCGCTCTGTCCTGATCATCTTCATTAATCTCGATCAGTCTGCGACTCAAGCCATTGGCATTAGCATGTTTTGTTCCGGGCCTATGCACGACTTCATAGTCAAACTGCTCGATAAATGTCAGCCAACGTGCAAGTTGTGGCATTGGTTTGGAAGTACGGCGAAGCCAAGACAGCGCAGCATGGTCTGTACGGATAGCAAAATTCCGGCCCAAAAGGTACTGGCGAAATCGCTTTAACCCGTATACCACAGCCAATAACTCTTTCCTAGTAGTCTCGTATTTTCGTTCTGGTGCTGACAGAGTCCGTGAAGCGTATGCAATGACTCGTTCTCCATTGGTCTGGAGCTGAGAAAGTACAGCACCTAAGCCGGTTTCAGACGCATCTGTGTCCAACAGATACATTCCTTTGTCCTCTGGTAACGCAAGAATCGGTCCTGACATCAACCTGTCTTTCAATTCGTCAAATGCTTCTTGACATTCCGCAGACCAATAAAACTTGGCTCCTTTCTTCATCAAATCATAGAGGGGAGCTGCAATGACGGAAAAGTCCTTTACGAATCTGCGATAGTAGCCACTAAGGCCCATGAATGCACGTACCTCCGAGACATTTCGGCAAGGTGGCCAATTGCGAATGGCAGAAATTTTCGCGTCTTGCATAGCAATGCCCTCTGCAGAAACAACATGCCCCAAGAACTCAACACTATGTTGAAACAAGGAACACTTGGATGGTTTTAGCTTCAGTTTAGTGGAACGTAACCACGAGATTACCTCGTCAAGCCTGGACAGTTCTTCTTCAAAACTTTGCCCAAAGACAATCACGTCGTCGAGGTAAACCAAACAAGTGATATAGGAAAGACCACAAAGGACACAATCCATCAATCGTTGGAATACACTCGGGGCACATGTCAACCCAAACGGCATGACGGTAAAGCGGTAACATCCACTTCTCGTAACGAAATCAGACTTATCCCGATCTTCCTCCACGATTGGAATGTTGTAATATCCTGAACGGAGATCGAGAGTACTGTACCAGGATGAACCAGACAACGCGTTTAGACAGTTATCGATAAGGGGTAGTGGATAGCTATCTTGCTTGGTTACGGCATTAAGTCGGCGATAGTCGACACAGAACCTAAGGGTCTCGTCCTTCTTTTTCACCAACACAATGTTGGAAGCCCACGGACTAGCCGCGGGTTCCACGATTCCATGCTTTTGCATTTCGGCCACCTCCTCATCTATCCACTCCAGATGCTGAAATGGATGTCGGCGAAGCGGTTAGCGAATGGGACGACTGTCACCGGTATCAATACGGTGTTCCACTAAATCGGTGCGACCGATATCATAGTCCCCCGTGGAAATGATAGTCCGATATTCAACCAGCAGCTCCCAAGCCTTTTGTCGCTGTTCATCGGTCAAGTCTGGCGGAAGCGTTTCCATGATCTTTTTCAAGGCATCGTTCTCTTCTTCAGTCAATTCTGACATCACATGGTCCTCTATCATAGGTTCTTCTGAAACAATTTCTACTCCTTGTATCTCACCGAGTTCCGTTCCTTCAGTCAAAATTTGACTCTCCTGGTTCGCATTCAACACAAGAACCTTAATCCCAGAGTTTCCTGCGGGTACCAGCATCGCGCACTGTACACGTGAGGAAGACCTTCTATCTCTCCATTCTCCAATAAACCAACACCTTGACATTCCTGTCTCCCATTTCGTTCATTACACACACGAGCATTCACTTCAGTTTACTGCGAAGGCAGTAACAGCGTGTCCTCCGTTACATATATCTTCCGTATCCTTTGCTCACTAGGTTCACGTTTCAGCTCAACCCATTCATTATTCACACGAATCTGCTTTTCCTTACAATGGAACACACACTCGTTCATTTGCATACAGTCGATCCCCAGAATCAGGCCTGTCATATCTGGAGATATCAAGACCTCGGAGTCAATGTCTTGGGTACCTACCCGTAGAATGACATAAGCGACTCCGCTAATCAACATATCATCTCCATTGGCGGCTTTTACCATGGTGAATGCTGGAGGAAACATTTCCCAGTTTAACTTTTTGGCGAGCACAGATCCAATTACTGTGATGTCGCTGTCCGTATCAAGAAGTGCTGTCATCTTATGCTTTCCATACTTTACGTTAATGCAAGTCCATGACTGCTTTCTGCGGACGGGGCGAACCTCTGGCAGTCGTGTTTTATAAGGCGTGCTAACGCTAGATCGCGGAACCTGTTGATTGTCGTTAGACACTTTGGTGAATGAGGACGAATCAATACCGCTGACATGGGTGGGACAATCTTTCGCAAAATGTCCCATTCTTCCACAACAGAAACAATAGCATGGCCTCGGCCCTGTTCCCGCAGTATCACCTGCATAAGAGACGGGTACCACTGATGCTAGTTTAGCTTCCAACTCAGCGATTCTCTTTCTCACTTCCTCTGCCTCCTTCCTAGCTTCTGTTACCTCTTCCTGGAGCACTTCGCTATTTGGTTCAAAACAATCGAATGAAGATACACTCTGTTCTCCTATTTCTGGAACTTGCTCAATTTCCACGGACGATTCAGACTCAACCCGCCGTATGCGAGTGTCATTGGCCCAGACCTCCATCTGAAGCTCAACTGCTAATGCAGAATCCAAACTCACCAGTTGTCGTTGACGAACACGCAAAGCAAAGTCCGCATCGTCTAAGGCATCGAGGAAATAGTCAATGGCCAATGCTCCCCTAGCCATATGCTCGACAGTCGGGAAAGCCAAAGCAGCTAAGCGACGAATGTCGGCGTGCAGGCTTTGTAAAGTCTCATTCTTTTTCCGTCGTCGATTACGAAGCTCGAGTCGGTGTTTATCCACAAAGGCTTGGCCACTAAATCTTTGTTTTAACGTAGCAATTAGCTTAGAGAATGAATTGGTCAGTTCGTCTCCGTAGTCCCATAGCACATTGGACACATCTCCCTCGAGCGAGTTGCGCAGAAAGGCCAATTTGTCCTTCTCGTTCCAGTCATTGTATTCTGCACAATTGCAGAACTTAGCCCAGAAGGTTTCAAAGGGTTGCGTCCCGTCAAACGTCGGAGGTTTAAGTGAATGTTTCCGTGTATGGACTTTACTATACTCTTCTTCTTTATTTTCGGACAAAGAAGGTGAACTAACGGTGCTACGTGTCGGACTCGGGGATGCACTAGGTTTCCGTAAAATCTTGTCGCTAGAAGAGCTCCCTTTTCTACTACAAAACCTACGTCCGTTTGGTTGTGACGTGTCTGGACTAGGGGTCCTAGACAAAGCTTCAGTTTTACTAGACTTAGCCGGTTCCCTAGCATGTGCAGCTTCGTGACCTGAGTTTCTAGTAGGAGACCTACTTGTGGTATGGTGCGGAGTTTTACCATCGGTAGATGGGGTCGACTTTTTCTGAGCACCATGATCCGTATCTTCTGTTTCTGAGTCGGAACTAGAAGATCGGTAGAGCCGCTTGTTACTAGTTTTCTGACCAGTACTAGTTTCTCGACAGGACTTACGACGTTCCTGATTCCGCAAACACTCACCAGCAGATGGGCTTGTGCCTCTTTTTCCCTCCCATTGAGTCCTACTGGCAGGTTCGTCTGTCCATGACTTACGTATACTAGATACGTAAGGGGAAAATCGCTCCTTGGCGGATACAGGTTCGTCCTCAGTCTTGTCTGTCTGTTGGACTCGCGAATGGCGGAGAACATCAGGATGTTCAATCCGTAAACTTACTTCGCGATTAAGACATTGTCCCACTCTACTTATGGATGAAAGCTGGCGAACGGACGCGGAATGCCTGTCGATCTGTGGTGTATTAGTAAAATACCCTTCCACCATTGACGTCGATGCACCCCGTCGGCGAACCGGCGAAAGTGAATGTCGGTCATATGGGGGAACACCACGGTGGCTTGCACTACGGTCTTTATCTACCAGAGTATGATTGTCCTTATGAGGGATCACATTTGTCATAACGGAAGAATTTCCGTTAGCCGATACGGCACTTGGCAAGGAATTAGACAGCTTATCCTTACTTGGGTGACGGAGAGCGCTTTGCACTTGAGTGCTGTGCTCTATCCGTGGTTTACGCAAGGTATTACTACATCGCGGTAGGACACATCTGTGAGACAAGTTTTCACGTATAAGTTCGTTATTTCGGGAAATAGTCGCAAGACCCTCCCCTTCTGAAACGTCAACGTCGGTCTCCGTAAGAGTGTCGTCATTAACTGTCTTGTCACTTACAACATCAGTCGGCAAAGTTACATTATCCATGTCATCGTTGATAGGAAGTGATCCTATCGGATTGCGGGAGTCCTTGACAGAACGAGTTTGCATTTCCTCCGGGCAATAAGAAGCAGATACCGAAGTCAAAGCTGTTTCAAAACTGACATTTGTCGGAACATCTGATTCTACGTCAGAATGAATTTCAGCCTCTGCTTTCCTTTGGCCCCACGTTCGGGCGCCACTGTGACGCACCACGGTCTTACGCGGTCCTACTTTAGTCCCTTGTCGTCCTATGTCATCGCTCTTACTTACTTCTGCTCTCACGGCACAGCATCCACATCTACCGTTACAGACCATGGACTTATTAGTTGTCACATCTCGTTTCCATGGACTGCGCTTTGTTCCGGCAGACATACGCTGGCTCATGGTTGGGACCGGTGTTCTTGCCTGTAAAGGTGTTAGCAAGGTCTTGCTCTGTTCTAGGACTCCTTATGTCACGTTCTAAGTAGGTACTGTCTGCGATTGTTCCACGTGGGATCACTCCACACAGTACTATTTCACAGACAGTGTTTGGCTAATAAGAAGTAGCAAAAGTGGATGGACTTAGTCCAGCCAAAGTGCTACTATAGGTTTTACAGGTTCACCACGGCACACGGACCTACGGGACGGACCCAACTCCACCCTCTGTTCCGCCACTACCGTGTGTCACGAACCTGTGGAAACGAGAACGGACACTGGAAGTGTCCGCCGCGTACTTAGAGATATAT
>Ga0209671_1008950_pt1 | contig 10483 bp, 6 predicted proteins | sample WorMetHERISLAND2_2_FD_187401 | JGI IMG/M metagenome (GOLD analysis project Ga0209671, IMG submission 187401) | Marine gutless worms symbiont microbial communities from Max Planck institute for Marine Microbiology, Germany - Olavius geniculatus... | ecosystem: Host-associated > Annelida >...
ATATTGTCAGTCGCTGCCGTGACGTGGAAGCGAACACAGTCGCTTCACATTTGTGTAGAATAAAGCAGAATCTAATCAGAATTGTATACAGTATTGAGTGTGTTTTCCCCTTAATTTTCTACGGCCCGCTACCGCGGAGCTAATTAGCCCCCGCAGACGACAGAGCTAGTACTATAAATTCACGCTTGGACTTGGGTGAAGTACGTCACTAGTAGTCACAGGCCATTCTAAGAACATTACATTCGTCATCAAATGCCTTAAAGCCGTTATCAATTTTGCAGTGAAGGAGAATGTAGGCCTACGTTGGCGTAGTGTTTTTCAGTTGTTAAGCGCTGCCGTTCAGGACTGTAGGACGCGCTGTACAAATTTATTCGATTGATTGATTGATACGGTAATATTTTCCTGTTCATCAGGCTTCTGCCAGATTACTCGAGGCTCAAGAAAATATACTTCGATGAACTTTTGCAGTCATCTGGAACCTAACACGAGCCAGTATCATAACAGTCAGTCATAAAGTCTAAGCCAAATTTTTCCTCCGATTTCCAAACGCCTGTAAAGCACTTTAAAGGGGATAGCAATTTGCCTGATTGCGAGTCTACAATAGTCTTATGCGGCTGACTTTGCAACCATGTCTATAAGTTAACATTTGGAATGCTACAAACAACACAGACAAATTTGCAGGGATTTGTGCTCCCCAAATACTGTGAGTCGAGTTATTACAACTATTTCAAAACTATAAGGACTGCAGTAACGTATGAAACCGTGGTTCATTCAATTAACAACAATGACTTACAATAGAAAAGTTTAATCGTTTTACTGGCATTTGTACATGTACACAAAGCAGTATAACAAAGTGGGTTAGAAAAGATGCTCGAAGTATACAGATTCATATGAATCAGCTGCTAGTGGCTCTAGTCTGATCCATACGAAATTTATTTGCAGTATGACAAACAACTTGGCTTGCATCTCTACCAAGTACCAAAAACATCTCACAATTATAGCTGAAGTGAATACAGCGAATATACAAATATGCATACGCGAGCAAATATGCAACTGGTTTTCACTTCGTTACAAAACTGAAAAGATGTCACAGCTGCAAAATATGACTGCACACAAAAAACACATGAACCTTGCCATTCACAATGCCAATGTTGCTCACTGCCAGAAAATAAGTAAAAAGTGGCTTAGTTGCGCAAATGTCAATACGCTGTGGGTTTGACTCTTGATCAGACAGATATAAAGTGGAACTAACTGGATAGATGACTACACTGTAGACAGGCAAAACCATATCTGTATCCAATCAACCACTGAGGTCAACTCAGCCGTTCATCCCTCTGCGGTAAGTAAATCGAGTACCAGCTTGCTTGACTGAGGTTAAGGTTGGCAAATTCACTTATCAAGTAGCAGGTAACAGTATTCCCACCCAGCAAGTGATGGTCTGTAGCTCTGAAACAGATTCCCAAGAAGAACTATACAGTATACACGACCCTTTCTAAACCCTTTCAAAAATGGCATCATCAGATAAAATTCCGTTAATGTCCAAATATGAAACTGCTGGCACCATACCCAAAAATAAACTACCGTGCTCAATTTTAATGGTCCTACTTTAAAACTGAAGAAAGAAAAAAGAACAGGATGAAGAAGAGAGAGTGAGTGAGTGAGTGAGTAGGCTTTAACGACCCGCCCGACACAGTATACATCATTTCGGGGATGGCCTTTCCAGGCAGAATGCACACAGACAGTAAGTTTAACCTTTACAATGAAGAAACAGAATACACAAAACACAAAAAATACAAGCTAAACCTAAAAATGTAGGAAATCCATTATACGCGTGCATATGTAATTAACAATAATGGTAGTTCTAATAATGTTTGCTGTTATCCTCCAGGGAGAGAGAAAACTTGAAAGAAAAGGGAGAGTAAATGAGTGAAAAGACAAAAGCAGAGGCAGAGAAAAAAGAGGGAGGGGGAAAGGGAATGTTCAATTGCTGTGCCTGCCATGAGATCAGATCCTGGCTGTGCCACTGTGCAAAGCTATTGCACCAAAATATTATGCACGAAAATGTAAACACACATATATTTTTTATCAGAAATAGCCTTCCACATTAGTAAAAAATAAACTAGCACTAAAACAGCAAACTAAGACGTAACAGCACATTTTTGAAACACCATGTATATCTGTCTGTCGCCATATAAAAACAATTTCATAACACAGGATTGTTTCACACACATGCACACAATAAAAACAAGTTACAAGGACCACCCAAACATCCCAAGTAACAAGAAACCAAAACATAATTATTTGTTTGTGACAAGGAATCCACATAAAAAATCCAGATCACCAAAATCTATAATCACTTCCTTCTTTGGCAAACGACCAATCTCTGCGAGAAAATTTTATCAAATCTCTTCATGGCTTTGAGATATATCTTGCAAACAAACGAAGAAACAGAAAAAAACATGAATTCCGCATGCGAGGTAAAGCAACTAGTCAGCATTCTTTCAATATCAAAATTACCGCTAGACTACACGAAAAAACTAACAGTAAAAAATAGAGTGCAACAAAACATTATTACAATGAACAGGTACTTAACTCAAAATACCAAACGACAAAACAATAGCAACGGACAGCACTTAATTATTACTACAAAAAACACAAACGAACACACAGAGAGACAGACAGTTTGTTAGCACTCGCAATATGTACACCAATCTAAAATACATTCTGTACAAGAGAACTATTTACACAGGACCACATGCATTTCAGTCCATAATCATATTAGTCCTGGACAATCTTAGACTTCCGATCCCAACCTAAGTCTGCATTGGATCGTTCATTCATGTGAGGAAAATGACCAATGACCAATGACCATGCCCAGCCTTCACATGGAAAACCAGCTGAGGACAAATTCCTTAAAATTGCAGTAACCCAATTATCTTGCTTATTTAACGCATATGGGACAAACAAATACAATGATCAACAAAATACGGCAAAGTAGTTATAAACAATATAAAAACCACACTGTGGACTATCATTTCATCATGGTGCATGGGACAGAATGGAGCGTGTGTGGTCTGCTAGACAGCACAGGGAGCTAAATCAAATTTCATTAATTCTGGCCAACAGAAAAAATGTATCAAATGCATATGAAAAGATGTAGTTTGGATCACAAATCACAGTTTTACTAAAACACTCTCTAGTTAACAGAATATGCAGCCATTCTGTTATATGGATTAAAACAAGCATTGAAATAGTAAGTCTATTTTGCCACATTCAGTGACAACAAAACAGAAAAATTACTTAACGTTACACGAAGCTAGAAAACCTACCTACAACATACTCACACAATTCAGCTGTGTGCCAATCTGACTCTGACAGATCAAAACTGCTATACACTGCATACTCTGATAAAAACTACTGAGAAATGAGCTGCAAATACTATGAGATATTAACTCAATACAGAAATTGTGATTTTCTACACTGAATCTGAACACAAAACACTGATCAACAGTAAAAACAACTAACAATTTTCAACCATATGACAATGCTTTGCATGACCAAGGTTAGTCGACATTTATCAATGACTTTAGGGAGAAATATGCACACAATTAAATGACAACATGGTCTAGATGTGCAATGCGCCTAAACCAAAAAAATTAGCAAACTATCTGACCTGTTGCAAAATCTGTAAGTTCTACCTCTTTAATACTGCAAGCACTGACATCTCGGACAAAAAATGATAATTAATTTTCAGCGCTAAAATAAAAGCATTCAGCATTCATGCTAAAATTTATAATTCTGCTAAGAAATATGAAAAAATAGAAATTTGGAAAAAGCCCAACTCGAGTCCACCCGGGACCCTAAGTCAGATTGGGGGAAAATTCATGGAGATGAAATTCCCTCGGTGGCAAAGTCACGTGGCCTAAAGTCAAATGCACTAGTATTCACAGAACACGCACTGACGACTTAGGGTACGTAAACATTAGCCACGTGATCTCAGGTGTTAGTGGACCAAAGTTCACCAAATTTTTTTGTTCAACATGGGACAGAATGTGGTTGATAACACTGTTTACCACTTGTTGATATCTCCATCCAGTCCAGAGATATTCGCAGTCAAAGTCAAAAGTTGTCATAAAACGTACTAAATTTTGGATGTTTTTTGTCCTTCCAAATTTTAAGGGGGTGGTGCCCCCCAAAAGTTGTCCCCGCGTTATCACCCCCGCTCAGCGGCATGCCACATGGTAGTTTCATAAGGCTACACCTGCTGGCTTCAAAGATCTTGCGCCTAATACATTGAATTTTAAGCCAATTTTTGACCCCCGCTTTAAAAAAATTGTAAGGGAGACCCCCATCCCCGGTGGAGAATGCGCTAGTAAGACTTGCTCATTCTCTAGCATGTGTGAAAATTGGGGGCCTCAGCACCCTTCAGGGGCCGAAACATGGTCTTCCGAAAAAGGCGCTTTATGTGGGTACAATTTCACCTTCAGATCTCCAAGGTTACTGGACTAAAGTTTACCGGACTTGTTTCGGCTAACGCAAGAGGAATCGCAGTAGATCAAATACTTGTCTGATTTTGAATATCTTCATCCGTTCCGGAGGTATTCACCACCAAACTTTGAAGTCATCCGAAATCGGGCCAAATTTTGCATGTTTTGGCCCCTAAAATTTTTTTGGGGAGAACCCCCCCAAAAAAATTTGGAGCAGCATTAAACAATCTAGCCTAGTACTGATCACTGTGCAAAATTTCACGCCGATCGGCCAATGCATCTCGGAGATATCACGATTGGAATAAAAAATAAATAAACATCTGCAGTAAAACTTAAGTCCGCTTTGAAAGTTATCGCTTCCGCGCGGACTAATTAAGTCTGGTCTTGCAATTGCAGCTGTAGCACAGATTCACCGAAATTTCAGCTCACTACTATAACTCTAGAGCCTATCTACTACCGAAGTGATGTCATTTCTAAGCTGCTAATACTCAGCATACTGTACACTTCTATATAACTGAAACTCTTAGATGGCTACAATTCAGTATCAATCAGTATACACAAGTCATTACTCTGTATGCATGACAGTGCCATCCAGAGGAATGTAAGAAACAGTATGCTCGAAGGAAGCAGCCAAAGCCTACTCATATTAACAATTTAACAACAAATGCTTGAAAACTAAATGGACAGACTCAACTAACTCAAATATTAGTCAGATATTAATTGCATAATGTCCATCACAGGCCCCCCACTCTGCAAGATTTTTCTTCCGCAGACCAAAAACCTACAAAACTTAGGACATTTACCAGGACATTTTCCAGTTAGCTGATCCAGTAAGTACAACAAAGGTGTGCGTAAAAATAAAGTGGCAAAAACCCTCTGATCTGTCACACATTTTTTATTCTGCAAAGTTTTCAGGATAACTTTGTTTATTTCAAAACATTTTTAATGGCAAGCTTTCAGCAATTTCAGGATGAGTGGGACTGGGAGGCCTGCTGGTGGCCAGATGTATCGTCAGTGGCTATCATTAGTCAACCATAGTTAGGAAAGTTGGGATTGGTGGCAATGCCCCAGACGGGCGGGACGAACCGTTGCTGGCTCTGAATGTACTGTGATATCATGTCGGCGTCAGCTCCAGAGAAATGTCCGCCCGCCGCAGGGGCAAATATTACTGGGTTTACTGCTGTTGCCCGGCCACTGGCATCTGTGGCCTGTACTGGCACATAACGCATGGCAGCTGCCGGCATGGCTGTTGCCCCTGCCACCCCGGTGTTGACGAGGAAGCCAGGGTGTTCAGCGGGGTGTGGAAGCTGCAGGGCAGTGTGACGCTGTTGGTGGCTGGCAGCAAACGGATGCGGCTGAGCAAGATGTGCCGGCGCAAGGATATTCACCGGTCGACCCGGTGCAGAGTTCGGAGAGGATGCCACATGGGCAGCCGCCGCTGACGATGAAGCGTGGGAACGTGCCAAACTCTGGTACAACAGCTGCATCTGTTTCAAGTCATCAGCACTCTGTACCTGTCCCACAGCATACCTGGACATGTCCTTTGGAGGTGGCACAGGTGACTCGGGGGCGAAGTACCGGCCGGCAGTAGCTTCGCCCGAAGTCTGCGGTATGCGCAGGTCATTTATACCAAACTGCATAGCGACATCCATCAGGCTCGGTGCATCTGACTTGGTGGCATCACCATTCGGCCGAGTGTCAGCTGATGTCGACGGTGGCGGTGTCGAAGTCTTCTTCCGCTTCTTCTTCTTCTTTTTGGCCTTCGGTTTCGGTGGCTCTGACGGATCGTCAGTAGATGAGACGGGTTGAGGCACTGAAGAATTGTGTGCAGTCGGTGGGGTCTCAAGGCCAATGATTTCAGCACCTCCAGTGGCACCGTGCTTCCGCTTGATGTGCCGTCGAATTCCATCGAGCCGCTTTGTCGTGTGTGCACAAGCCGAGCAGCCATATGGCTTGGCATCTGTGTGAACTAACAGATGTCGTTTTAGGTGCTCAGTCCGTCCAAGCCGGCGATCACACACCGGACAGGGATACGGCTTCACGTCGCTGTGCACAATGGCATGCCGCTTTAGCTTGCTCTGGCTGTAAAACGCTCGACCGCACGATGTACACGCGAACGGCCGGAAGTCGATATGTGATTGTAGATGTCGCTGTAAAGTGTTCCAGTGACGGAACGTGCCGCGGCAGATGCGACACTGCGCCCAAATCCCACCCTTCTGGTGCTTATGATACTCATCGACGTGTGCAAAACACAGGTCACGATACGCCGCAAACTTGACCGCGTCCATTGCTGCTGCCTGCGGAAGATAGGACTTGATTATTCCCTTCGGATTGGCAAGCACTTTCGAGTCATCTGCCGGCAATCCTTGATCATTCCTTACAACAGAGTTAACAGAGTCCTTCGACAATGCAAGTCCATCGACCTGTTCCGTTGCAGTTGCTCCAACACGTGGGTGGTCTGCATTGTTACCACTAGCTGAAAATGAACTCCGATCATCTGATGCCAGCATTGGCGTTCCCGTCATGCTGTATGCTGGCCGAGAGCTAATCTGTCCAATGCTGCTTGATGCAGTGCTTGCTGACAGGAAATTCACCCCATCTTGATGCAGTTCAGTTGCAACCGTCGGGGTATAGTTGGCAATGCTTATACCCATGTGGCATGGAACTGGAGACGGTGGGCAAGAATGGCCCTGCTTCATGCCTGGCAGGGGTGCACTCATCAGATCTGCTGACACTGTAGTTGCATTCATTCTTCACTCAGTTAGTTATGTGCGAAAATAACTTCATGAATACTGGATAGATAGTCCACAGTTTATCTTCAAAGTTCAAACTTCTACACTAAGCACTGACACACTTCCAAGATAGTCTTGCAGCACTTTGTATCCAGTTAGCGATATGTTACAAGCATTTTAACAGAATTCTCCAAATAAGATTAAAGTATTCTGCAACAAAAAAGCAGCATCAATTATCAGTAGTTCAGTACAGTATGCACTATGCAAAATACAACATACAAGAATAGACAAGTCCTTCTATGTAATTTCAATTTTGTCACATACAATAATTATTTAGACTAGTGATGACTCGATATATCGAAAATATCATATATACACAGTGTTTCATAAAAAGGCACTAGTTTTGCTTATTTTATAACTCAGTCAAATGGTGATCAATTTGCATGAAATTTTTTAGCAGATGTAGCTGAAGAAATATAAATTCAAATTATTTCAACAAAATGTGGCTGTTAGTTAAATATTCTTTGCTAGTCGTCAGCGCTCGAGATGGGATAAAATAAATGCCGGTATGGTAGCTTTGCCTTTCTCCCCTTTCTTTTGTCAAGTTAGCGCTATTTTGGCCAATGATCAATGCAAACATTATCAACCAGTTGCCTAACTGTCAGAAAACAGCCTGCAAGCATACCCGGTACCGGTGTGTCTTTTCTCAGAAAAGAAGTGCCGGTACGCTTTCCAGGCGGCCAAGGAAGTACCGGTACGCCATACCAGCCCATACAGTCCCACTTTTTCTTTTCAAAATGATACATTCTGGCATACTTTATATTTCTGGCCAACGGCGGGCCCCCAAATGTCGCGGGCCCCGGGGTAGCTTACTCCCCTAACCACCCTTTCAACGGGCCTGCACTACGCTGCATGACTGAAAAGATAATTACAAATGCGGGAAGTTAGTGGCGTTGTAATTTAATTGCAGTCGAATTAATAACTTTATAAGTTTACTAGAGCTGTCACAGCTGACACGTTAATTAACGTGCGTTAAAAAAATTAACGCGCGTTAAAAAAATTAATCCACATACGTAATCCTTGTATTATACAAGGATTACGTCACAGCAATTATACACGTAAAACAAATGAGTTTAAGCAAAGTAGCATGAACGGAGGTCGTGCGGCGATGTCCAGTGAAGACGTGAGGAGGACGTGCGTGCGACGTTGTCAAATGACGTTGCACGCTCGTCCTCCTCACGTCCAGTCAAGACGTCCAAAGGACGTCGGCGCGACGTCGCCACACGACATCCAAATGAGACGTGCCGCTGACGTAGGCCGTATGAGCAAAATGACGTCCTCCGCACATCGGCAAACTACGTAGGCACGACCAAACTGGACACGTAATCTGCGTTGAGCTGCGTTTATTTATTTACCAATCACAAATGAACAGACAGACAGACAGACAGACATACAAACATACGCACGAAACTGACGAAAGACAGTAAGCAAGCAATTCGCGTAAGCGTAACCCAATAGAGTCCATCACAAAATGATGGACTCTATGATGGACAAGAGATGATATACAAAATAAAAATACTGTAATAGTTGAATAGTAAATAGTCTAAATACGTTTAAAAAATAAAAATTATATGTGTTTTTAAAACTTTTTTCATTGTTCTAACAATTACCTCCTACTCTCCATCTTGACGGGACTGGGTGCGTTAATTTACGCGTTAATTAATGCATTAAAAAATTAACGCACTGCGTTAATGCGTTAAAAAAATTAACGCACTGCGTTAATGCGTTAAAAAAATTAACGCCTTGACCGTTCTAAAGTTTACCCATATACACATTTTAATTATATGAATATAGTATACTGCCATGCTCTATGTTCACGTCTTATTCCTGTACTTATTATTTCTAAAATATCGATATCGCGATATTTGATAAAATATCGTATCAAAATTGAAATCTTGATATCAAGTCATCACTAATTTAGACAGCTATCATTATCTAATGATACAAGGTTAATCCTCAAGTAAAATATGTTTATTTTTGCCACGTAAAGTATGCAATGCATCGATTGGTCCAAGATGCAACAGTGCTCAAGCATGCGACACCGTTTGCTTTGTAAACAGCTAAATGCCGATACCCGCAATGCTTATCTCAACTAATACAGGTAGAGTAAGCGTTAGGACTGAGAAGAAATAGTCGTCAACAGAAGTGTGAGAGTACGTTGTCTGTTGCAAAAGTATCAGCGGATGCCCGCCTTTGTGTACTAGGGTCCAAACGGCGTCACTAGCAGCGACTGAGAACGAAAGCACAACTGAGCACGTTGCGATCGCGCAACCAGTGACGTATTTTATTCGATGTGTTACATATATCAACCCAGCTCATAGAAACTAGGACATCAGCACACTTCAAAACAAGAGCAGCAACTACACTCCTCACCCTTTTCTTCGCAAAAATTCGCCATTACTGCCTCCAGCCGCCAGCGTATAACTTGACCTAATTACATGTCAAGGAAGTAACGGGCGCAGTGAAGCAAGCTGCGACGGGCACCTGCTCTATAAATAAGTAACGGTCTGTGAGTCTCGCTGACAGTCGCTGTCATTCCATGATTCCAGGCTTAAGTGCAACCAGTGCCGAATGCCAACCATCCGACCAGTAATCCAGTATCAACACGGATAGGGCTGGGCTGGTACGTACCGGAGGGTTTTTTTACTAATTTAAAATAGGCTTACTAATATTTCTAAACTTTATTCCATGTATAGGGCTATTCAGAATTTCCTCCTCACTCTTCATGGCTTCCACTTTGAGCTTCGACTGCGCCACAATAGCAACAAAAGCACCTTAAGCAATGCTCACGTAACGCACGACGACATCGGTTCTGTCACTGGAAGAACAGTGTAAACTTTCGCGCCCTAGTACATTGAACCTTTAGGGTCGAAAATAGGTCTAGCTGTCAGGCCAAATTAAAATTTACGTTGTACGCTAAAAATTTCATAATGCAAGTTGTTTTGGTTTATTTCTACCAGCAATTTCATTGCTGAAATAAGCGTCGCAGCCTGAAATGGAGAAAAACAAGAGACTCAGTTGTCGCTAGGGTGGGCCCACCGTATTTAAGCCTACCGCCTATGCCTATATCCAAGGCCAGCGTCCGACTTCCGGTCGCGAAAAAAGCGATTTCCCAGAGTAACTGTATAAGTAAGTAAGTAAGTAAAGTGTAAATTTATATAGCGCATACTCAAAAAGATCTCTAATGCGCTTAATACATTTTGT
>Ga0209671_1008951_pt1 | contig 10482 bp, 9 predicted proteins | sample WorMetHERISLAND2_2_FD_187401 | JGI IMG/M metagenome (GOLD analysis project Ga0209671, IMG submission 187401) | Marine gutless worms symbiont microbial communities from Max Planck institute for Marine Microbiology, Germany - Olavius geniculatus... | ecosystem: Host-associated > Annelida >...
ATCAGTTTATACACTTGTTAACGGCGACATGCAATGAGTGACACATCGAAAACAGCAAAAATCATAAAAAGGTGATATTATTCAACAGCACATTGACAGTTAGGCGATGTGATGGTGAGTGATATCACTTTTTTATGATTTTTGCTGTTTTCGATGTGTCACTCGTTGCATGTCGCCGTTAACAAGTGTATAAACTGATGTTTTGTACATTTATAAATATATAGTGACAGACGGACAGACAAACGCTCAGGATATAGCAACTCGCGTCTGCATAGCAAGGTTTGCTGACGCTCTGTAAATATACTCGTGACTAATATTAATTATTATTATGCATTAATATATTAAAATTTCAGTTACAGAAAATATTTAAATATGCAAATTTACATAGAGACATGTCCAGACAATACAGTAAAAGTCGTATATAGTACTGCGCTGAGATTACATATTGTAAACGATTCTCGGCGTTTCTAACGTAACATTTTGATCTAACATGAGATAAACATATATCTTAATGCAGATGTGATTTAGAAAATAGTTGTTTTCTTGTTCTAAAGTCGCGTATGGGTTAATTTGGCTTATTCGTTGCCCACGGAACACGTGGCGCTGGGCAAACGCTATAGTTTATCGACTGATTGCCCACATCTTCGTTCGATGCCGTTCGGATTAGTCACGTTCTAGATCACGGTTCATGGCGACAGATGTGGTCTAATCGAACACGCGTTCAGAACAGTCGTATGCCCTACGAAAAGACGAAAGCACACACACCGAACCCCTGTTACATTTGCAAATAATCCTCTAACATACCTCCTTCGATACATGCTTTTTTAACATTCGCGCATCGCCAATTAGGCCTACATGAGGTATTAATTTTCTCTGCATTCAGTTTTGGGCTTTTTATGCCCTGGCCCATGCTTGGAAAGCTAGAGCAGCCTGGAGAAACTTCCTTGGGCCAACCGCGAAAAATTACATTGGTTTGTCGTTGTACGTTGGCCAACAACAGTGTGAACATTGGGTTATTCAGCATAGTTAAAAAGTTGTGCTAACCGTAAAAAAACCATATTAGGACGCATTATTGTCGTACTATTGTCGTTAAACGTATTGTACCGATTTGATCCAATGGATTTTTTAGCGGATTGTACTTAGGTAGATTCGTTAGGTTCAAGGCTTTTCTTAATCGTACTGATTTGTCTAATTTTCTGTTATATTGTGTTGATTAGGGTAGATGTTAGTGTTCCTTCTGGAGCCTTTCTATTTTTGGCTGGCATTTTGTTGTTTTTATTTGTGTTGCTGGTGTTGTCAATGTCAGTGCTGAAATAAATAAATAAATAATGGTCGAACTGTTGTCATGGTTGTCGTCTGTCTGTCCGTCTGTCCGTCCGTTTGTTACGGATGTACTGTGGCTAAACTGTGTAAGATAGAGCCTAGGTTGCTATTGATCACTAATAAAAAGTCGCATACTGGCGTTCAAATAACATATAAATCAATGACCTTGGATGAACTTGAAGAGTCATAAGGCACTATGAAATGGCATGTTTCAAACTATAGGTGGCCATATCTCAAAAACGGTACGAGATAGGGAAAGTTTAGTATTAATCACTAATAAAAAGTTGCATATTGGCTTTCAAATTACCTGCAAATCATCGACGTCGGATGACTTTGAAGGTCACTGGCAAACAGTACGGTCGGCTATCTTAGCGACAGCTGGGCTTCTTGTTTTACATTTTGAAACTGTTTGTGAATGGTGAAGCTATTTATAGCGGGATAAAAAGACAGCAAGGTTCCTCCCCCACCAGCTACCACGTGCGTTAAGTCAGGCAGAACATTTAAAATTTAGCGTTCGATAAAACTACCACATGAAAAAATCACATAGGCGTACATTTAACAGCATCCCACCAAAAAGACGCATCTCTGCCGACAAACCGCGTGGACTCTAATTCCACTTCCGATATTGGCGCCAAACGTGCAGCGGTACAAGCGACTGCCTAATTAAACAATGCCGATGCTACGTACTGATAGGTCATGAGACATAAGTCACGGGAGGCGAAAGACTCCCGAGACAGAGGCCCTGTGATTTCTAAATTAGTTGAATTCAAGCGTAAATTTTTGTGAATTTTGGTACTTAATTTTTTGTCAGGTCCTCAGTCCTCCTGTCCCGCGACTCATGTTTCATGTCTTTAAAAGTGGCGACCGAACTGCTGTTTGTGGGCATAATTCCGCAGTGTTTTTAATACGATGTGCCTTCCCAACTGTGTTTACTAAATACTGTCCGCGAAAGCATCGTCGCTAAGCTTGTTTGTTTTTTTAGCTGATCGTACTTACGTAACGGTCGTGCTTAAGGTATGAGTTGTCGTCTGTCTGTCTGTCTGTCCGTCTGTCGGAAGTCTGTTACGGATGTATTGCTATTGATCATAGGATGTCGCATATTGACTTTCGATGGACATGAAAATCATTGACTTTGTATGATCCTGAATACTCATAACGCACTATAGTATGCCAATCGTGCAGTATTGTGGCTAAAAATAAGTTGTAGGGAGTCAGCGATGATATCATCGGATGGAGCGCTGGCGACTTTCTATAAGCTGTCAATAGTAACCGTGTCTCCATCTGCAACGGTTTGGCCGCAGTCTTTACTGAAAACTTTTTACATATAGGTAGCCGTTATTTCGGAAACAGTGAGAGATAGGGCCAAGGTTATTATTAATCACTAATAAAAAGTGGCATACGTCCTTTTAGATTACATAAAAATTATTGACGTTAGATGGCATTGAAGGTCACTGACAACCACTACGATCGGCTATCCTAACGACAGCTGTTTTTTTTTCTGGTACCGCGGCAACTTATGAACTATTGCACTAAGCTTATTATTTTGCTTGTAAATGTACCTTTACGAGTTAATTTTTCGATTCCTTACCATATTTATAATAAACGAGTGTGTTACTGATAGCCAGAGTAGCTTGTTCTGTAAAGGCCACTTTTAAGTACATCTACCAAATGCCATTTTGGGCTTTTTGAAATGTACAACAATTGAACTCATACATGTATAGCTGAATCAAATCAATTAGCACACGATCATTAAGTCTGAGATATTTATTGAACTGCAGCCATTTTTAAATACCACCATACAGTTATAACCAAGAGAAACAGTCGCGTTGGTCAGCTGCGCTTATAATAAACATAGGCTAACCACAAAAAGCGTTTGTGTAATTAAAAATTTTTTTCGAAAATGCATTTTCGTTCGAAATCTTGTCCGCGATATCGAAATTGCCGTATAGCCGTAAACTAACAACAAATGTGCAGGAAATCGACAGTCTTAGACCGAATTTAAAACACTGGAACAATGACATAAATACGAATGGCATTTAAAACTACAAGGTGGTCCAAAAAACGACACAAAGTTAAAGGCAGTGCAGTTTTGCATAACATGATCTAACATAATCTAAGTCGTCTACGATAACCAGCAATTCCCGCAATAAGTACACGGTGTTTCATAAAAAAGGACCCCTCTTTGTTTCTTTCACAATTCACTCAAATGATGAGCAATTTGCATGAAATGTTATCAGTTTTAGCTAAATAAATACTAATTCGAAATGTTTTAACAAAACATGGCAGTTGATTGAATATTCTTTGCTAGTCGTGATGTAACGGTGACATTATAATGTGTCACGGATACAAACAGGCTAATCCCAATTGGTGCTGTCAGTTCCTACCTTGCTTCAATGGTAAAAAATCTGGTTCCTTGGTGTCAAAGATTGGAACTTTTATAATTGCAGCCACAAAAACGTGCAAAGCGATCGAATTTACGTGTCTGTGGAGATAGTTGGTCTTTCACATGTTCGAGCATAACAGTGCACTATATCACACCGAGCTTGCAAGATGTTGAGTTTTTGGATCACAAGACGCCCGATTTCATGTTTCCATGTTGCTCAGTGCTGACACGATAAGCATTTTTCATTAGCGAACCAGATTAAGTTCACCATCGAAGCAGGGTAGCAACCGACAGCATCAGTTGAGACTAGCAAGTTTGTACCTGTGACACATTATGACGTCAGCGTTACATCACGACTAGCAAAGAATATTTAATCAACTGCCATATTTTGTTGAAATATTTTGAATTAGTATTTCTTCAGCTACAACTGGTAAAAATTTCATGTAAATTGCTCATAATTTAAGTAAATTATAAAAAAACAAAAGGGGGTCCTTTTTAATGAAACACCGTGTAATAGCTAAATAACACCCGAAAGTTTCAGGCTGCCAAGTCACCAGCGTTTTATCTCAACCTTTGCTCTCCCGCGCGAAATCAATATTATTATCACCTGCTGACGATGAATGCCTGAAAATCACAATAGCCCTACGTGTCTGAAAATACTGCATTCAATGCTCAATTAAGCACCTACGATGATTATAGAACAACGTTTGGCGACGTAAGCTTCGCCCAAGATTCTGAGTGTAGCCCAAACATCCCCAACCACCTACGTAGAAAAAGAAGAGGGGAAAACGAAGAAAAATAAATAAAAATAAAAAAGCAAAAAAGAAAAAAAGAGAATGAAGAAAGAAAAACAAATTATCGTCTAAATTAGCGGTACGATAACTTGGCAGCCTTGTACTTTAGTCATAAATGATGCCGATAGAATAAACATAAAACAACCAAGTATGACAAGCCAAAGAAACAAAATAAAAATCACACTAACGATATTAATAACAAATGCGACAAAACAGTCCTTTAGTTTATTAGCCGAGTCATTGAAAAAAGCAAATATGATAAAACTGCGCCTTGGGAAATACACTGTGTCTCAAAAAACATCCCCGCATTTTCGACTGTAACTTAAAAACCAATTATCAGATTTTGATAATTTTTGGTACGAATATTCCAGACACAACTTCCCATCAAACGACCCTTCAGTTTTCCACCTCACCCAACGTTTGTTTTTACACTACCTGGGGGGAAAGCACAACCAGCGAAATATCACTTATCCAATGCGATTAGATTGCTTAATTAACATAACGCGTAAAAACACATTTTGTTAACATTTCCGACACTTTGACTGACATTTCATCCATCTGTCCATTTTTCAACTGACTGTAGTAAAATTGCATAAAGTGTTGGCCCCTATGTGAACACAGGCAAGGAGACACTTTCTCCATTCATTGATAGCAGTATCGATAAAGATCTGCTCCAGACCAATCCAGGCTGTACCAGTCGCTTCTTGACTTCACAAACATTCCTAAACTTCATCTGATAGACACACTGCTGCATGACAGTCACACCTTGTAACAGACCGGCTGTTGGGGCCTACAGATTAGGATAGATGGAATTTATCGACGTTTTTTCATTCATTTTAACACGTATTATGCTTGGTTTGATTTCCCCAGGTAGTGCAAAAGCAGACGTTGGGTGAGGCGGAAGCTAAAACACTTATTTAATAGCCAGTTTTGTCAGAAATATTTCTGCCGCAAATTATTAAAATCTGCTGATCTTTCTTCAAGTGACGATCGACAATGTCGGGGATTTTTTTTCAGGTTTTCTGTTTATTTTTTGACACATATTTCGCTTGATCTGCTTTCCCTAAGTAGTGCAGAAGCATACATTGGGTGAGGTAGAAACTAAACAGTCATTTGATGGCAAGTTGTGCCAGGAATATTCGTACTAAAAATTATCAAAATCTGATAATTGGTTTTCAAGTTAGAATCAAAAATGTCGAAGATGTTTTTTAAGATACAGTGTAGACAACGTTTGCGCTCGACAAAATTAAAAACACCAAAACAACGGCATAATACGAATGGGAATTCACACAACTTTTGGCGACGTTTATTTTTTTCACCAAAAGTTTCCTACATCCGAAACCTCACTAACTATATGCGAATTTTTGGCAAATATATGCATGTTAAATGGAGCACTTTTTATTATAGGGGCCTGTGCGGTAGCAAGTTAACAAAATGTTGTATGCGTAACGTGGCTTTCCGACCAAGACTTTGTCAACCAATTTTTTCGAAACTCATAATCAAAAACATGCCCAGAAGTCAGCATACATGCAAACTGAGCTAAAATTGATTAACAAGAGATGGTTGGACAAAAACCGTTTATTTAACGAACACGTGACTTATTCCATTTTCGTTTCTTTGTTTTATCAAATTACTTTGTTGGTTCTCGTAAAAAAAGTAATAAATGGTTAACAGTTAGCGCACAAATTGCAACATGCATCGAAAATGACAACGAAATCATAAAGCACCACAACGTGGCATAAAATCTAATGTTCCACAAGCTGACAATTTATTACTATAACATAAATTACCGATGTACCATTTATTCCCGTTTAAGCTGTAATCTTCACTGTCAGCATCTTACGCGGTAGCACCTGCATTATCACATACAATGTCATATTATACAGTCTGCCGCACTGACCATCTTAACCTCCTTGGCGGTATGAATTTGGACAGAGTTTCTGTCTAAAAGCGGTACATATATCTGCCGTGGCGAGTTCACCGCGACATTCGCCTAATGACATTTAAATGTACATCACTTGAGCGTTCGACTGTATACTCACAGTGGAACTGCACTCACAGTACAGCCGCGGCGCCGATGGCAGCTGTCAGCCGATGTAGCTGGATGCGCTGCAACTTGTGATGTTGATAAACTAGCTCAACACAGATGACAGCTGGCAGTCGGATGGAAGGAAAAAAATTTTATCAGCTGCAACTGACCACTGAGTGCGACTAATTGACAGCACAACAGACATGGTTCGCTGACGGTTCTGGACATGCATTAATGACTGGCACCCCGGCACCTCGCAGCACAGATGACAGGGAGACTGCTATAGCTGCGCTCCGAGTCTCAGTCGGGGTTACCGTTTTTAGTACATAACAACCGCCCCGAATAACGCTCGGGATTACCGCTGAGGAGGTTAAACAAACAACACAATTTGTGGTATAGTTTAGTATTATTACACAAAAATTTGGGGCGATTAGTTTCGACTTTTATTATCGCAAATTTTGTCATCCCATTTATCGCTCTTTTAAATTAGCAAGGCTTTGAATATTTAAGAAACGATTTCTTAAATGCTCAATCAAATACATTATAATTATACTTCAATTAACGCATTTTCAACATAAGATACATTTAAGATGCAAAAACAAAAACAGTTATGTATCGTAGAAAATAAAATAATTATTATCACTAAGTTCACTAGACTGCTTTACAGTGTATGTTCAAACTGTCCGCTTTTTGCGATGACGAAGTCATATGCCCCTCTTAAATGAGTGAGCGAGCAGTTTTTGACGTCAATCCGACACAGTAGGCCTATTGGTTATTTCGGGGACAACCTTTCCAGGCAAATGCATGTAATAATAATGATTTACTTTATAAAAGGCTTTGGATAGATCTATTGAACAAATATTTACAATTGTACCTTTACTAACGTAACTATCAACCACCTGGTGTACAGAGTAGATGGCGTTAGAACAGCCGAGGCCTTTTTTAAAACCAAACTGATTTTCTGCGCATACAAGTAAGGAACCAAAGATATCCAAGAAACAGTACTCAAAAACTTTAGATAAAACTGGGCTAATTGTTATCCCACGAAAGTCGTCACATGATAAAGACCTAGAAATACCTTTTTTGCCTTTGGGACTGGAACTATGTAACTTAGCTTAAAGCCATTAGAAACATGACCACATAACAAAATTAAACGGAACAGCCTTGACAAAACAACATGTAAAATAGAATGACTGAATAGCAAATGCTCGGCTGTTAAACCGGCGATATTAGAGGCTTTACCTCGCTTTAACTTGTCTACAGTTTCACTATCGAAACTAAGATCACAAAGGACTGGTAAATCAAAATAACCATCGCGTACGTTGTTATATTCTTCAGTCAAAGTTTCGGCAGGTGTAAAATTATTACAAGAATATATTGTACTGCAATAGTCAGCAAATTTACTTGCAATATCTCTTTTGTCACAACATCCAATAACTTATTCAACACAACGCGTGAACATATTAAATTTTGAGCGCCAGCATTTTCAAAATACAGCACCGTTTTCAACATTAATGCGTCATGTAGTTTGTTAGTGTAAACCTGTGTTTTACTATGCTGTTCCTGACGAATACGCTTACGGTAAATCATAGGGTGAGACTGGCGATTATTAAATATAGGTCCATGGCGCGGGCTTCCAGCGGCTTTCCATAGCCTGTTAGAATCAACAGAGACTTGTTTCAAGCAGTCTAATTCCTCATTTCACCAAAACTTTTAAAAAATGATTTGTACTTTGGGACGTATGCCACGGTTGCAGATTTCAGAATGGCAACTATTTCGTCATAAACATTGTCAATGTATACGGAACAATCATCAACATCTAACGCACCCTTCACATAATCAATTAGCAGAAAGTCCAACTTGTGTAAAACGGGAGATAGCAGAGCGCCTGTAAGGACATAAAAGGCAGTTAAATCTGCCTTGTCCCAGCGAAAATGTTTGGTCAAAATATCATTCTGAATAAAACCTGCATTACGGGGTTTGTTTCCTACTGAGATGTTGTAAATTTTCACAGATAATGGCAAGTGATAGGAAAGGTTAACATCAAAGTCTAATACATCAAAATCAACTATATCTTCAGGACAAGATGTTAATATATAGTTCATACAATTTTCATGACCCAATGCAACATTCACATAAGAAAATGCCTTTTTCCCGGAAACAAAACATCGTAACGATGTAAACAGCAACTATGAGCGAATTTATTAATATGGGCAGATACCGTATCACACATGTCTAGATTAACATTTAGATCACCAGCCAATATAAATTTACAGTCTAGATACTGTTCACGCCAAGAATTGATATTATTTAAGATGCTACTACACAACGACTTACGATCCTTGGTACCACAACATGGCAAATAGGCTAAACATTAGCGAAACGTACCGGTATTATCACAAAACGATCGTCACAGTGTATAGTTTGGGTAAATCCACGCATATCTTTTCTGACTAACGCCATGACTCCACCAAATGGTTGACTTCTGAGCATACCCGATTGGAGACAGCCTAACATAGCTGAAGAGCCATACGGAAGATAATCAACAAAATGATGTTGAAATTTTGTTAAGTTGTCCTGAGTTAGTTAATGTTCTTGTGATAAAATAATAACAGGATTTTCAGTATTTATATTTATAAGATCCTCTAATACAGGAAGCCCTTGATAAAACCCATGCACGTTGAACGACAATAATCCAATGTCAATAGATCTAGTATACTCATGAGGAGCCAACACGCCCGTCGCCATCGTAATATACCACAGTACAGTCCATATCACCAGGATCCATCGATGAGGCTTGTGTGGTGGCGCCAGCAATGGATGACGAACCAAGACTCGTTGGCGCTTTCAGTGTCGTCTCATCGTGATCGGTCGCTGATGTAGCAAATCGTGGTTGTACTGATGGAAGTACTGATGACGTGGCTGCCGCACGACGCTTAGCTGCTACCGCCGGTGGAATGCGGTACCATGGTCGGATCAGCAACGACTCGGGCCACTTGCTGGCATCCAGCAAACTCCCGCGGTCATCAGCAGCAATACACAGCCTAAAGGCGACACGATCAGAAGTCGGCTGCTCCTCGTCATCATCAGCATCACGGCGACGACGACGTGGTGCCACAGGGAAGCAGGTAAAGACATGAACTCCCAATGACTCGGCAAAGCGCCGTAGATCGTCAGCATTGCAGTTGTACGCCACATTGTCGACGCAAAACACCGCCTTTCGAACAATCTTCTTGGCCGCCACTAAATCATGACTGCTAACCGAAGGAGCCATACCAACCATCGCCCGCCCAGGTCCCGAATTAGCACTTCGAACCTGGCCATGACCCTGAGCTGCAGAAGAGACAATTTTAGAAAAAGAGATGATAACTAAAAAGTGGATTACACTAGAGACACTAAGTTTAGTTCAAGAAAAGAGGATCTTGAAGGAGAAAAGAGACAGTAGCGAACTGGCAGACAGGGAATATCGACAGAAATGTAATGAGGTACAAAAAGCGGCCAGAGCAGACAAAGCGAAATGACTGGAGAGACAGTGCGAGGACATAGAGAAATACTATGGAGAATATAAGACCAGGGAAGTGTAAAAGATAATCGGTGACATTAACAGGAAATGGCAACCAAAGCAGAGAGCAATCAGAGACAGTAATGGAAAGCTGCTCGTGAATACAACTGACATAATACAACGATGGACAACGTACTGCAGCAAACTCTACATGGCACAGCTTGACCAGAAGGTATCCAATGACCTTGTCAAAGAGCTGAAAGACATCTCGCCACCACTTGCTGACAGCCAGGGTGATATACTGGTAGAATAAGTAAAAAAGGCCGTGAAAAAATTGAAGAACAACAAAAGTCCAGGAAATGACGGGATAACAGGCGAAATGATCAAACACGGCGGACCACACTTGATTGAAGAAATACATCAGCTGTGTAACAAAGCGTGGGAGACGGGT
>Ga0209671_1008953_pt1 | contig 10480 bp, 6 predicted proteins | sample WorMetHERISLAND2_2_FD_187401 | JGI IMG/M metagenome (GOLD analysis project Ga0209671, IMG submission 187401) | Marine gutless worms symbiont microbial communities from Max Planck institute for Marine Microbiology, Germany - Olavius geniculatus... | ecosystem: Host-associated > Annelida >...
TCTCTCTGTCTTTCTCCATTCCTCTATCAAACGCCTCATTCAGCGTACTTTGAGACCCCGTAGGGGGCCTATAAGACGTTATGGGATCACCGGGAATTTTCGGGAATTTTGTGTAGTAGCGGGGGGGGGAATTTTTAGCTTTCCGAACGGGAATTCCCGGTGGCCCTGCTCGATCAGCAAGAACTAAAGTCTTAGCAAAACGTGACCTCACCCATTGGCTTTATCACTTGTAAAAATGTAATGAATGTGCGCTGTGCGGTGCACATTACCATGACTGACTTTTGTTACCTTGACTTACGTCACAGCTATGCTTATGTAATCATCTCCAGTTTAAAAATTTTATAACAATTATTGTCAATGAACTTTTTGTCACAACATTACATATTTGCTTTAACAGACACCAAATCACGTCAACCAGAAACAACTAGTCAACGATCAGCATTGCGCTATAACATTAACAATTTTAATACCGGTAACAATACCGGTTTATCAAAATTTCGATATATTGACCCATCTTTACATGCATCGTTAAATATTTGATAATTAATATTCAATGTTTGTTTACATGTCAAAAAGCTTAAACGAAACGTGCTGTAATTTGCAATTGTTCTGTGATATGTTAACACGTTTATTGGAAAGCTGTTTTTTATCATTTAAGCTAAGTCAGATGAGTTAAATGAATCAGCATTTGTAAATTTTAAGGTAAAAAGTATAGTACTATGGGCACTTGCTATAGGCGCCCAGACTGGCGTGAAACACACCGATTACGAATGTGTAGTTTATTGCTGAAAAGTTACTATCAGTCCGGGCCGGGGCCATGCTAAACTATGCCTGCGAGGCTCCCGAGGCGGGCGATGGTTATACACAAGCAGTTCAGTGCAACGTCTGAAAAAAAGCCTTCCAACCAGTCGCGCGGCATCATCGTATTTCATGAATATGCATTAACTAATATCCTACAATTACACGTCGATAATAACCAACACCATTCATCTTAATTTCTTTAAAACTGAATAAGCTGCATAATACGAATACATTGTTGCGAAAAAAGTTAATTACGACAGCGAAGAAAAAAAAGTTGCAAAAAGTATGCACGCACGAGGATTCAAACCCGAGCCTCTCACACAGCAGATGCATACGATACCAATGCCAGTGACTGCGAGGGGCTCTCAGCAAAGCTGCTTCAATAGCACTATTTATGTTAGCCCCATATAGCCCGATAGCCGTCTATATATAGCTCACTAGTCCTATTACTGCCGCGTGATTGGTTGGAAGGATATTTTCCATATGCTGTACAGAACCGTTTTTGGTTATACACTGAGGCGGGTGACGGCCGCATCGGCGGCATTACGTAATGACTGAGCAGTTGCTACAGATCTAGTAATTAAGGTGCTGCTAAGTGTCTATTGTGTCGTCTAGTCGGCTAGAGCTTCATATATCAGATGCTCAATGCACTTTTACTTGTGGCTTATAAGAGCCTTTAGCCTATGCTATATTAAAAACGGTTCATCTAATGCGGCCCATACACTTTATAAGAATTTAATTTAGGCCTATATTGTATCTGCTAGATGTGCATAAAACTAAATTTCCCTCCACCTATACACCACTTATATGCCACTTGGTGAGAACGTGGTTTGCTAGCTGGGACCCTGCTCACCTTTTAGCTCCAAGTTTGTCCCACTTCAGGTGTGAATGTTCCGTGGAAATGTGCATGACTTGTTGAGATACTGCTGAAGAATGCTGCTCAGCTCAACATCAGAAGTCGCCTCACCCGGTAATGCGTGCTTAGTAATGTCTACTCACATGTGTGAACAACTCCACTAGTCAGGCGGCGTCATCAAAGCATCGTCTGCTGGTTGGCCGTGAGTAGCACATGCACCACCGGTAATTACGTCATTGTACCCGCCGTCTACTTACCCGCTCGGCGACGCCACGGTCGACGCTGCGGCAGCAAACTCGCTGTATAATCATCGCCCACCTTGGGAGTGTAGTTTAGCATTGCTGCCGGGCTGGACTGACACCAGATTTTATTATCAGTTCAGGTCTATAGTAGCTAGTAGTCAGGCTAACTGCACAAAGTTTGAGCATGTTGGTGCAACACTACAAACCAGCAATAGGTGACAGTAGCAATCTGGTGTCAAATTACATCATCATTGCAGCACAAGTGACTATCTGCCTCACATGCTAGTGACTAGTGAGCCAATAGTGGCATCCACCAGAGAGCACAGTGGTTGGCTACAAGGGGGTGTGACTGTTCACTGAACAAATATAATATAATTATATACTTATACGGGGTTACCACGCCTGCTGGAAAATCCTGGAAAATAAAAATCCTGGTTAGTTGATGAATTCGCTCTAGCTTCAAGGTAAACAATGTGCAGAATTGGCATACACTTACTTGCTAAAATACAAAAAAAGATTTAAAATAGTATCCTGCCAATTTTTACGCACGACAGCAGAATGCTTCGCGCGCTTAGCCATCGTCTGGGCGTCCGTCCGTCTGTCCGTCTGTCTGTCTGTCACACTCGTGATCTGTATCAAAACGGTGCAAGCTAGGATCACGAAATCTTCACTGTGGGCTGCCCCAAGGTCTCTAGTTTATTGTGACAAAATTTCATGCCACTTGGTGCAGGGGTTCCCCTCGAACGAGGGCGTCAAAGAGGGGTACCCTCTAAAAAAGACGTCATTTTGCTGTTATTGGCTCGAATAATGTGAAAACGGTTGCAGATAGGTACATACATGCTGCTTATCATATCAAGCACTGGTGACAGGCTTTTTGGATTTATCAACATCAATGACCTTGAATGAATGACCTTGAACCCCTCAAAAAGAGGTTTTTAGTGAATTTTTCGCAATTTTTGGATGCAGCGCACATTTCAAAACTGAATTGCGACGAAATGGCTGGAGATAGACCAAGACAACCTGCATATGAAATTTTCAGCATTAAATGTAGATTTCAGCAGTTTAAGTCCCGACCCCCTAGGTTCAAGGAGGCCGGCCAGGTGGGCGTCAAAGACAGCTACCCCCGTAAAAAGTGGTTATTTTACCACAATTACCTCGTGTAGCGTGAACACGGTTGCAGATAGGCACAGACATGCTGCTTATCATAACAAGCACTGGTGACGCTTTTTATTGCTGTCAACGTCGATGACCTTGAATGACCTTGAACCTTTAAAATAGGGGTTTTTAGTAAATTTTCTGCGATTTTTGGCTGCGACACACATTTTAGGAGTGAATTGCGCCGAAATGGCTGGAGATTGACCTGGACATTTTGCGCATGACATTTTTTAGCATAGAGCATACATTTTTAAGAATCTACAAGTAGTTATTTTACCGCTATTGGCTCGTGTAGCTTGAAAATGGTTGCAGATCAGCAGAGACATGCTGCTTATCATAACAAGCAATATAGTGACAAGCTTTTTATTGGTGTAAACATTGATGACCTTGACTGACCTTGAATTTCTAAAATAGGGGTTTTAGTGTTTTTTTTGCAATTTGTGGCTGCAGCGTAGATTTCAAGAGTGAATTGCGTCAAAATGGATAGAGTTAAATCAAGATAACCTGTGAATAGGAATTGCTAAGGCTGTCACGCGTCTCAAGAGCTTTGCTTAAATTACTTGTTACTTATGAAGAACTTTGTGCATTGCACTACTTAGAACTTATTTGGTGGTATTGGTATTGGATACCATAGCCCAGTAAAGTATTGCCCAGTACCCAATGCAACCCAATACTAGCAAATATTGGGCAATACCCAATGCTAGTATTGTTCTAACCCTAGCTGTCATTAAAAGCTGAGGCCAGTGATGTCATTTCAGATGAAACCGGTAATATGCATCTATTAGACACACTATTTAGATGCAAAATACCCGTTGGTCTCGGCGCACCAGATGCAGATGCACCGGATGCATTTTACCGACATCCCACAATGCACATAGGTGATACTCCTGACTGGTCTGCAGATTGGCTGCTGGATCGCCGGTAGGCCTATTAATAGTTAATTATTTACTTACCTCTGTTATGTTATGTTGTACTACTGTGATCTAATAGTTTTGTAACACATTTGTCAATTTTTGTGTTTAGGATGTGCGAACTGTCAATTAAAGTTGCCGAAATAGAATTGGTGCTGGCATTTAATGATGATCTGAAGCAGTCCATTGTTCACTGCATCTGTACTAAAGCATTCATCAAGTATGAATCTGCTCTGTAGCATAAACTACACTTTGGATTACATATAAACTGTGTTCAGAAAAAAAGAGCCTACAGATTTACAGATTTTATTATAACTTTCATAAAAATTTAGGACATTGTTGAAAATGTCACTTTGAGACAAACATAGCATATACCGGGATGCAAGTGAAGCCATTGTGGTATAAAATATAGAACAGTTATTGAAAAGTAAATTCATAACAGAAAACTAATACACTGCAAATATTACCATAAATTGCTGATGACTGACAGTTTGATGCATATTAAGTGGCTACAATATTTTCTCTTTGGTAGCCTGTTAACTATTGTATGTAAGATTGCGGTTTGATACATTTTAAGTCGGATTACATTCTTGCAGAATGATGTTGCCTTGATTATGTATTGTTGCAGTGACCGACGGTTGTGTAACCGCAGCTTGATGGAGTGTCATGACAGTGAAGATATGATAGAGAATCATAGAACTGAGACTGATTCGGTCCATTCTGATGATCAAGCTGCCAATAGTGACTGTGCTTCTACGGATCTGGCAGGCACGGACATATGTGAACAGGCTGAGGAGGAGAAAACTGACGCTGGGATTTTCGATGGGGAATTTGCGCAAGATGTAGAACTGATGAAGTCAATGGGTCTACCTTTGTCTTTTACTCAAGCATCAGAACGTCACCAGAGGAAAAAGGTGTGTAGAATGTAGTGATTAAACGATCAGTAATCTATGACATGATGACAGCTCTAGGCTGATGGCAGTGTAATATATTAGCTGGGCCATCATATTTTTTTAGTTTTCTGTTGCAGCATCAGGCACATTTCAGAGCTCATGCACGAAAGTAGGAACTGTAGCTTGTTGTAGTCAATATTTTATGAGTTTGGTACAGTAAGCTTACTATTATATTTGAAACTATATACTGCATTCTTAGTAAAGATTGTTTTATTTGTTTTAGTCTAAACGCACATGCCAGTCTGCACAGAAGAGCCAGATATTAACCAACAATGGTATTATCATTTTTTTATATTGCTGTAATGTTTAACTCTTACCTTTTGCTGTCATCTGTCGTTTTATATTAGTATATATTTTTGTCATGAGTAAAATTATAGTTTAATTACAGAAGCTTTATAATCATTATGCTGATTCTTCAGCTAAATGAAGTAAGCTGTGGTTGAATGCGGTTAGTAAATAAATCTCTTGTGTGAAGTAAACTAGACAAACAGTGGCTAAGAACTGGCTACCAGTACATTTATGAGATAGTTATGTTTATTCATTATGTGTGATAGTATCATAGTAATATTCATTGATGTTTGTCATTTTTGTTCTTGGCTTTGAGTTGGGGTTGCTGTTGTGTTTGTGCGTAGAACCAGATATAGAGGAGAGATGGCAGCAGTACTGGCGTGATAATGGTGATCAGTTGGTCTTGGACCATTGGCACAACGGCTATGTTAATAATGAAGAAGGTCAGCATTCTGTCGTAGAGTTACCAGATGCGCAGTCGACATGTAAACCCACTGTTTATACTGACTTGCTTGAAAATGATAGCAAAGTTTCTGAAAGCAGCGCATGTGAGGTTGAAACTGAATTTTGTGAAAATGATGGCAGAGTTTCTAAATGCAGTGAGAGTGAGGCTGAAGTGTGTACTGTGTCCTTTTTGAATGGTGGAATTTGTTGCGTCGATGATACGAACTTAGAATCTGAGTATTGTCCAACTGTTGATTGTGAAGACCAAATAGAAGAGATTAAAGAATTGTTGGTTCACAGTAGCGATAATACTGCATATAGTAGGACAAATGAAACTGGTCACATTCTGGCTGCTGGAGACTTGAAAAATAGTGCAGCAGATACGCGACCTATAACTGAAAACCAGGAAGAGAAGGAAGGCAAAGAATTGTCAGTTGACAGGCTTAGTAGAAATTCTGTGAATGATGCTGGTTCGAATGAGAGTCACGGATCAGTGGATGGTGTTGTGAATGACAGCGGTCTCGCAGGTGACTGGCAAGTTTCTACCGACATAGTTGAAATGAATGGCGATGGATTTAATGAACCTCAAAGCTCCTGGGATAAGTTATGGGAGCAGCACTATGCCAATACGTATTGGTACTACTACGAGTGGTTTATGCAGTGGGTGAATGAGAATGATCAAGATCATGATGTCCAGCAGTTATCATCATGTCAGGATGAAGTTTCATTTCCATCTCAAAGTACTTGTGTTGAAGCAAGCCGGGAGTCATTGGATGTTGTTGAATGTTTGCTTAACGACTTGTTACTGTCGGTGGTTGACTCTGTAGATCATCCCTCTTGCCCGGCTGACGGACACGGCAAGAGGAAACAAAGGAGACAGAAGGGGAGGCAGAATGAACGTGGTTTGTTTGGTGTTTTACATTTATTACTTTCAGACTTTGTCATTGTGCTCGTGCCCAGTTGTGATTGCTGAAAAATGTAATTAAAGTAAACCTTGAAAATTACACTAATGTGAATGGTCTTGCATGTTGAGATCTGATGATGAATTTTATGCATAAACATTTTTTATTAGTTTTAGTCTATTAACTTTTCTGTGTATTTGTTGACTGATTAAGCATGTTAACGTGAACATAATAGTGACTTACAAATTTTCAATAAAACATTATAATGCTGGTAGGTCGCTTAAGTGAAGAGTTTTGCCATGCAATAAACTGTACTACTGCTGACCGTCAAAAACAACAGAAACCATACCACAAAATGCCCATTATCTAAGAGTAAATCAACTGGGATGGTGTGCTTCAAAAAAACTGGTGATTTAAATGTGTGTTTGCGAATGATTCTGAACAGTTATCTTAAGTGTAGAGTATCTGTAGCTATTGAGGGGAACCCATCTCCGATCAAAGAGCATTGCTTTAACCCTAGCGAGCCAGGCTGCTTCTTAATTTGCAAAGGGATGCAGAGCTGAGTTGACCTCAAATAGCCAGCCAGGTTGTTGCTCAATTTGCCTACCTCAGAGGGATGGAAGGCTGAGTTTTTTTTATGACAATGCGCTATGTAAATCTACATTTGACATTTGAATAGCATAGAGCCTTTCTTATAATCTGTCATTTTATCCTGTAGCTGATCGGGTGTTTGTTGATTTCAGGAAGTACTCGGTCGAGCACTGGTCATCAGGCTACAAATGGTACAGTTGGTGGTCATAATGGTGGCGTGTCGTCGAGGCCATTTGGATGTGGCAATGATGATGGTGATGATGATGATGATGATCCGCCCAGTGAACAGTCGAGCAAACTTCCACGAAGGTGATAATATGCACGTTACTTGCTGACCTGTATAATGCTTCGGAAGTAGTAGTTTGTTCATCCATTTTGAATGTTTTTTTTGTGGAACAAACCATTGCCATTAGGTGTTTAATTTTCGGAGTTGTTACATAGTTAAATGCCAAGAATGATATTGATATTGGGTATTGCCCAATATTTGCCAATGTTTGGTAATGTAGTTGATATTTTTATTGGCTCTGATACACAATACCAATACTACATAGACATTTTGATACCTACGTACAATGTACGTGATTATTTTAATAGCCATGTTGTGGGTAGGCTAATGTTGTATATGTGTGAATTTGTTGAAAAATGAATACAGAGCTTCGTTGTGTACCAGTATTCTTATTGATATTGGCAGGACATTAACCAACATTGCAAAGCATTTAAGCATTTCTTTTCTTTAAATTTAGTTTTTTTTGTGGCATGCTATTGCATTATTGTTCTTTTTATCAAAATGTATGTGTAGCGATAAACGTAGTGTGGGCCATGCCCCACTTGAGTGTCGGCTGTCTATTCCTCTCCGTCTGTAGGCCTTAGCCGATTAGAGTTTTAAAAGTCTGTGTCGCAAGGCCGGTGTGATGCCAAACCTGCAGTTACCTTCACAGCTCTGCAGGGTGTTACCAGCTTTTGGCCGGTGCCAAATTTTAATACTGCTTGATGATGGAGGCACATGCGTGTGAACTGTGAACATTGAACAACTTTCCCAGATTTGGTACTTGATAGCAAACCAGTGTGAGTCGAAGACACAGCTTTGTCTTGTGAATCCGATACCCTGGCCACTGAGCCTGCCATGTAAATGATACACTAAAAATGTTTTTATTGCGTATATTGCGTAACTCAGCTGTTATGTTTGTATTGTCAATTTGGCTTGGCAGTCATGAAATTGATGGAGAGCCGAACTACACAAACAATGCTGATGATGATGGCGAAGGGACCTCCGGTGAAGTGGCTGAGGATATGGTCGGAGTGGAAAGCGTTTGTAAGGAATTGGGATTTGTTCTGAGTGCTAATTCTCGTTCCAGGTGTGTTGCTTTGTACTGTTGTGTATTTGCTTTTTTGTATTTTGTATAATGTACTGTTTAGTGTTTATTGTGGATGATATATTTGCATGTAGAGGAATGTACTCATACTGGCACAGGTATTCTCTCACTGAGTCTGCCATTCTGTTTTCACTGTCAGGCACTTTTTGATAGACTATGGGCACACTTGTTTCAATTTAGGTTTGTCCCCTGTCCTCCAGTAGGCAGCATTATGAGATTGATGACTGTCTGGAGGAAAACAGGGAAGATTATTAGAACTGCCATTTTTGATACATATGCACAATTATAATCGGAAATCGGCAGTTCTTACTATTTTAGGTTTTCGTCGTTTTTTGTGTTTTGTGTTTCATAAAGGTTAAACTTTCTGCAAAGGTTAAACTTTTTGTTCCATTATTATGTGTATATGCAATTTTGCCTGCAAAGGCCATCCCCAAAATGACCTATACTGTGTCAGGCGGGACGTTAAACCCTAATCACTTCAATTTAGGTCCACAGCAAAGCTAAAACTGTTAATCTTTGTGACTGACCGTTTTGCTTATTAAAAACACAACAGATCTACTTCAGAGCAGGACTTCCAGAAGAAAAACATAAAATTTATGAAAATGAGCTACGTATTAAAGTTATCTAAACAGGCACCTATTTAAGAAAGAGACACTGAACAAATTGAAATGACATTTTGGCTGTTTGTAGATTAAAATGTGGACCGAGGGTTACTGATCGCAAGATTTTGTATCTGAATAACCATCGTCATGGTCAGTCATCATCGAAGAAGTCACGTAAAAAACGTGTTCATTTGTTGTTTGATGATGACGGTAATGCCGTGGATGCAACTAGCAATGCAAGCAGCTCCTCAGTGACACAGAGGGTGAAGTCTTTTCTACAAGCTGTTAATACCGATGCCACAGGGGACCAAAGAACATCTAGTGAACTGGAGGAGATTTCTGGTGAAGCCACTGGAGACTGCTTAGAGTTCGTCTGTGGCCCTGATGAGCAGAACGTGTGTAGTAGTGATGACATTACTGATGCTGATGTAAATGCTTTTTCTGCGAAGTTTTTGCTAGAAGCAGGTAATGGTACTGCAACTGAGGAGCAAATTACATCCAGTGAGCTGGGACTTGCTAGTAAATGCGATGGCGTTGGTGAGCAGAACATGTATAGTTCTAATTCTGAAATAAAAACCCTTTCAGAACCTTGTTCATCTGCATCAACAGTTACTATGCCACATGCATTTTCTAGTTATCAGAATGATATTGAAGATGCTGATACTTTTCCACCAGGAAATTGTGATGATATGAACTCCTACAACAATGTTGATGATGACAGTAGTAATGCCGAAGTGGTGCCATCTTCCAAGGTGGGTTTATCTTTTTTGACTATGGATGTGACGGATCCACGCTGTAGCCATGAGGATGATATTGATGATACTGCTGCTTCAGCTGCTAAATCAGTAAACTGTGAAGCTGAGAATCAGCCGGCTATGGTTGCTGATAGTTGCACAGTGTGGAGCAGCAGCAGCAGTTCAGCTGTGATATGTAATGATCCGGAGATCAGGAAATATTGGTATCAACGGTATCGTCTCTTTTCACGATTTGACAGAGGCATCAGGTTCGACAGAGGTTAGTCATTTTCCTGCAATTAATTTGTACAGTATTTATTTTACAATAATATCAATGAAGAATATCAAGGTCGGCATTCTACCATATCCGAGCTGTGCGTCGCATTCGCTCTGCCCTCACTGAGGACATGGCAAAAACCGTCGCCTGTGCCCTCGTTGGAGTGCGGCTTGATTATGCCAACTCTGTTTTGGTCGGCGCAACGACGAAAAACGTCGCTCGTCTGCAGCGCGCACAGAACGCCGTCGCCCGGGTAGTCGCCTGGGGCACCAATCGACAGTCGACCAGCTCATCTGCTCTGCTCAAACATTACCACTGGCTTCCAATTCACCAGCGCATCCAATTCAAGAT
>Ga0209671_1008955_pt1 | contig 10479 bp, 7 predicted proteins | sample WorMetHERISLAND2_2_FD_187401 | JGI IMG/M metagenome (GOLD analysis project Ga0209671, IMG submission 187401) | Marine gutless worms symbiont microbial communities from Max Planck institute for Marine Microbiology, Germany - Olavius geniculatus... | ecosystem: Host-associated > Annelida >...
CAGCTGGTTTGTGTTTGAGGTGTAGATCAGTCGCGGTTCGTTCCGTGCGCCGACACTGCACGTGGTCGCGTGGAGAGGTGCTGTGCTGCCGTGATCGTGGTGACCCCCGTCAGGAGGCCTCCCAGTGTTCTCGTCCTCGTCGTGACCGTCGACAAAGACGATGGTGGCGGGGCACGGAACGACCGGACGCCGAGGGGCCTGGCCTCCTACATCGCGGGCACCGGCGGCACTAGGCAAACGCCATGAAACGCTGATCTGTTGACCGCGCTCGGCCCTCAACGACCAGACGCAGCTGCAACACAGCACCCACCGTGCTAATGAATTACTTCACTTCACTGCAGTCTGCAGTCCGTCTCACATGCCTCCGTCACGACAGCTGCGTCGACCACCAACGCTAAATTACACCGTCCGATCAACGTACTTTCAGTTATCGTTATTTCCTTCACTTACAATTTCCCCGATCCCAGGCTTCTACGTATCTCCCATAACGGTCTGCTTTTGCAGGATTTCTTTGCTTTACATAACAGCACTCCTCCTTTTCCTATTTTAGTTTTTTCATTTCATTTATATTCAAAACTTTTCAAGTTTTTTTTGGGGGGGAGGGAACAATTTCGATGTTTTTTTATAAACATATACGACGTATCAAGTACATGTTTATAAATGACGTCGGAATCGCTCTAAAATATTGTATTACATTGTACTGAAAATGAATTAAAATTTACATTTAATCTGTTTTTTTTAAACGACTCCTTAATGCTGTTTAATGGCATTAACGGTCAAAATAGAGAAAAATTTTATTGGGATTTGTCAAGCGAGTGCATTTCAAAGGTGACAACGAAGCAATTGTTGCTTTTGTAAACCCTGTCAAATACCATAACTACTAACGTCGCGTGTCTGTATGTTTAACGTCGCGCATTGCTTCTGTGTAACGAAAAATCTTTCAGGATCGTTCGATTGAACAGCTTCAAGGCGATATCCAGTCGTGAAGTTCTGACTGCATGCATAATGCTGTTGATTTTAGATAACGACAGGCTTTACGTAGATCAGATGAAAATCATAAAATCATTATCTGGAAACTAATGCTATCTGCATGAAAACGCCTCGTAGAATACCGACAACGCCTGTCCGTCTGTGGATCGGTAAGGAAACTGAGGATCGAAAGAGGCGGAGGTTTTCGTAAAATGCGCAAACCGTGACTGTCGCTTATTAACGTACGACGTCGGTCGTTAAACGGCGATTAGCACGACACCAGACGACATCGTTTCACTGATGGTTATGGTTTTTTGTCACGCGTCCCTAACCAAACAGCGTTTTCGCAGGCCCGATTTAGACACTAGAAGCACTAAACATAGGCTGATTACCTCGAAATACGAAAAAGTGACAAGTCAAGTTTATTACATTCATCAATGCAGATTAGCCCCATCTTGGGTAGTTTTGAGTTTTTTACTTATAGGTAAAAATATGTGTTATCAAAATCGTTCAACTAATTTTAAACATTCTGTTTTTTGTCTGCACTTTGCAAACACGTCTATAACAATAACGAGTTTTCATACACTGTTTTTTTATGAAAATGAAAAATGCGGAGCTCCCCGATTGCGGAGGTTCAACTGCTCCCGATTGTCCATTTCTAAATTCCAAAAAAATGTAAACGATCCCCAGTATCCAGTGTGCCATTTCTTTTAGCTCGAAAGGTCGAAGGTCAGGGGAGACGGCCGCATAGTATGCCGGCACGGGGCTGCCGACATATGTTGCTTGTTTACCTGCGTCGGTTTTTCCAGCGGTCGTTGCGGTTGGCTGATGGTCGCTGGTAGAGAGCCAAGTAACCACGGCGTGAGGTCAGAGCACCAGCAGTAGCAGCAGCAGCAGGTTCACTTGCAGGCGAGTGTGATGATGATGATGATGATGATGAACAATCACCCAGGTACGACACTGCAATTAACACGACTCACAGTACCAGCGTCACTATAAAATACCATTGTAACTGTGTAGTCTATCGTCGAATTCATGTGCGCTGTGCGCATGTAACATTCGTTACGTGAAATTGATTTAGCGCAAGCGATTTCGCCTATAGCTACCCATTACTCTGTAGCGTGGTCCGTCCTCCGTCACAGTCGTGCGCTGTGCTTAAACTGTCCGACGGATTTACATGCCACTAAGTTTTGGCAAATACACTTGCGGAATGCAATGACACATTGTGTTATATAACAAACGTCTTTGACTTCCAAGGGGAAGGGACGATTTGGGGAGTTAAATTCCTCAGTCAAAAATGCACTTGTCTATTTATGATTCACAAGGAGACAGCACCGATCAGAGATTTCGCCTCTTGCGAAATCACTTTCGTTCTTGATTATGCCTAGTTTGATTGATTGGTTGATTACTTCATTTCGAATAGAGGTTGTTAATGATACTAATACTTTTCTAGAGCGGCAGCATACTGAACATGCGCGATCTACACTGTTGTATTGTTCATGTACGTTACCGAGAAAAAATTAACAGATTGCCGATAACGTAATGCTTCAGTAGGGGGCCTAGGCCTACTATCATTCGAAATGTGTTCCACTATAACAGCGTAATCAGTGGCGGATTCAGGGGGTGGGGGACGGCCCCCCCTCTATTGACTGGATGCAACATAAAGCAAGTGTAAATTTTTCGCAAAAATAACATAATTTTTGTACAAAATATTAAAACTTTTCTGTGGAGGGGACTCAGCAACATCCCAGACCGAACTCCTACCCTTCCGCCCCCTATTCCAAAATTCTGAATCCGCCACTGAGAAAAATTGTACAACAGCAACCTGGGACGCATTCATAGCTGACTTCGAGGTATGATTTAAAGTCGCGTGGACACGGCTGAATCAGTGAGTCGAAAACTGCGACCAGCATGCTGCAGTTGGTTCTGCCGGAGCAATGTTCATCGAGCTGTGACAGAACATCCGCTCTGCAGCCGAGCGATTCGCCGTACGTCGACGTTATGCACTTGCCGGCCGACATGCGACCGTACAACGCACGCGCGACCAGAATCACCAGCCCAGGCTGTCGACAGTTGATAGCCAACGTGTCCGACGAGCAGTACTCCACTGCAGAAACAGCGCACAGACAGCGAGATCGTCAAGCTTTGCTCAAGGCTAGCCGCAGTATCATGCACACAAAAAACACACAAAAACTTATATGACCTTCATTATTGAGTAATGACATTGAAATTCATTACGGTTCTACAGGTTGTCAAAATAGCCACATATTCATGCAAAATTTCATCAAGCTTAATGCAGCGGTTCGTGAGTTATCGTGATAAGAGAAAAACAAAGAAACAAAAAAAACTTAGCGATGATGCTAAAGACAACACTGTCGTCGATACCACAGTCAGTAACAATAGCAGCATGACATTAATATTGTATAAGTATAGAACCCTAACGCACCAAGACGATTGGGACGGTGAGCGGCCTTTCTATAGGAGTGGAGAGCACTGGAGACGTGCCAGTGGTCGACCATCTACCACTTGGAAACATTAGATCTGCCGCGAAAGGGGTGTCATAGCGACTGAGGCCTTGCAACTAGCGGAGGACAGACCGTTCTGGCGAACGATCGCAACGGCGGGAGGCTTCGGCTGAACGCTTCGCGCCGCATGATGATGACGACGCAAGCGGTCCAAGTGGTTAGGGGGCCTATACGTAGGTCTATAAGATTAGTAGTCCCACAACTTTCAAGCGGCTTTTTTTATCTCAAAGCGGACATTTGTAAACAGCGTGTGTAATGTAACGACTGCGGCTATAACTGTTTCGGAAACCACGACAAGCAACTATTCTATGTAGCTTAAGCGTATACATGACATCGTATACGTTCCGCTTTTACGCGGCGTCAGCCTGCATTGCAGATCGTCGTAAGTCAATTGATGCGGCGTGGCGACGGTCGGCGCAGGTGGCCGGGCTATAACTATACGCGTCAACGCCGGTGGCACGAGGACGCACGCCGCGGCGATTAGAATCATGCGATTGAGCGCTCGTGGCGGCAGCAGCAGCAGCAGCCGGCAAAAACACGACAACAAAAGCGATAGGACAGAACGAGTGGTCAGCGCGACGACAAATCGTCCTTCCGCCCAGCCTCCAAGCCGTTTTCATCCGACGTCGCGTACTGAATTGGACCCTACGTACACGCCGGTGTCCCGTTATAGAAGCGCTTCCCAGAAAAATCACCCCCGGCCGACAATTTACTGGCAAAATCCGCCCGCCCGGCGACTGTGCGGTAAATTGTTGGCCTGGGAGAGACTTTTCTGGGGGCGATACTATAATGGGGAAACTTTTTATAGGGCAGGAGATTTAATAAAGGGGAGATCTATCAATTCCGCTATTATCTCTACCGGGGCGGATTTTTCATAGGGTAAACATTTCAATGTGACACTGGCCGGGCCACGCAGACGGAATGATGAAATGATGAAAGCGGCTGCAGCTGCTGCTGCTGCTAGGGAGAGACTGAGCGTGCGTCTCGCAGCGTCATTGCGTTGCGCACTCCATCAATCAACAGCCAGCGACAAATTCGCTCTACACCCCAGTACAGCTAGTCAGCTACAGTATAAATACCGCACGTCACCCGACTATACATAGCCGCCAAACAATCACCATTTTTCTCGTTTCCAGTGGCGGTTTTAGGCCCGGGCCGGGGGCCAGTTTCGTGGCTGCCCATGATTTTTTGCAAAGATAACATAAATATCTGATGTCTTTGTGTGTTTCAAAGTTTCGAAACGTGGGCAAATTTGCGGCTTCCATTGTACGTCCAAAAGCCAAAAATGCTTCAGCTTCAGAGCGGCTTCGCTCGCTGACCCCCTGACCAGTGGCTCTGCCCCTGGATCCCGCTGGGGGCTCTGCCCCGAGACCCCCGTTATAGGCCCGCGCTACCGCGCTCGCCATGGAGCCGTGCCCCCAGATTTTGTGGGCTAGAACTGCCACTGCTCGTTTTAGTTTTTTTTCTAATTTTAATTATCGTTGTATTTTTTCTTTTCAGTATTTCTGTTCTCAGACAGTTTCTTGATTTTTTTCTTTTTACATTGTAATTAACTGTAGTTCTATTTCAGTTTCTCTCGTATTTCAGTACCGTCCACCGCAACGCAAGCAAGAAAGTACGCAATGAAAGCACTGAACGCAATGAACTCGAGAAAAGTACGCAACAAACGCAGCTGACGCAACGACCAAAGCGCAAGGATAAAAGCAGTCGTTGCGTCAGCTGTGTCGCTTGCGTAGCTAACATCAGTTGCGTTCGTTGCGTTGCGTACGCTGCGTGCGTTGAAACTCCGCTTATCTAACGCAGTGTTTGAATTGGGAAAAATTAGCCGGGGGGCTGAACTTTTCGACTGTCGAAGCCCGACCAAAATTATGATGTAAATCCTATGTATATAGTATATAGCTGACCCCCCAAAACATAATTTGACTGTGCGTTGGGGGGTTGAGAAAACAGTTGGGGGGGTCAACCCCCCGGCAATTCAAACACTGATCTAACGACCCGTACATTGAAATTGAGATTTCTCGTAGTCGTACTTGTGTCAATGTGAACGTAGCCTGAACGACTGCAGGTTGATGCATGACATCAGTTAAAATGAAGGACTGCTGCTGCTGCTGCTGCTGCTGCTGCCACTGATGATAGGTCTATGGGGACGTGGCGTTGCTTTGCCTTCGCCCACTAACTGCTGCCTCGCATTCAGCCAAGCGTGCGCTGAGGGCCAATATCGATGACGTTCTGCTTTACGCTACAGAGAAATGGACGTTTGTCGGCCGCTGTTTTGAAAATCTTTATTTCTAGAGGCGAACAACTATGCCTGCTATCGTCTCTATACGTCTCATATTTTTTACCAAATGCAACAGCAGCAAACTAATAAAACAAAGCAATTAGAAAAAGCAAACAAAAAAGAGTAAGATGTATAAAGCCTATAGCCTAAGCAGTCTTTAACTAGCAAAAAAAAATCGGAACGACAAAATCCAATATTGTACTATATGTAATATTTCTGAAATTAAAAACGTGTTTGCCATCAAACACCAATTTTTTTCGAGAAATATAATACTAACTTTTAACATTTTTTCAGAACGTTGTTAAACATGTACAACACATTATCTACGTAGTGTTAGTAGAGACACTTTATTTGCTTGCCAGCACTGTACTATAAGAGTGCAAGTTAACCAACACTTCAATTTTATTAAAGATTTTGAGCATTTTCTGTACTTTGTGCACGATTAAATATTAAATATAAGAAAGCCCAGCTGTCGCTAAGGAAGACGCGCTACAGCCTATACAGTTCCTGTTGCAGTACTGATCTTTAAAGTCATCCAAGATCGATAATTTGCATTTCATGTGTCAGGTCGTATGCCACTTCCTGTTAGTGATTAATAGTAAACTTGGCCTTATCTCTCACTTTTCCGAGACATAACAAGTTTTTAGTTGAAAACGCACATTTTTTACCTTCTCAATTCAACCGAAAATTTGAAAATGTTCCTTTTGCACAGCACCACCCAAATTTTGTACCAGACAGCCTCGACAGAAAACTAATTATTCTTTAAAAAAATTTTCCCTAAGACGTACTGCTTAGCCACAATACATCCGTAACGTCAGACGGACAGATGACGAGCGACAGACAGACGGACGACATCTGTCTACAACATAGCTGTAACACGTCAATAAAACAGTAAATAAATGTGTTCTTAGCCTATGCATTATAGCCTACTGAGACGCGATAACGAAACGGGTGCAAATTTTCAATCTACAGCATTAGAACAAGTGAGAACGATTATCACGCGTACACACGTTGATATTTCATAAGATGTTTAATGCTTATGACATTGTTGTCTCGTATCTCTATGATCCGTATAAAAAACGCCGGTAGGGCCGGTGGATCGGCCAGTTGTCAGCCTCTGCAACTGCATGGCCCCCGTGTCTAATGGCCGTGGCTAACTAGCTTTTCTCGTCTACGGGCAGCGTAAATCGCGCCATGCTCAACAACGAGCTGATCATATATTATCCAATTGTTCCTGTCCAGCTGCCTGCACCCGCCCGATCGTCTGAGAGCTTGTTCCTAGCAGGCGTAGGCTAAGAGATGGGTCGATCGACGAAGATTTCGACTCGACGTAGGTATAGGTTAATTTTAACGATATGCGCTGCATAAATTCATATTTTACTTACTTACTTACTTACCGATTTAAAAGGTTGTCTGTAAGCGACTGCATGATATTTTGGTGTAAAATTACCCTTTTGTCACTCTTCTAAAATGACGTCACAAACTTTCATCCTCCCCTTTCTTACGAACAAAATAAGATGTCGGCGCCAAGAAACAACATAATATGCGACTGTCCGTTTAATGGCATATTCGTTTATTGTAAACAGTTGCTAATTCATCCACAACTAAACAATACACAACAAAAGCATGAACTGCTAAAATAATGAGATCTAAAGAGAAAAACTTAGTAGTACCGTTTTTATTCCATATGAGTTATGAAATTACAATCCGACAGATTGTCATAATCCGGCAGAGAAAGGTTGTGCGAGCGAGGCGGCCTAAGACTTTAATGTGCGACGCAGAGGATGGCGGTGGAAAGATAGAGTGAAAAACATGATTATATAGAGTTCGCGACAATTTCATTCATTGTTCTCGCACAGCTCATATTAATATGTCGAACATAAGCAGAATCTCGCCTCGTTCGCTGCGGTGTTCGGCCACTACTTCAATTTTATCGTTGTCTACGTCATAATCTGATAGTCATCAGTGTCATTATAAACCGGCGGCCCATCTCCGTGTGCATGACGTCGTCCTTAGCTATAGCCTTTTCTCTCCATGTGAGTGTCTGTCTGTCTGTCTGTCGACGGGTAGAGCTGTATATATTGCGCGTTCGTCCGTTGGTCCGTCCCTTCGCCGGCTGCTAATTGCGGGCGCTCGTCGGTCGTCAACGCTGATCGGGTAATTGTCCCGGCACGACCGGTCGCTCGCCCTACAGACGTCCACCGCATTGACGCTGCCGCAGCTCCGAGAATTCTCTTCTTCTTCTTCTTCTTCGTTCTCTCTTCCATCAGAATGATGATAAGGCTGCTATTAGATGTCTCCATTTGACTCTGTCATGCACCATGGCAATTGCGCTTCGTCAAACTGTATGTTTCTTGTGTCTATGTCTTGTTTTATATGAAGCAATATAAAGCAGCTCCGAGAATTAATTGCCCATAAAACTGCAGCAGCAGCAGCCGCATGCAGCAGACCCTCTTGTCCGGCAGCGCATTGGACAGCGCCAATATCGTCGTCGTCGTCGTCGTCGGTATGTGCGTACGTCGTCTTGCGGCCCGCTAGTCCGCCTGCCCCACGATCCACCAAGTTTACGACCGCAGCTGGAAGGCCGCAATGAATGAATGACGCCAGCAGAGCGGCCGAGATTCCAGAGACGACCGGTCAGGACAAGTGATGGACGCAACAGTGGCATCAGGCAGTGTGCAACTGTCGCTGCTGGAATGCAGACTAATCAAATGAAACACAGATCGAACTCTGCCGATCACATCGTGCATCAAGCAACCTCGACCAACAAGTGCTACTGTGCGAATTGCTTTATTTACGAACATTTCACTTCGATTACATGAAATGACATTTTATTAATTTATTTCATCACGAAAATCGTGCTGTTCCTCAAAAAAATTCAGCTATGTGCGAGTTCCACTGATCGATAATAATCGATGCTGCTGTTGCAAGAAAAGCTGGCAATGGCCGAAAATACCAAGTTGGAAAATTGTACTGATCAATCAAGGTTGAACGAAGAGTACGACTTTGATATCAAGAATAATGAAGTACGATTTAGGCCGACAATGATGTAATCAGCACGACGCCAACAAGAGGACGTAGGCCTGCCCGGGCGGACACATCAGACTTTTCGATCTGCAGTTACAAGACTATGCCAGCGACTATAATCGTGACATTTGAAAGCTTTAATATTTTGACTTCTAGCAATTTTTGTGTGTGAAGTTACAACGTAAGTTGCAAGCAATCCATCCATTAGTACTTTATATCAACCCTTTCTGTTGATGTGTCTATATTATGATTGTTTTAGAAAGTGTATAATTCGCATTCGAACTTCGTTCGACATTCACTTGTTGAGTTTCAACGTTCGACGACCCATTCGTGTGATTTCCATTTATCGCCTAAGCCGGGGTACGTCTGTGCAAGTTTTATGCAGTACGTTTCACTGAAGTTTTCCCAGAGTTTCATGCAAAGCGAGAAGTTTCCACAAGCTCCGTCTTGACCTGCGTTCAACAGCGAAGTCCTTGGCGTCAGACTTTCCAACTCAAACGCCGAAGAAATGAATTGCGTTCGAACGCTATCCTGATGACTGAGCTGGGGGTCCCGGGTCCGTATATGCTAATCCCGAGTTCCTGGCGGAGCGGTGCAATCCATCGGGCTGGACCGGCCATGGACTGGGCTTTCCTTTCGTCGGTTGATCGAGCGTGCCTGAGCGCCGCACGTTAAGCTGGCGTGCATGACGAGATAAGCCCCATCCAGTGCCGATACGATACACTGAACCAGAGCTGCTGGACGGCACAGCCCGCCCCGCGCCGGATTCCCGACGGGATCCAGACGCATCTGCGTGTCCATCTGTCAATTCATAAACCTCATCTAATGAATCTAGGAGAGGAGCCCCTCTCTTAATCCCGGCTCTTACCATGACCCTAAAAATAGCAACTAGAGTACGAGTCCATGCTATATACGATACGATAAAATACGATATTGTATTTGCTATTTGCTGTACCGGTACTGTCACAGTTGCGATTGTAGACTGTATCTCAGACGAATATGAATGAACGAATACGAGTCCATGCTATAAGCTATACGAGTGCACTTTATCATAGCGTGTCCATCTGTTCCAGTCGGTGACGTTCAGCCGACATGTAGGCTAGTGGACCTAGGACGTCCGTCCATCCGTCTCTCCAAACCAGTCCAAGCCCATTTCTCTGATTAGCCGGCTGCGATGACTGAGTGCGCCGCTTGTAATCAGCGACAGCAACCTGTGTCTGCGTGCATGCGGACTCTGCGCCACCAAGTCAACATACTGTAGCCTACGTCCATACCTCTACTAGCTTCGACATTCGTTCGTCGTTTTTTCTCGAAGTGCAAAGTCGGATTTTTGGCTGATTTTTTTTGCGACTGACCGTTTTTTGCTCGAAATGCAGAATCACAATATTTACAATACACTAGCGCCGATTTGCCTCAAAAAGTGTCCAGTGCATTAAAGCGTCGAAGTCAGTAAAGGGGTTTTAGTGTGTGTTTTTTGCGATTTTCGGCTGCGGCTTACATTTCAAGAAAAAATTGCGCTGAAACGGCTGAAGATAGATCAAATCAATCTGCACAAAAATTTTCAACATTAAACGTAGGTTTTGGCAGTTTAAGTCTAAAGCCACTACAGGTTCAAGGAGAACTGCGCACGCGGGCGTTAAAGATGATTAAGAGTTAAGACGCCAGTGTTCTATCCAGCTC